>Ga0163144_10020384_pt1 | contig 13256 bp, 12 predicted proteins | sample OliLak19BULKMAT1_FD_123175 | JGI IMG/M metagenome (GOLD analysis project Ga0163144, IMG submission 123175) | Freshwater microbial mat bacterial communities from Lake Vanda, McMurdo Dry Valleys, Antarctica - Oligotrophic Lake LV.19.BULKMAT1 | ecosystem: Environmental > Aquatic > Freshwater >... | reverse complement strand
CGCCACGACGCCGTTCGTCACGCCCAACAGGGTGAGGATGGCCAGATGCTCGCGGGTCTGCGGCATGACGCCTTCGTCAGCTGCAATAACAAGCAACCCGAGGTCGACGCCGGTCGCCCCGGCCAGCATGGTACGGATGAAGGCCTCGTGGCCCGGCACGTCGACGATACCGACGGTCGCTGCGTGGTCGAGGGCAAGCGGGGCGAAGCCGAGCTCGATCGTGATGCCCCGTCGCTTTTCTTCGGGCAGGCGATCGGTGTCGACGCCTGTCAGTGCCCGCACCAGGGAGGTTTTGCCGTGATCGATGTGGCCGGCGGTTCCGATGATCACGCGTTATGCACTCCGCCCACGCCCCGCTCCCACGACTCGAAGGCGCGCAGCGCGCGGCCGTCGTTCAGGTGCTGTTCGAGGAACTCACGCAGCAGTCGCAAATGTGCGCGGCGCATGGACTCGTCGCTGACGGGGGCCTCCTCTCCTGTGCTCCACGCGCGGAGCGCGGCCCGCGCCTGGGCCGGGAGTGCACGTCCTCGCGGCAGTGCATCCGCGCATTTGCTGCACGCCGCGCCACCCGCCGCGTGACTGAACGACACCGTGGTGTTGCTGGCGATGATTTCATGGCAGCTGCAACAGACATCCAGCGCCGGGGCGAAGCCTAACGCCGCTACCAAACGCCATGCCCCTGCGAGTCCGACGTCGCGCGCCCGATGGGGGGGGGCTGCGGCCAGTGCATCGAGCGCTGCGGTCAGCGCCTCGAAGAATTCCCCCAACTCATCGCTGCCGGCGAAACGGAGGGCAAGTTCGGACAGCGCAGACGCGGCGGAGAATCGCTCCAGGTTGGCCGAGAGGGCCCCGCGCGCACTGGCCACGTCGAAGCCCGACAACTGCTGCAACTCACGCCCGGGCCTGGTGTGGATCTGCGCCACGCCACTGGCAAAGAGATCCAGCGCCCAACCGAAGCGCTTGTTGGACGCACGCGCACCACGCGCGATCACCGATTGCATGCCGACGTCGCGCGTGGCGAGTCGAACGATGCGGGACGTCTCGAGGTAGTCGAACGCGTGGAGTACCACGGCGTCGGTCGTTACCAGGGGCATGCCGCAAGATAGCCACGCGCTTACCGCAGCGTTCCCAGTCGCAGCCCGACGAGAATAACCCGGCCAGGAGCGGAGAAATTCGCGATGTCCTGATAGTCGGCGGCGAGCCCGTTCTCCACCCGTAAGGTCACGGCCGTAAAACGCCAGAATCCTTGGCCGAAGCCGGGAGTGAAGTCGCCACCCACGTCCACCCGCGAGTAGGCGGGCAAGACAACCGGCTTGGCTGGGAAACCCGAGAAGTCGCGATCGTCCCGGGTTCCGACCCGAGTCACCGCGAAGTCGATGCGGGTGCGAGGAATTCGCGAAAACAGGGCCCCTAAGGCCAGGGTGAGTGGGGGACGCCGCAGCAGACGACCACCATTCACAAAGGTTGCCCCGGCGCCGGACTGGAATCCGGCGTTGTCCACCCGCGTTCGTAATGCCGTGACATTGCCCCAGAGTGTTACGCCCCGCAACGCGTCGCCCCGCGCCTCGACTTCGAGCCCGCGCGACGATGCGGCGGCTACATTGAAGTAGTTGGGTTCGCTGGGCGAGCGGTACGTGTACTGAATAAGATCGCGAAAACGCTGGTCAAAAAAGGTGGCCGTGATTCCCACGCGACTATCCGCGAGTTGCTGCTCGATGCCGACCTCCCAGGCGCGCGACCGCTCGGGGCGGAGCGTCTGATTGCCCACCGAGAATGCGGTGGAAAACGTTTCGAAGAATGTGGGCGCTTTGAACCCGCCGCCAATCGCGCTACGCACGCGGCCACCGCCCCACAGGCGATAGGCGGCGCTCACCCTGGCCGTGCGAAACACGCCGTAGGCATCGTTGTCGTCGTACCGGGCACCTAACGAGTACGAGGCGCGACCGGCATCACCCACCCACTGGGCGTACGCCGCCCGCGTGATACGCGAGGCGGCGAATCGATTGCGCGACACGTCGTAGTTGGAGCTGTCGGCGCTGCGCTGCCGCTCGACGCCATACTCCACGCCGACCGACATCGACTGCCCGGCGAGAGGACGCACAATCAGTCGGGCGTCGGCGTTACGTCGGCGCACGACGCCGACCGAACGGTACGAGAAGAATCCGAGCGTATCGGCCGGTCCGTCGGACAGGTCGGTCGAGCGACCGTGCACCTCGAGTGCACCTAACGAGATGACGCCCTCCACTCGAGCGCCGAACGCGCGAGTGACCTCCAGATTGGACGATAACCGGCGCTCGGCCCGACCCGCGTTGCGGTCGACCACCCGTCCGGCGCCGTCGGTGGGATAGTTGAACGCGTTGTCGCTGTGGCGAAGCGAGAAGTTGGCCCGCGTGCGCGTGAGCGCGGTCGACTCACCGAGCAGTGAGACGACGTCATTCCGATACTGATTGTTGAAGGCCAGCATTCCCTCGGACTCGTGATGTGCCACGCCCAGTGTCGCGCTTCCTAGTCGACTGCGCATGCCGATGCTTCCGTCTGCCACCGACGTGGCATAGGTCCCCGCACGAAGCGATATGCGCGCATTTAGTGGAGCGCGCGCCTGACGAGTGAAAATCTGGATCACGCCGGCCACTGCGTCGCTGCCATACAATACGCTGGCCGGCCCGCGCAACACTTCCACGCGTTCCACGTTGTCGAGCGTAATGGCGCCCAGGTCGATGGCACCTCCCGGGTCGTTCATGGCGACGCCGTCGACCAGGACTCGGACGTAGTCGGTCTCCCCACCACGCATGAACAGTGATGTCTGCGCGCCGTTGGACCCCGTTCGAGCAATGCTGACGCCGGGAACGCCTCGTAGCGCATCCAGCAAATGCGTCACACCCGCGGCCCGGAGCAACTCACCATCGAGCACGGTGACGGTGGACGTGGTGGAAGACAGGCGCCGCGGCATCCGGTCGGCGGTGACCACCACCGATGGAAGGCGCGTGGTATCGGGTGCGGCTTGCGCGGCGAGCGGAAACAAAGGAACGAGCGGAGCCACCGCGCAGCCGCCCACGAGGGCACGCACGCAGCGAAGTAGTAAAGTGGACGTCACGGGTTCAGCTTCTGGGTGAGGCCATGCGCCGCAGCGACGCGTTAGGCGATGGGTGAACGGCGTTTCCGAAGCGGGACGAGGGTCGGTGCACCGACCGCGGGATCGCGCGACACTACGAGTGGCCACTCGTAGACGCGCTCGAGCGTCTCACCGCGCATCACGTCGGACGGGGTTCCATCGGCAACCACCTGGCCATGCGACAGAAGCACCACCCGGTCCGCGAAGCGCGCGACGAGGTTGAGTTGATGACTGACTACCAGCACACAGCGGCCAGCATGGGCGATCGCCGAGAGCAGTTCGAAACACGCCATCTCGTGGGCAATGTCGAGGAACGTGGTGGGCTCGTCGAAGACCACGGCGTCGGTTTCCTGGGCCAGCGCACGCGCCACCCGCACGCGCTGCCATTCCCCACCCGATAGCGTATTCGTCCGACGCAAGGCCAGCGTGTCGACCAACGCCGCCTGCATGGCCCGCGACACCGCGTCCAGATCGACCACGCCTGCGGGTGACCACGCGCCCTGACGAGGAAATCGTCCTAACGAGACGTAGTCCACCACCGAGAGGGGAAAGGCCGGCTCCTCTCGCTGAGCAACCACCGCCACGCGACGGGCCAGGCCACTGCGGCCGAGCACCCGCGTGACCGTGCCGTCAATCTCCACATGGCCGGAGGCGAGCGGCACGCTGCCAAGCAGCGCGCGCACGAGCGAGCTCTTCCCGCTACCGTTGGGTCCGACCACGGCCGTGACGACACCGCGCTCGGCGCCGAGCGACACCCGGTCAAGCGCGAGTAGCGCGCCTTTCAAGTAGCGGACCGACACCTCCCGGTAGGCGATCATAGGACGCGCCGGAGACGCCAAAGGAAAAAGGGGACGCCAACCAATGCGGTCACCGCGCCTAACGGGAGCTCGGCGGGAGCGCGCGAGGTCCGCGCCACGACGTCAGCGCCTACCACGAGCGCGGCGCCCACGAGGGCCGCCGCGACCAGAACCACCCGATGTCGGCCACCGGTGAGGGCGCGGGCGAAGTGCGGCACCATGAGCCCGACGAATCCCACAAGCCCCGCCGCCGCCACGGTCGCCGCCGCAAGGAGCGAGGCGAGGACGAAGAACACCGTTCCCGACCGCGCGACATCGACGCCTAACGATTCGGCCGACTCACCACCGAGGGCCAGCACGTCGAGCTGTCGTGCTCGATGCAGCAGCGCCCCGCCCACCAGCGTCAGCACGCTGCCAAGGAGTATCACATCGCGCCAGCCCGCCGCCGCCACCGACCCCATCATCCACCAGAGCGCATTGCGGGTGGTGTCGGGCGACGCGGTAGCCATGACGACCATGATCGCCGCGTTGGCAAACGCCCCCACCACCACTCCGGCCATGAGCAGGACGCGGGCATCACCTCGCTCACCAGCCGCGTGGGCCAGGGTCAGCACCGCCCCGACCGCAAGCAGGGCGCCTCCAAAGGCCGACAGCGCAATGAGGGCGGGCGCCACCACACCACCCGCCACCGCCAGTACCGCTCCCACCGCCGCCCCCCCGGAGACACCTAACAAGTACGGCTCGGCCAGCGCGTTCCGCAGCGCACCCTGCAGCACGGCTCCACTGACGCCGAGCGCGGCACCCACCAGTGCGCCCAACACCACACGCGGCAGTCGCACGACCCTAACGATTGCGAGCGTCGTCGGATCGCCGTCGCCCCGAATCAACGCCCCCCACACCTCGGCAGGCGGAATCGAAACAGCCCCGGCCATGAGCGCCATCACGCACGCGGCCAGCAGCACGGCAACAAGCACGACCCACAGGCGCGACGCCGTCATGGTATCGCCCGCTCGGGATGAAACAACGCGGCCAGCGAACGCGCCGCCTCACCCAACCGCACCGACGGCCGGGCGACGAGTGAGGTGTCATACGTCAGCAGCTTGCCATTGCGCACGGCGCCGAGCGCGCGCCAACGGGGTTCGGCGGACAGTCGGGCAGCCGCATCGGGGCCAGCCAGAATCGCGTCCGGTGCGCGCCGCAGCAGGTCTTCGAACGATACCTGCGCCGAGGGATCGGAAAGATCGGCATATACATTCTTCGCGCCGGCAATCTCCACCAGCTCCGACAGGAAACTTCCGCCCCCGATGGCCATGAGGGGATTATCCCAGACATGAATGAAGACGGTGGGGCGCTGTGTATTGCGCATGGCATCGCGCACCCGGGCCAGCGAGCGCCCCACACTGTCCACGATGATACGGGCCGCGATATCGGTGCCGCTCAGCCGTCCGAGCATCAGCACGCCGCGCGTGAAGTCGGCGATCCGGTCGATCTTGAGGGCAACGACACGAATGCCGGCCGCTTGAAGCGCTGCCGCCGCATCACGGTTGTCACCGCTGGCGTAGAGTACCACCAGCGTGGGACGTACGGCGAGAATCTGCTCGACGCTGGGGCGCATGGCATCGCCGACGTCGGGAACGGCCCGCGCGGCCGCGGGCCAGTTGTCCCAGCGCGAGCGCCCCACCAGCCTCGATCCGGCGCCTAACGCGAAGAGGATCTCGGTGGAGGTGGGATTGAGCGAGACAATACGCTCGGCTGGTGCCGCCACTACAATCGGCGTGTCGTAGTCGTCGCGATCGGCGGCGGGTACTCTGGGACGCTCGGTCTTCGCGCACGCCACCACAACGCCGGCGAGAGCCAACGACGCAAGGACGGAACGCCAACCGACCGACAAGAGAAACGCGGACATCCGCACCAGGAAAGGAGGGGAGTGCCCGCGATAACATGGACGAGAGACGACACCATGCGACCCACACGCCCTCCCCCGAGGACTGAATTTGGTGGTGTGGACGGTGGTCGTCTCCTGGCTCCGGGCAATCCGCTCGCCTTCCCGACTTTCGTCAGTGGCACGCCGAGTGGATCTGTGTTACGCCCGATACAGTGGCGGGGCCGCACCGGCATTCAACCGGTTTCCGTGTCCGCCGTCCGATAATCAATTGTGAGGGACAACCTATCGGCGTCAGCTACCTTGCGCAAGCACACCCACGAGCTGGCGCTTGACCAGGGCGCGATATCGAGAGAGATCGTTCCGCTGCGCGGGCGACATGGACTCGCCATTGTCCAGAAGCGTATCGACTGCGGCCAGGTGTCGTGCGAGGTCCGTTGCCGAACGATGATTGGGCGGGTTGGTAGGAGCGTCCGCGACAAGGGGCACGCGCGATGTTGGTAGTGCCGAGCGTGGTACCCCGGCCGTTGCCGACCGTCGGGCCAGCGCCAGCAGACCGCCTAACGTGAGGAGGCTGAGCGCCGCTGGAACCACCCACGGCGGAACGGGCACGGACGCCGAAGGTGCGCTGGTGCCACCAGCGACGCGCAGCGTGACCACCGCGTCACCGGGCGCATTATTGCCCAAGTATCGAAGGAAGTGCTTGCCGTCAACGCTCACATCGCCCTGCCTCACCAGCCCCGCACCACTCGCCGTGCCGCCTGGCTCTTCGAGCAACACTTCCAGCAATGAGGTAGCGCGCTCGAGCGGCAGCACGAGCGGAAATACGCCGGGGGGGAGTTCGTATGTCAGCACCAGCTGACGTATCCCCGGGGAGAGGGGGGCGAAGACATCGGCCCGTCCGTCGCGAGTGAGCACCGCCTCATCCGACACGTCGCCCTGGGTGACGCGGACGATTTGCGCTGCATCGGGCAGCCGCACGCTGAAGGTGGGCCGATTGGACGCACCTGCTACGCGTGTGTAGATGGTGTCGTTCTCGATCTCGAACACATCGATGACGTTGCGGACACCGTCGGCATTGGGTGCCGATACCACCAGATGGCGTCCCTGGAGCCGGAGCGGGACATCGCGCGACGTGGTATCGAATACCACGATGTCGGCGGGAGGCGCGGGTTGGCCTGCCTGTGCTGGCGGCGCAAAATACGCAATGCCGGCAAATCGGGCGGATGCCAGATACATCGAGCCCGGGTCGGGTGTTTTCACGCGGAAGGCAAATCTGCCGCTGGCATCGGTGCGCATGGAGTCGACAGGCCCCGCCTGGCGCGCGTTGACGCGATGCAACACGACGAGTTCCAGGGCCACCGCACGTTCGCCGCCGAGCGTCTGCCTAACGACTCGTCCCTTGAGTGCCAGCGTCTCGCCCGCTTGTTGCGCGGCGAGGGGCGCGGCCAGCATGCTCACGAGGAGTACTACGACGAGTACCACGGGTCGTGCCACGAGTCGTGCCAGGAGTCGTGCCAGGGGTGATGCCAAGAGTGGTGCCAGGAGTCGTGCCAGGAGTGGTGCAAAGAGTGGTGCCGCGTCACGCGTTCCACCCTGATTCACGAAAATCGACCGTGGCTCAGAGATGGAACTTCCCGAAATCCTCCGGACGGAGGCTCGACAGATACTGCTGGAGCTGGTCTGCCGTCATTTCATCGGTACTCTGCGTCGGCGGCGTTTCGGGAATGACGTCGTCTCTCTCGTCCTCACGCGCCTCCTCGCCGGGAAGGGCGAGCAGTGACTCCTCGGCAAAAATCTGGGCGGGAATTCGCAGCGCGATGGCGATGCTGTCCGACGGCCGCGCGTCGATGCGGTACATCTCGCCCTCTCGCTCAATCTGCAGCTCGGCGAAGTAGGTCCCCTTCTGCACCTTCGTGATGTTTACCCGACGGACGGCGCCACCCAAGCCGACGACCAGCGACTTGCAGAGATCGTGCGTGAGGGGACGATCCTTCTTGACGTGATTCATCTCGAGCAAAATCGATTCCGCCTCGGCCTGGCCGATCCAGATGGGAAGCACACGCTCGCCCCCGACCTCGCGAAGTATCACGACGTACGTGTTGGTCGATCCATCCAATCCCAGACGAGCGACCGCCACTTCGACCATCGCACCCATGCGCCTTTCTCGGTTGCCGACGTTGAACTATCGCACGGCGCGCGTGAGTTGAGCAACCTTGTCGAGGCGTTCCCAGCTAAAGGTGGTCGCGGCCTGCTTCCCACTCCCGATGCGCTCCGGCGTGCGGCCGAAATGCCCATAGGCCGACGTTGGCGAGTAGATGGGTTTCCGTAGATCGAGCGACTTGATGATATCGCCGGGCGTGAGCTTGAAGACGGCGCGCACCGCCTGAGTAATGCGGGTGTCGGAGACGACGCCCGTACCGAACGAATCGACCATGATGGACACTGGCTCGGCGACCCCGATCGCGTAGGCAAGTTGGACCTCCACTTTGCTGGCCAGCTTCGCCGCGACAATGTTTTTGGCCACCCAGCGTGCCGCGTAGGCGGCGGACCGATCCACTTTGGACGGGTCCTTGCCACTGAAGGCGCCGCCGCCGTGACGCCCCATGCCACCGTAGGTATCGACGATAATCTTTCGCCCCGTGAGGCCCGCATCGCCGTGTGGTCCGCCGATCACGAAGCGACCGGTGGGGTTGATGAGCTTCCGCATGCGTTTGGCGCGCAATTCCACCGGAATCACGGCTTCGATGATCTCTTTCGCGACGCCCTCATGCAATTTCCGGTTGGACACCGAGTCGGCGTGCTGGGTGGAGATGACGACGGTCTCCACCTCCACCGGACGCCCGCCTTCGTAGAGCACCGTCACCTGCGATTTCCCATCGGGGCGAAGCCAGGGCAGCGTGCGATCTTTCCGCCGATCGGCCAGCGCCCGGGTGAGCTGGTGCGCTAGCGTGATGGGGAGCGGCATGAGGTCTGCCGTTTCGTCGCAGGCAAAGCCGAACATCATCCCCTGATCGCCTGCGCCGCCACTGTCCACTCCCTGCGCGATGTCACGCGACTGCTGTCCGACCGCGTTGAGCACACCACACGACTCGGCATCGAAGCCAATGCCGGCCTCGGTGTAGCCGATTCGTCGAATGGTCTGCCGCACGATCTCGCGCAGGTCGACCCAGGCCGTCGTGGTGATCTCGCCGAAGATGGTTGCCAGCCCGGTGGTGACCATGGTCTCACAGGCCACGCGGGAGTGGGGATCTTTGCGAAGCAACTCGTCGAGCACCGCGTCGGAGATGGCATCGGCCACCTTGTCGGGATGCCCTTCGGTGACGGACTCGGACGAAAAAAGATGACGTTCAGCCACGGATACAGTCTCGGGTTTGACGTGAAGCAGCGTCGGCCACATGGCCGCCGCAGACTATCTCAACGATAACCAGCGGAATTGACGCGCCGCAACGAATTCATGCGGCTCGGATCAGATGACGCCATCGCGCAGAAACGCTGCGTCACCGAAGGCGGCGAGGAGGCGGACCCTGAGGTGACGTTCCACGTCGGCGGCGGTGCGTGCCTGCAACGCCGCCGTGGCCGCTTCGGTGGCAAACGATACGCTCAATCCACGCACGATACGTTTGACCAGGGGCACCGCGCGCGGATTTACGCTGAGCGAGCGGAGCCCGAGTCCGATGAGGGCGAATGCCATGAGGGGTTGCGAGGCCATCTCGCCGCACACCGACACCTCGAGTCCGTGTTGCGCCGCCACGTCCACCGTCCGCTTGATCAGGCGCAGCACCGCCGGGTGCAACGGCGTGAATCGTCCGGCCAGATTGACATTGCCGCGATCGACCGCCAGCGTATACTGCACCAAATCGTTAGTGCCTATGGAGAAGAATGCCACGTCATCCACGAACGAGTCGGCAGCGATCACGGCGGCCGGGGTTTCGATCATGATGCCGAGCGGCACATCGCGCTTGAACGGCGTGCCGCGCTCGCTCAGTTCGGCCGCGCACTCGTCGAGCAGCCGTCGCGCTTCCCGCACCTCGTCCAGCGTCACCACCAGAGGGAGCATGATGCGCACGTCGCCGTGAAGGGCGGCGCGCAGCAACGCCCGTAGCTGCACCTTGAACAACGCCGGTTCGTCGAGGCACATGCGAATGGCCCGCCACCCCAGGAAGGGATTGGCTTCGGTAGGGTAGCCACCGACCGGGAGTTTGTCGCCCCCTACATCGAAGGTGCGGATGACCACCGGATGCCCGCCAAACGCCTCGACCACGCGCTTGTAGGAGCGGTACTGTTCTTCCTCGTCCGGCATGGACGCCCGCCCCACGACCAGAAACTCGGTTCGCATCAATCCGACGCCTTCGGCCCCACTGTGCGCGGCCTGCTCGGCTTCGTCCGGGAGGTCGACATTGGCCCGAATGGTGATGCGCACGCCGTCGGTTGTAATCGGTTCGGCATCGGCGGACTTGATGAGCTCCGCCTCGGTCTGCGCCTCGACCACGGCGCGGTTGCGGAAGGCGTCGATTTCCGCCGCGCTCGGATTGACGATCAGCATGCCGCTCGATCCGTCCAGCACGACGTACTCATCGCCGCGCAGCCGGGCCACCGCGTCGCGCAAGCCGACCACCGCCGGCAGCCCTAACGAGCGGGCGAGGATCGCCACGTGTGACGTACGGGTTCCCGAATCGGTGGCGATGCCGACAATCGCCTCGCGGTCCAGCTGCACCGTGAGGCTCGGGGTCAGATCGTGCGTGACAAGAATCGCGTTCGACCCTTTCTTCACGTCAACCGGATCGTGATCGGGCAGCCCCAGCAGGATCGACAGCACGCGAATATGCACGTCGGTCAGGTCGCCGACGCGCTCGCGCATCATGTGCACCGTCGACCGCGCGAAGTGCTGGCGCCACTCCAGCAGCACGAGATCGAAGGCTTTCTCGGCGCCCAGATTCTGTCGGACATACGACTCGACTCGACCGGTCAGTTCGGCGTCGTCGAGAATGGAGAGCTGCACTTCGAAGATCGCCGCTTCCTCGGGACCGGCGTGCCGCTCCGCCCGCTCGCACACCTGCTGCAATCGTTCCTTGGCCGTCTCCACCGCCTTATGGAAGCGCAGTATCTCCCGCTCCACCTCTTCGTCGGGGATGATGTGGTGCGGAACCTCGGGGACCTCCCACCGGAGGAGGTGGACGTGCCCGAGCACGATGCCCGGCGATGCGGAGATTCCGACGATGGCGCGATCCATGGTGATCAGCTCTCGCCGAACTTGTTCGCGATCAGTAACGAGATGGCCTCGACCGCTTCGCTCGCGTCGGGACCATCGGCCCGCAAGAACACCTGCGAGCCGCACTCGGCGGCAAGCATCATGACACCCATGATGCTCTTTCCGTTCACCTCTATGTCCTCGCGCGCCAGTGTGATCTGGCTCTTGAACTTCCCGGCCGTTCGCACGATGGCGGCTGCCGGGCGCGCATGTATCCCGTTCTTGTTGACGATCTCGACGGAACGTTCCACCATCAGCGGATCACCGAGTAGAGGGCGAAGAGCGCCAGCATACCTAACAACCATTTCCAGGCTTCAATGCGACCGTGAAACCGGGTAATCAGGAACGCACCGGCGGCCACCACCACGAGCACTTCCCCGAGCACCACCCGATCGGGTCCCAGTAGCCGTTGCACGACGAGCGGAAGCGAGGCGCCAGCCAACATCGCCCCCCATCGGGCAATGTGAATCGGCCCCTGCCGCAGCACCGGATTTCCCAGTGCGCTGGCGACGTTGAGCCCTTCGCGCCACCCGACATTGATGCCCCACACCCGCAACGCCAGATGCCCGACGTTGTACGATATCAGGAACGTGAGCACGGTGCCCGCCGCCCCCGCACCGCAGCCGAACACGAGCAGGGCGAGCAGGGCGCAGAACGGTAGCCACGCCGCCCAAACCAAACGGTCCCCAACGCTCCCCAGCGGTCCGCACAGCGCAGTCCGAAAGCGTACAATCTTCGCCGGATCCGTTCCTTCCAACTCCACGCGGGCCAACGCCCCGACCGCGACCGCCGCAAGATACGGGTGCGCATTGAAGTACTGGCTCTGCCGGGCCAGCGCCGAGCGATATGCCTCACCTCCCACTCCCCCCGGCAGGCGACGCAAGGCGGGCTCCACGCAAAACCCGACGCCATTGCCGACCAGCGTTTCGTAGTTCCACGCCCCCTGGATGGCCAGCGTTCGGAGAAATATCGCCACCCGGGTGCGCGTCGGCAGCGACACCTGCGGCTCACTCATCGTACGACCCCAAGCAGCACCAGGCCTAAGGCGATGCCCGCCACGAACCAGAAACGGGTGTTCGAAACCGCGTGGAAGACCTTATGCCCCGCACCTGCCGCCACAATGGCCGCCGACGCCATCACGATAGCGCCGGTGACCGTTTCTCCCGACGACCAGCGCGGCAGTGCACGCGCCATCAGGGGCGCGAACACGACAATTCCCACCGCCGTCATGAGCCCTCCACGCGCCAAGTCCGCCGTCATGCCATACAGCTGCAATCCGATGACGGTACGCCGTGATCCCCGGGCAACCGCGTCGTGGCGTGCGCTCGCCCACCTGGCATTGAGTCGGCGCAACTGCACCATCGACCATCCCCCTACCCACGACCAAGCCAGCGAGACGACCACCGCCAGGAGCAACGCCGCCGCGCTGGGCGCGGGCGCCATGGCCAGCAGCGTCGCCCCTACTACGGACGACGAGCCCCACTCCGGGTATCGCGAGGCGCCGACCGGAAGGGTGTCGAGCGCAAAGCATTCCAGTGTGACACCCAACAACAGCCCGCGCTCAGGCGCGCCCAGAAACGAGCCGGTCAACGTCGCCGCCACCAGGGGACGCGACAGCATGGCCTGCGGAAAGCTCACCACATCGAGCCCCAACACGGCTCCAAGCACCGACAGCGCGCCCACCTCAACGGGGTTCACCGACTGCCCTCCCCGGCCAACACTTCCTCAAGCGGCAGGGGGCGACCCGCCGGTACATCCTGCGCCGTGACGACCACCCCGCGCGCAGCCAATGCTCGCAGCGCCTCTTCTTCCGGACCCGAGAGAAAGACGTAGCGCAGTCGCTGCATTCGCCCGGGCTTGTGATGAATGCCGCCAAGATTCACCGTGGCCACCGCCCCGGTCGCGATCACCAGGCGCGACATCGTCTCGATGTCGCCCGTGAGCAGGATCCCGGGCCGAGGATCACGCTGATACTTCGCCAGCCTCTCGGTGGCGGTTTCGACCGACTCGAAGAAGACGTCCATTTCCGGTGGCACGCCCATGCGATACAACTCCTGCTCCCACTCGCTGGCCGCCACTTCATCGTCGACCAGCACAATGAACTGAAGATCGAGCGGCTGTCCCCAGCCAACGACGACCTGTCCATGGATCAAGCGGTCGTCGATGCGAAACAGCTCAAGTGGCACGCGTCCCTCCCACCGGGCCACCACCCGT
>Ga0163144_10020383_pt1 | contig 13256 bp, 12 predicted proteins | sample OliLak19BULKMAT1_FD_123175 | JGI IMG/M metagenome (GOLD analysis project Ga0163144, IMG submission 123175) | Freshwater microbial mat bacterial communities from Lake Vanda, McMurdo Dry Valleys, Antarctica - Oligotrophic Lake LV.19.BULKMAT1 | ecosystem: Environmental > Aquatic > Freshwater >... | reverse complement strand
GCAGTGCAAGGTCGACGAGCAGGGCGCCGTGATCAGCGGCTGCCAGGAAGGCAACTGGGGCAACACCCGCCTGGACGTCGACTCAGGCATCCGCGCGAAATGGCTCGATGAACTGACCCCGGATGGCAAACACCTCAAAAGCATCGAGCCGCGCTGAACAGGGCACGCGCCAGTTCAATGAACCAGCGCGTGCCCGGCCGCACAGGCTCCTCACCCGATCGATTCCACCTGCCGTGACTGCTGGTAGGCCGCGCCGAAGCGGTTGGCCAGAAATGCCGGCAGCGCCACCTGCTCCTGGCGGATGAAACCGCGCTGCGGCAGTGCGCCGACACGGAACAGATCCACCGCCGCGCAGATGCCGGCCGCGGTGGTGATCTGGATCGCCGACAGCGGCGCGGTCTCACTGCGGTCGGCGAATATCTTGCGGGCGAACACCTCCTGCACCAGCGAGCCGCCGCGCTGGCCGCTGACGGTGACGAAGACCAGCACCACGTCCTGCATCGTGCTCGGGATCGACTTGCGCATGATCTCCTTCAGCGTCTCGGTGTCCTTGTTGAGCTGCAGCTCTTCGAGCAGGAACTTCATCAACTGGCGGTGGCCAGGGTAGCGCACGCTCTTGTAGTCCAGCGTCTGAACGCGGCCGGCCCAGGTGTCGCACAGCGTGCCCAGGCCGCCCGAGGTGTTGAATGCCTCGTACTCGGTGCCGTCCAGGCTGAAGTGCTCCATGCCCTCCAGCGGCAGCGCCTCGATCAGCTTGCCTTCACGGATCGCCTCGCAGGGGTGGCAGTACTCGTTGATGAGGCCGTCGACGCTCCAGGTCAGGTTGTACTTCAGCGCGTTGGTCGGGAAGGCAGGCAGCGCGCCCACGCGCATCTTCACCTCGATCACGCTGTCGAAACTGCGGGCCAGGTGGTGCGCCACGATGCCGATGAAGCCCGGCGCCAGCCCGCACTGCGGCATGAAGGCGGTGGCCGCGCCTTCGGCCAGCTTCATGATGGACTGCGTGGCGGCCACGTCCTCCGTCAGGTCGAAATAGTGGCAGCCGGTGGCCAGCGCCTGCGTGGCCGCCAGCGTGGCCAGGTGATAGGGCAGCGCGTTGATCACCGCGTCCTGGCCGCGCAGCACGTCGCGCAGCGCGCTGGGGTCAGCGGTCTCGATGCGCAGCGTCTTCACCGGGTCGCCCTGCAGCCGCGCCAGCGCGTCGGCGCTGCGGTCGACCACGGTCACCTCGAAGTCGCCGGTGGCGCCGAGCAGGCGGGCAATGGTCTGGCCGATGTGACCGGCGCCGAGCAGGGCGATGCGCATGGTTTTCTCTCTCAGTTGGGCAGCAGTGACGACGAGTCTAAAAAACCCGGCAGACGAAAGAAAGCATACTTTCGACGATGAACGGGTCGAGATCGTCACATCGTCGTAACGACTCGCCATAATGAAGCGCATGGCCCGTGACGCGCTCGACCGTGACCTGATCGCCCTGCTGCAGGCCAACGCCCGCGACAGCACCGCCAGCCTGGCGCGCAAGCTGGGCGTGGCGCGCACCACAGTGTTGGCGCGGCTCGCCCGGCTGGAGCGCGAGCGCGTGATCGTCGGCTACACCGTGCGGCTGTCACCCGGCGAGGCCGACCGCTCCGTGCAGGCCTACGTGGGCATCGTCACCGAGCCGAAGAAGGCGCGTGTCGTCACGCAGCGGTTGGCTCGCCTGCCCGAGTTGCGGCAACTGTGTTCGGTGAGCGGCGAGTTCGACTACATCGCCCTGCTGCACGCCGACACCACGGCGCGGCTGGACGTGCTGCTCGACGAGATCGGCGAGATCGACGGCGTCATCAAGACCACCAGTTCGGTGGTGCTGGCGTTGCGCGTGGACCGCAGCGGTTGAAGCTGCGGGTTGCTTTTCGGCTAGCGCGTGTGTAATGCCGGACTGCTGTTTGACCGGTTCCAGACCCTCGGGCACGCGGATCGAGGCTTTGGCGTGCCGATGCACCACAGAAAAAACAGGAGCCCTCTAAAGCCGGCTCTTGTCATGGACCAATCTCGTTCAGCCTGAACGAGCGCGGCGCCTTGCGGCTCCTGCGGCGAATAGCGCCAGCCCGACCAAAGCCAAGGTCGCTGGCTCAGGCACGTCTATCACGACCGGGGGATCGCCAGGGTCTCCTCCGTTGCGGATATACAACGAGATGTGGGAAAGGTCCTGCAGTTTACCGTTGTTGTTTGTGAAGACGCTCTGCCACGTGCCGTCGTCGCTGCCATCGATCTTGACATCATCAAAGAACCAGAGCGCATGTTCATTCGAACCTTTAAGAACAGCGATGAAATCGACAAACACCGGCAATGAGTCGGCAGGCCCGGCATTCAAGGTCCAATTTCCAGAAGTCGAAGCGGAGAACCCGTTAAGGGAGTAGCTGATTCCCCCAAAGGATCCTGTTGAGGCCGAACCGCTTTCGCTTTCATCCTTCACGAGAAACGTCCAGTTGGTTCCCCAGGTCAGGTTCAATCCGTTGATGCTGGTTTGGCTCTCGTTGCCAGCCACGATGCCGTAACAATCGTCCGCGGAAGTCGTGGGCGTGTTGCCGCTGAAAGTCAAGTCGCTCAGCTTCATGCCGGCCGTGTTCGGGCTGCCGGCGACACTGCAGTAAGTGGCAGCAGCAAGTGCAGTGCCTGAGGAGGCAGCAAACATCGCCGCGCCAACAGCCAAAGTGGAAAGCAGAGTCAGTCTCATGGGAACCTCCTTTTTCTAATGTTCCATTCATCCAACAGCAAGCATCATGCCGAACCGAAGAAGTCCTTTTACTTCAATCAGTTACGAGTTCGCAACGACAGCTGATGAATGAAAATGTAAAGAAACCCGACGTTCGCGTCTACGCTCACACTCGAATCCGCCGATGGTGCTCATATTTTCTGAAGCGGGGCGGTAACAGCGTGCCGACGACGGGCGGCTAGGTCTCGACAAGTGGCATGTGCAGCGCTTGTCGGTGCAAGGCACAAGGCATCGGCGCCGAACTTGCCTCGTCAGTAGGCGGCAACGATCAGAGGGCAGCAAAAATGGCCACTGGGCCCGCAGGCCCTGTTGAGTACTCGGTGGCAGCGCCGAATGGCGCTGCACTCAGCGGACAACTTGTATGATCCGCGAAGTACTATTTCCCGCTGCGTCTACGGCGAGTGCCTGGATGGTGTATGTTCCGCTTGCCAGTCGGCGGGTGTTCCAGGTGTAGGTCAAGGCGCCACCCACAGCAGACGCAACGCTAGTGCCGTTGATGTAGAGCGTCTGACGCAAGGCACTGCTCCCGCTGTTGTCATCGGCAACAACGGAAATGACCGCCTTGCTCGCTCCCAACGTTGAGCCGTTGGCAGGATTCGTAATCAGCACCGTCGGCGCAATGGTGTCGGCGACGACGTTGTTGGCAACGTTCACCGACACCGTCGACGAGGCTTTCGAGTTACCGGCCGCATCGTAGGCAGTCGCTACAAGGCTTGCCGTACCACTTGGAACAATGGTCGTGTCCCAACTGAAACCAAACGGGCTCGCAGTGTCTGTGGCGACGAGGGCACCGTTGACCCGAAGTTCGACGCGTGTGACGCCCACATTGTCGGTCGCGCTGACATTGACAGGGGCCAAACCACTCAACGTTGTCGAACCAATCGGCGAAGCGATAGATACCGAAGGTGCCTGGGTGTCTGTCGTGGACGTGAACGCCAGGGCGGCTGCCACTGCGCTGGCCGCATCTACGCGCCCGTAGCCATAGTAGCTGTCGCGACCTGGGGATCCGAGGTCAACGGCCGTCTTGAACAACACACTCTCGACCTGCGCGCTGGTGAGTGTCGGCCGCGCCGCGAACATCAGCGCTGCAACTCCAGCCGCCACCGGGGTTGCGATCGACGTCCCTGACGCGGTGGTGTAACCACCGCCGCGAGACGTTGTGTAGATGCTGACGCCTGGTGCAGCCAGGGCCACGTAGCTACCAAAACTCGACCAACTGGCTTTTATGTCACTGCCGTCTGTGGCGGCAACCGGAATCATCGAGGTTGTCGGCGTGAATCCCTCGTCAATGCCATTGTTGCCAGCGGCCACGAAGACGAGACCGCCCTTGTCCTTCATGTATTGGGCAGCACTGACCACTGCGGCGCGAATCGGCTGATTCGCGAAGCTGATGTTGGCAATACGCACGCCCCTGTCAGCAGCGTAGGTGAGCCCGCTGGCAATCATGCTGCTGTACCCAGTTCCGGAAGTGTCGGTGACTCGGATCGGCATGATCATCGTCTGTCCGCTGACCGAAGCAACGCCGATCCCATTATTGATGGTGGCCGCCGCAGACCCGGCGACCAGGGTCCCGTGTCCGTACACGTCAGACGTGTTGGAGTTGTTGTCGTAGAAGTTCCACCCCGGCACCAGCCTGGATAAAAGATCGGGGTGACTGGGGTCGACACCGGAGTCGAGCACCGCCAATGTGACGCCGGCGCCCAATGAACTGTCCCAAGCCTTCTGCGCTGCGATTTTGCTTAGGTGCCATTCACTGCCAGCGTAAGGATCGTTCGGCACCAGTGAAGGTGCAACCTTGTAGTCGAGTTCTGCAAACTTGAAGTGTGGATGCCGCGCCAGCCGGTCCACCATCTGCTTTTCCCGGCCAGGCGGCAGGTCGATGATGCGCAGTTCGCTTTTGCCCACGCGCCTGGCCTTGCCGCCGCCGTTCTCCTTGAGGATCTTATCCAGCGCTGCGTCGGCCAAGCCGGCGCGGGGCATCACGAGAATGCGGCCGGCCGCGTAAGCCTGAGACGTCGCGCTGGTCGAGTTGCTTTGCGCGATGGCCGACCCGCAGGTCAACCCCGCGGCCAGCGAAACCACAGCCACGGCAAAGCGGCGCGCTGAGGTCTTTGTTTGAGTGGCGGTGACTGGCGTCTTGATGTGCATGATGATTCCCGTGGATGAACACTGGGCGTCCTGCCCAGGCCGGGAACCGCACATGCTTGCCCCAACATCGAGCCCGTTGAAGTGGGCTTGATGTGCGTCGCATCGCCCAATCGAATGATTGTTCGGGCAACTGGCAATCACTGGCAGTCCAGCCGCCCTGGGGCTTGCGCCCTTTAGACCGATGACTTTGCGTCCCCCGCTTTCGCAGGGTTTGCTTTTTTCAGTGAGCAAATCTTACCAACCGCGATCCGACTGAACAGGGGGCGATTGGCAACAGCGTGTTTCGTTTGTCGGGCGACCTGTGGCCGTCGCCACTGGTGTGGGCGCTGGTCGGTGATCGACAGGGGCACGTTTGCACCCCCCCCTGAATGCAGGTGCGCAACAATCGCCTGAGCGGCCACACGCCGCGCGGGTGCTCTCTGTGACGTCGATCACGGCGCGGTGTGGCGGTGCCCTCAAGTCCGTGCCATGGGCGGTAATGACGGCTGCTTTGCTGGTCCGGCATCAGATGCCGCGCCTCAGTTACAACTAAGTGACTCTGGACGGCACCCACCCACCCGGCCTACAACGTCAGCTGCACCCGCATCGCATCGATCACCGCCTTGTAGTCGCCCTGGCCGAAGATCGCGCTGCCCGCCACGAAGGTGTCGGCGCCGGCGTCGGCCACACGACGGATGTTGTCGACCTTGATGCCGCCATCGACCTCGAGCCGGATGTCGCGGCCGGTGGATTCGATCAGCTTGCGGGCGCGCTCGACCTTGCGCAAGACGCTGTCGATGAAACTCTGGCCGCCGAAGCCGGGGTTGACGCTCATGATCAGGATCAGGTCGACACGGTCGATCACATAGTCCAGCGCGTCGAGCGAGGTCGCCGGGTTGAACACCAGCCCGGCCTGGCAGCCTTCGGCCTTGATCAGCTGCAGCGTGCGGTCGACATGCGCGCTGGCGTCGGGATGGAAGCTCACCAGGTCGGCGCCGGCCTTGGCAAACGCGGTGGCCAGCGCGTCCACCGGCCGCACCATCAGATGCACGTCGATCGGCACGCGGGCGCCGCCGGCCGTGACGGCATGCTTGCGCAAGGCCTGGCAGACCATCGGACCGAAGCTGAGGTTGGGCACGTAATGGTTGTCCATCACGTCGAAGTGGATCCAGTCGGCGCCGGCGGCGATGACGTCGCGCACCTCGTCGCCCAGGCGGGCGAAATCGGCTGAAAGGATGCTGGGTGCGATGCGGTAAGTGTTCATTCCCTGACTTCAAGAGGCTACTTACAATGCCAGGATGGCAAAACCCGAGTTCAGTTGCGAGGTGCGCGTGGCGTACCTGCCCGATCAATCGAAAGCGCCCGACGGACCGCATGCGTTTTCTTACACGGTGACCATCCGCAATACCGGCGACATCACCGCGCAACTCGTGGCGCGGCATTGGATTGTCACCGACGCCGACGGCAACCGCGAGGACGTGCGCGGCCTCGCGGTGGTCGGCCACCAGCCGCTGCTCAAGCCGGGCGACAACTTCGAATACACGAGCTGGACCCGCATCCACACCCGCCACGGCCAGATGCGCGGCACCTTCTTCTGCATGACCGAAGAAGCTCACGCCTTCGAAGCCACGGTGCCCGAGTTCGAGCTGGTCTGCCCCAGCCTGCTGCATTGAAGGCACCCAGGAGCGTGGGCGGCGCGTGGGACCTCACCGCGCTCGTCAACGCCGCCGACGCCAGGGCGAGCCAGGCTCAACGCCACCTCTGGCTGGTGCGCACCCTGGAGTGGCTGCGCCACGCGTCCAGCGTGCCGGGCGCCGCCAGCACCGATCGGCAGACGCCGCTGCCCGTGGTGCGCCTGCGCCTGCTGCTGAACCTGCTCGACAAACAGCCCGAACTGAACGCCCGCGTGATGGCCATGCTGCAGGCGAGCTGGCGTGACATCGACGGAGCGGCGCTGTTCGCCGACTTCGGCTTCGGCGCACGCAATGCGCTGGGCAGTGAGCTGATGCTGCGTCTGCGCCAGAAGCTGCTGCCCGGCACGCCCGACACCACCGACCTGGCCGCGCTGTTCGGCCTGCTTTTCGAGCCGGACGACTGCCCCTGGATCGAGGCCATCGACGCCGACACGCGGGAGCGCCTGGCCAGACTGATGGCACCGGCCGACGGGTCATGGCGCGGCGTGCTGCTCGACGCCGTCACGATCCTCGTCAGCGCGGTCAACGCCGCCGGCTATTCACCGGCGCTGCGCCAGCGCATGGACCGCGCATTGCTCGCCAACGAGCCCTTCCGCCAGCTTCCGCATGTGGCCGACGCGCTGCGCAGCGCCGTGCAGGACGGCCGCCATGAGGACATGCGGCGCGAGTCCACGCTGCTGCGCGCACTGCTCGACGCCTGCCGCAGCGCGGCGGCCAGCGTCACCGGCCACCTCGAGGAATTCGGCGTCTCGGTCGACATCGTCTATGAGCTGGACCAGCTGCAAGGCCGCACGCTGCGCATCGAGCAGCTGGTGGACTGCGTGCTGTCGCCCGAGCCGGCGGCCGAAGTGCACCGCATGGTGCTCGACCTGCTGCGCGTGCAGGGCGAGCAGCAGGGCGTGCGCAAGCTGATGACGCGGCACTACTCGTTGCTGGCGCGCCAGGTCGCCGAGCGCAGCGCGGCCAGCGGCGAGCACTACATCACGCGCGACAGTGCCGAGTACGCGGCCATGCTGAAGAGCGCGGCCGGCGGCGGCCTCGTCATCGCCGGCACCACCTTCGCCAAGTTCGCCGTCGCGGCGCTGGGCATGACGGTGTTCTGGAGCGGCTTCTGGGCCGGCGCCAACTACGCCGCCAGCTTCGTCATCATCATGCTGCTGCACTGGACGGTGGCCACCAAGCAGCCGGCGATGACGGCGCCGGCCATCGCGGCCTCGCTGCCGGCGGTGGACGGCGACTTCACCGACGCGGGCATCGAGGTCTTCGTCGACCGCGTGGCAATGCTGATCCGTTCGCAGTCGGCGGCGATCGTCGGCAATCTGCTGGTCTGCGCGCCGCTGGTGCTGGCGCTGCAGTACCTGGCGCGCTGGCTGCACGGCGAGCCGCTGGTCGGCGTCGAGACGGCCGAACACGTGCTGCACAGCCTGACCCTGCTCGGCCCGACGGCGCTTTATGCGGCCTTCACCGGCGTGCTGCTGTTCGCCAGTTCTCTGGTGGCGGGCTGGGCCGAGAACTGGTTCGTCTTCAACCGGCTCGACAGCGCGATTGCCTGGAACCCGCGCATCGTGGCGCGGCTGGGTGCGGCCCGCGCGCAGCGCTGGGCGGCCTGGTGGCGCGCCAACGTGTCGGGGCTGGCGGCCAATATCTCGCTCGGGTTCCTGCTCGGCCTGGTGCCGGCGCTGGCCGCCATCTTCGGGTTGCCGATCGAGGTGCGGCACGTCACGCTGAGCAGCGGGCAGCTCAGCGCGGCGCTCGGCGCCATCGGCTGGCCCCTCTTCAGCCAGCCGGCATTCTGGTGGTGTGTGGCAGGCATCGCGGTCACCGGAGTGCTCAACCTGGTGGTCAGCTTCGGGCTGGCGATGCGGGTGGCGATGCGCTCGCGCGGCATCCGGCTGCGCGAGCGCGGGCGCATCCGCAAGGCGCTGACGAGCCGGCTGCGCAGGCAGCCGATGTCCTTCGTGTGGCCGCCGAAGGAAGGCTGAACGCGGGGCGCATTTCGGAGCGTCAGGCCGGGTCGTCAGGCCGGGTCGTCAGGCGGTGAACGTTCGCCGCGGCGGCGGCCGGAAAACATGATCCACCAGACGAGAAAGATCAGCAGGCAAAGTGCCGCCAGTGCCTCGATCAGAATCAGCCACATGTCGAGGTCTTCCAGGTTGCAAAGCTGCTTTTCCCGCGTCCATCATGCGGGGCTCGCACTCATTCTAGGAGCGCTGGCCGGCTGTGCGAGCGTGCCGCCGCAAAGCCCCGCCACGCCGGTCGATGGCACCGCGCCCGTCGCGCCGGGCGATGCCACCGCACCCGCCCCGCCGCCCACAGCCGCCACGGCGCCGCCGGTCGCCTTGCAGCGGGCGCGATCACGCTGGTTGCCGGTGGAATGGAGTGCCCTGCCCGGCTGGGCCGATGACCGCGTGCTGCAGGCCTGGCCCGCGCTGCGCGCCGGCTGCGGGCGGCCGGCGGCAGGCTGGGCCGAACTGTGCGCGCGCGTGCTGCTCGAAGAGCCGCCGGCCGACGACGATGCAGCGCGGCGCTGGCTCGTCCGGCACCTGCAGCCCTACCGCGTGGAAAGTCTGGACGGCGCGCCCGACGGCCTGATCACCGGCTACTACGAGCCCCTGGTGATTGCCTCACGCCAGCCTCGGGGCACGTTCCGCGTGCCACTGCATTCGCCGCCCGCCGACCTGGCCACCAGGCGCCCTTACTGGACGCGCCAGCAGCTCGACACCCAGCCCGCCGCGATGGCCGCGCTGCGCGGCCGCGAGGTCGCCTGGGTCGCCGATCCGCTGGACGTGCTGGTGCTGCAGATCCAGGGCTCCGGCCGCCTGCGTTTCATCGAGGCCGACGGCAGCCAGCGCACCGTGCGGCTGGCCTACGCCGGCCACAACGACCAGCCCTACCGATCGGTCGGCCGCTGGCTCATCGATCAGGGTGAACTGACGCTCGACAAGGCTTCCTGGCCGGCCATCAAGGCCTGGACGCAGAGGAATCCGAAGCGCGTGCAGGAGATGCTGTGGGCGAATCCGCGCGTCGTGTTCTTCCGCGAAGAGCCGCTGCCCGACCCCGAGCTGGGGCCGCGCGGCGCGCTCGGCGTGGCGCTGACGCCGGGCCGCTCGATCGCCGTCGATCCGCTGAGCCTGCCCTACGGCACGCCGCTGTGGCTCGACACCACCGAGCCGCTGTCGGCCACGCCGCTGCGCCGCCTGGTGCTGGCGCAGGACACGGGCAGCGCCATCGTGGGCGCCGTGCGGGCCGACTATTTCTGGGGCTGGGGCGGCGAAGCCGAGGCGCAGGCCGGCCGCATGAAACAGCCGCTGCGGCTGTGGGCGCTGTGGCCGCTGAGTGCCATCAAGGCGCCGTGATGCGCAACTGCAGGCTGCGTGAGCCGCGTGAGCTGCTGGTGGCGGCGCCGAAGCCGCCCGCCGAAGTGCCGGACCTGGCCGACTCCGACACATCGGCCACGGTGACCCAGACGCCGAGCGGCAGCGAGACTTCGGTCTGCACGCGGGTCGTTTCGATGCCGCGCTGATTGCTGCTCTGATTGCTGCTCTGATTGCTGCTCTGATCGCTGCTCTGATAGCCGCTCTGATCGCTCATTTGTACACCGCGCTCGGTTCTGCGGTCGCGGTCGCCGTTGTGTTCGCTGCCGCTCTCGATCTCCACCTCCACCCGCACCGGCGCCTGACCGCCCGGCCAGGACGGCCGCACCGTCAAGCCGCTGCCGACGTCGACCCAGCTCACCTGCCCGGCCGCGCCGGTGGTGCGTCCGCTCCAGACCAGCTCCAGCGTCGGCAACGGCGTCAGTGTCGACAGGCGCAGCGTCGCGCGCCCGCCGTTGAGCACCAGCACACGCTGCACCTGCTGGCTGGCCGCTTCACTGCTGCCGGCGCGCAGCGTCACCCCGCCCTGCACCGAGGTGGCGCCGCGGCTGTCGATGACGACGCCGCCCGTCGCACCCGCCGCCTGCCTCTCGGCCAGCGACTGCTCGCTGATGCGCGCTTCCACGCTGAGGTTGCGTTGCGGCAGTGGCGGGCCGGCGGCCTGAACAGCGGCGGCCATCGCCATGAAAACCAGTGCAACCGCCCGCTTCATGACGCCACCACCACCCGGTTGCGGCCCTGCGCCTTGGCTTCGTAAAGTGCGCGGTCGGCACGCTCCAGCGTCTGCGCCACGGTTTCGCCGGCCAGGTGCTCGGCCAGGCCGGCCGAACCGGTGATGCGAAGTTCGGCGCCACCCGCCTGCACCTGCAGCGCGCCGATGTGTTCACGCAGGCGGTCCAGGCCCAGCCGGCCGAGCGTGGCGCGGGTGTCGGACATCAGCAGCACGAACTCCTCTCCGCCCCAGCGCGCCACCACGTCGGACACCCGCGTGTGGCGCATCGCCTCCTGCGCCACGCTACGCAGCACGGCGTCGCCCGCGGCGTGGCCATGCTGGTCGTTGACGGCCTTGAAGTGGTCGAGGTCGAGCACCGCCAGGCAGAAAGTCTGCCCGGAACGGATGCAGCGCTGGTGCTCCTGCGCCATCAGCTCCTGCATGTGGCGGCGGTTGATGAGGCCGGTGAGCTCGTCTCGCGTGGCGAGCTCGCGGATGCGCGCCAGCGCCTCGGTCAGCTCCCGCCGCTGCCCGCGCGCCCGGTGCCGCATGCGCGACAGCCGCGCCGCCAGCATCGACACCGCCGGCAGCATGGTGGCCACCATGATGAAATGGCCCAGCTCGATGGCGGGCACGTAGTCGGCCGGCCGCCGCCAGGCCATCAGCGCCATCACGGCACCGAACACCGCCACCGCGAAGATGCTGATGAAGCGCATCTGCCGGGGTGAAGAGACGAACATGCCGAACATCAGGATCACCATCACGATCGGGAAGACGCCGCCTCGGCCGGCGCCCACCAGCGCGTAGGCCACCGCACCGCTGGCAATGGCGTACATCATCTGCGGCATCGTCATCGAAGGGTCGGCCAGCCGGCGCGACCAGCCGCTGCGGATGAGCACATACGCCAGCCCCATGCCGCCCAGCGAGAGCACGGTCCATGCCCACACCGGCCGCGCCGGCGCCACGCCGACCCAGACGAAGTAGTTCATCGCCACCACGCCGGCCGTCATCAGGCCCATGGCAAGCAGGGCCTGCGACAGGCGCACCCGCTGCAGCGGCTCGGTGCTGAGCAGCAGGTCTTTCAGGCGCGGCGACAACAGGGTCATGTGTGTCGGGAGGTTAGCACCGCCCGATATGCCCTATCGGCCCTGCCCTACCGCCCCAAGCGCCCCGCCACCAGATGCCCCAGCGGCAGCGCCGCGCCTGCCTTCACCTCGCCCAGCGAGAAGCTGGTGTGCAGGTCCTTCACGTTGGGCAGCTTGAAGAGCGTGTCCATCGACCAGCGCGAGTAGGCGTCGAGGTCGGTGCACATCACATGCAGCTCGAAGGTGCCGGCGCCGCTGATGTAGTGGCAGGCCACGACCTCGGGCAGCTTGCGGATGGCGTCTTCGAGCGCGCGGGTGGCGTCGGCGTTGTTGCGCTCGGCGTCCACCCGCACGAAGGCCAGCACGCCCAGGCCGATCTTGCGGCGGTCGATCTCGGCGCGGTAGCCGGTGATGAAACCCTGCTGCTCCAGCCACTTGACGCGTCGCCAGGTGGGCGCTGCCGACAGCCCTATGCGCCCGGCCAGCTCGGTGTTGGACAGGCGGGCATCGGCCTGCAGAGCGCTCAGGATGGCGATGTCGTAGCGGTCCAGGGCGTCGCTGCGGGGCTCGGCCGCCTCAGCCGGCGCGTCGTCCACGGCACCCGGCAAGCTCGCCGCACTGTTGGCTGCACCGTTGGCCGCACTGTTGGCCGCGATGTTGCCCCGGGCCCTGGCCTGAAGTTTCGACAGTTTCCCGGGTTCCGGCTTCTTCGGCGTCATATGACTTCTTTCAACAATTCTGGAGCAATATTCTTGCGCAACCCGGCTCAAAGCGGGCATCAAAAGAAAAGACATACCGGCAATGAAACTCTAAACTGCGCGCTGCCCGCCACCCGCCTGCTTTTCAGGAGTCCTGCCCATGAACGCCCCGCTGCCCGAATCGATCCGCAAAGCCATCGAAACGGTCACGCTCGACGACAAGTACGCGCTTGAATCGGGCCGCGCCTTCATGAGCGGCGTGCAGGCGCTCGTGCGGCTGCCGATGCTGCAGCGCCAGCGCGACGCCAGCGCCGGCCTGAACACCGCGGGCTTCATCAGCGGCTACCGCGGCAGTCCGCTCGGCGGCTACGACCAGGCGCTGTGGGCCGCGAAGAAGCACCTGGCCGCGCAGCACATCGTCTTCCAGCCGGGCGTCAACGAGGAACTCGGCGCCACCGCCGTCTGGGGCACGCAGCAACTCGACCTCTATCCGCAGAGCAAGAAGTTCGACGGCGTGTTCGGCATCTGGTACGGCAAGGGCCCGGGTGTGGACCGCTGCTCCGATGTCTTCAAGCACGCCAACATGGCGGGCACCGCCAAACACGGTGGCGTGATCGCGATCGCCGGTGACGACCACGTCAGCAAGAGCAGCACTGCGCCGCACCAGAGCGACCACATCTTCAAGGCCTGCGGCCTGCCGGTGTTCTTCCCGTCCAGCGTGCAGGACATTCTCGACATGGGGCTGCACGCCATCGCGATGAGCCGCTTCAGCGGCCTCTGGTCGGGCATGAAGACGATCCAGGAAGTGGTGGAG
>Ga0163144_10020382_pt1 | contig 13256 bp, 5 predicted proteins | sample OliLak19BULKMAT1_FD_123175 | JGI IMG/M metagenome (GOLD analysis project Ga0163144, IMG submission 123175) | Freshwater microbial mat bacterial communities from Lake Vanda, McMurdo Dry Valleys, Antarctica - Oligotrophic Lake LV.19.BULKMAT1 | ecosystem: Environmental > Aquatic > Freshwater > Lake... | reverse complement strand
TCCCTTGATGGTGTCGAAGGCCGTATTGACGTCGAACTCGTCGCGAATCAGAGCGTCCAGATCGACCGCGAGTTCCACCACGCCGCCGTTGCTGGACGTCACCGTCAGTGTGATGCCGCTCAGTGGATTGGAGACCGCGGGCTTGCCCTGCCCAACGTTCACAACCGTTTCGCCACCGGAACTCGGCGGCAGAACCTGCACGGTCACGGTCCTTTGAGCAATATTCGCGCCATTGCTGACTGTCAGTCCCACGACGTACGTGCCAGCCGTGGCAAACACATGCGAAACTGGATTCGTCGTGCCGAGCGGGCTGCCATCCTTGAAATCCCACTGGAAGGTGAGTGGCAAGGAAGCGGGGTCCGTCACCGACGCGCTGAAACTCACGGAGGCATTCAGCAGCGCGACATCCGGAGTCGCCGTCACCGAAGCGATAATCGGCGCCGCAGCACCCGAAGACAGATTGACCATAACGAGCGCGTTGACCTTCGAATTGCGCGCGCCATCGAAGACGCTGAAGGCGAAGGTATCCGTCCCGGTCGCGCCAGCGTTGGCCGTGTAGGTGAAGGTGCCGGTGGAACTGTTCGTCAGCACCGCCATGCCTTTTGTGGGCTGGCTCTGAATCTGGAACTCGGGGCTGTCGTCGTCCGCGTCGGTCGAAACCAGCGCTCCGTTGAACGCCGTGCCCGTGGTCACATTGATCGACTGCGACTGCGGAATGGGGATGGAGCGGAAAACGATATCAACATTGCTGCTCACGTATTCGGGGTTGAAGTATCGGTCGGCGTTGTCGACCGAACTGTCGATCGCAAAAGTGGTAAACAAACCGGTGTTAGTCGCTGAAACCGTGAACACGCCGGAGAACTGAGTGCCAGCGACGGGCATGTTCGTGGCGTAAGATCCGATCAGATTAAAATTCAGCCGGTGCGCCAGCGACGCGTTGCCCACGATCTCAATGCTGTCGTACGTCTCGATGTCCTGGAACTCCAGGTCCACAGCGCCCAGTTCGGAATTGCTGCCCTCCATCTGTGTGTAGTTGCCCAGAATCGTGATGTGCCCAATTGCATTCTCGCCGCCAGGCTGAATCAGCGCGCGATTGATGACATTGGCGGTAAACTGCCCGCTGCCTTCAACGGAACCGTCATTGAACGTTGCTGTTCCCGCGCCGCTGTTGATGGTGATGTTCGCGTCGGTGCCTTCTTGAAGGACGACTTTAGCTGTGGCTGCTGTTTGTACGTAGTCGTTTGTGAGGATCAGTTCGCTGGAAACATTCATCGCACCGCTGTTCGAGATCGTGGGATGAATCGTGACTGGCGGAGCGGGCGAGGCCGCGAGGTCTCCGAAACCGGCAGTCTCGCCGCCAAAAGCCGCGACACCCATCGGGTTGATATCCAAAATCGCGTCAGCCTCGTTAACTAGAGAACCTGAACCATCAATGGTTGTCTGGCCCGAGGTGTCCGCGTCCAAACTCATAATGCCTGCATTTGTGAAAACGTTCGGGGAAAGAATGCGCAGCGTAACGCTTTCGTTAATCCCGGAAGTCGACGTCACCGCTAAGTCTCCCGCATTTCGCAGGTTGCCTGAAACTTGCCATACTAACGGTGTTCCGCTTGATTGAGCGCGAAGCGCCACGGTGGCCGTGGGACCGAAAATTGTACCCGTGCCGGTAAGGATTGCAGGGTCGCTGCTGCTAGCGCTTGTGACAAGCGAAAAATTATTCGTTTGTGTGGTGTCAAACTGAGCCGTGCTTCCCGCATCAAAGACAAAATCACCACCCACTACAATTCCACCATTTTGACAGATCAGCGTAGACGCATTCGAAAACAGCAATGACGTAAACTGTACTTCCAGGCGTCCTTCGTTCGTCAGCGTTGTAGCATCGACAATACATGTATTGCCAGAAACAGTCAGTTTTCCAGCGTTGGTGACGGCTCCGGAGAGTATGAAGTCAACCCCGAGTTCTGCCGGCGGACCCGTGAGATTGGCGGTCACATCCAGAGTAGCGCTGGAGTCCAAAACAAGAGATCCATCACCGTAAATCAATGAAGCGTGCGAAGCGGTTGCATTGAGCGTCGCTGCGATAAATACGTTTACTGTGGCCGCCGTAGTAATATCGAGTTCTGCATCTCCACTCGCACTCGGAGTGATCGTCAATGTTCCGATGTTTAGAACAGCCGAGTTTTCAACGATCAGGACAGCGAATCCGCCGTCGGCATTGAGCTGTATTTCACCAGCGTCCAAATTCCCTGAGCTTAGGATGGGCTGATTCGCCACGCTCCCAGAAATGATCACGCGATTTCCCGAATTGGGAACGGCATTCGTATCCCAATTCGCTGGAACATTGTAATCGTTTGGAAGGGACATATCACCGCCCTGCCAAATTACATCAGAGCTAAACAGTGCGGCGCTTTGCAGAGTGATTGCTGCCAACACAGAGAAAATAGTGCGCGACGACATACATCCTCCAGCAAAGATGGCTGACACGGTTGCGATTTTGGTTTTATCGAACGCAGCGGTGCTTCAAGAGCCCGGACTACCAACTTGGTGACGTTTCCGGCCTCGAAGGATGCTATAAATACCGGCTCATATCAAATGAAAAGGCGTTACTTCCTCGCCTTTTTCAGTAGCAACGCGTGCCGGATAATCGGCCGATTTTAGTTGGCTCGGCGGCCCTGAATGGTGCCGCTGTCGGCTTTCTTGGCGAGCTTGAAATCGACCGGGATCGAACCTTCCCACGTGGAGCCCGCAAAAGAGATCGCGGCCTGAATCGCGCGCGGCACGGCTTTCAATCCCACTTCGTCCCCGCGCAGCGTCGCGGCGATGCCTTCGGTGTCGAAGCCGATGGAACTGAAATTCACACCCCTCATCGTGAGCGTCAGCTTCGCCTTCTGGCCCGCAACCGTCAGCGGATTGTCCTTGGGGACTTTCGGATATTTGATCTGCGCCTTGCTGATGCGATTCAGCGCGGGGCCGGTCGACTTTCCTTTCGCGCTGATCGTGACCGCATCGATCACGTTGCCAATGCCGATCTCCAGCGCGCGTTCCTGGCTCACGTCCAGTCCTTCGGGCAGCTCGAACGAACCGGTGAAGGTGAACTGATCCGGCTTGGTGCTTGAGAACAGGAACTTGCCTTTGATCGATTGCGTTTCAATCGTGCGGTTCACCGGCGGCGTAGTGAACGGCGCCGCCTGCCCGACTTCGCGACTGCTGACGGCGATCTGCCGGCGCGCCTTGCCGCGTTCGGTGGTGGTACCGGCGTCGGTGGCGACAGTCGTGGCGACGGCCACGCCGGGTTCGACAAACTTGGTCGTCGGACTCAGGCCCTTGCGGTTGGCCTGGCGGCCCTTAATGGTGTCGAAACCGGTATCGACGTCGAAACTTTCGCGAATCAGCGCGTTGATATCGACAGCCAGTTCGACCACGCCGCCATTGCTCGACGCGATGCTGAGCGTGATGCCATTCAACGGATTGGTCACCGGATCTTTGCCATCGCCGACATTCGTGATCGTTTCAGCCCCGGAATTCGGTCCGAGCACTTCCACGCTGACATCCATCGTCGCGAGCGACGAACCGTTGAACACGCGCAAGATCACAGTGAATGCTCCCGCGCTGGGAAAGACATGCGTGATCGGATTGCCCATCGTATGCGGCAGGCCATCCTGGAAATCCCACGAGTATGTCAGCGGCAAACTGACTGGGTCCGAAGCGACGGCCGTGAACGTCACCGTTGATCCGATCTTAGCCGGATTCGGGGAGGCCGAAGCCGACGCGATAATCGGCGCTTCGACAAGCGAGATTGTGACGGTCTGGTGATTCGAGAACAGCGTGCCATCGTCCACTTTGAAAAGGAACGAATCCGTACCCGTTGCGCCCGCATTAGCCGTGTACGTGAACGCACCCGTGGCCGAGTTTGTGATTGTCACGGTGCCCTTCGCCGGCTGTGACTGAACCAGGTACGTGGGCGTGTCGCCATCAGCGTCTGTAGAAGTCAATGTACCGTTGAAAGGCACAGCAGGCGTCGCGTTGATGCTCAGTGCTTGGGCGACAGCGAGCGTTTTGGTGCGGAAATCCACGTCGTTGCCGTTGTATACCGGAACGAAGTAGACGCCCTTCCCGGCTTCGTTCTGGAAGAAGCTGGTGAAATTACCGGTACGTGCTTGGCCGCCGGGGATTTCAAAAACCGCGGGAAACACCGTGTTTACCGCCGGGACATAGGCACCAACCAGATTGAACTCCAGTTCATGATTGAGCGTCATGTTCCCTTGGACGACAATCTTGTCGAATACGCTGTCCGACGTGAAATCAATTTCAACGACACCCAAATTCATGGTTTGCGAATAGTTGCCGTTGATGGTGAGCGTACCTGAAACGCCGACGCCACCGGGGCGGATGCGCGACGCGTTGACGACATCGGCGTTGATCAGGCCGTCGCCTTCCAGCGCGCTGCTGCCATTCAAACTCAGCGTGTTGGAAAATGCCGACAGCGTGCCTTCGATGATTGCCATGCCGTCATCGAGAGTGACATTCCCGCCTGAGACGTTCAACGTGTTCCCGTTCTGCACGCGCAGAAGAGCGGTCGCGGCGTTCTGGGTATAGGGCTGGGTCAAAGCCAATACTCCGCCGCTGACCCGTAACTCTCCCATGTTATTGATCGCGCAACTGATACCGGAATTTCCGGAAGCTTCCAAGCGCGCACCTGCATTGTTTATAAGGGTTCCCGCTCCAGAAATTGTAGGTTGTGCGCCTGTGTCGCCATTCAGCAGAATTGTGCCATCGTTGATAAGATTGGAAGAAGCGTTAAAGATTGTGAAAATGAAGGAATGAGATCCATCCGATTGCACTCTCATCGTTCCTGCGTTGCGATGAGTCAGACTCTGCGTTCGCCATTCGGAACCGCTCACGCCAGATGTAATCGTCACGTCCGCTGTTGGACCAAAAAGTGGATCAGCCAACCCCGAAAGGTTCGCAGGATTTCCCGCCGGACCGTGCGATGTTAGCGTCATCGTTCCCGTCTGGGTTACATCGAAATTCAGGAAACTATCGTCATCAATCAGGTAGCTGCCCGTACCACTTAATTGTCCACTCGCTTCGCACGTAAGAATCGAACCGTCGTCAACCACAACAAAAGCACTCGCGCCGACACTACAGGAATTTCGTATGCGATAGGTCCCGCCGTCGGTGAATTTCAACCTGCAATCTGAAGCGAGAGTGACTGGTCCGTTAAACGTGGAGCCAGTCTGAAATTCGGCCGGAAGGACGGAGACTCCACCACCGGTCACACTCAGCGTTGCCGCAGCATTCAGAGTGAAGGCGCCGCTCCCTATCACTCGTGTTTGATGCGTCGTCGAATTGATCATGCTCATTCCAGCACTGACCGTAACACTACTCGTGCTATCCAACGAAATGTCCACATCCAATCCCGGTGAGGCATTCATGTTCAAGGTGCCGACCAGCAGAGTGCGCCCCGACGCTACTGAGACGAATGCATACCGGGTCGCCGATGAGGTGAGAGTCATTGTGGTCGCTGTAAGGTTCGCGGACACGGTCAACTCAACGTCAATGAAAGCACCCCCCGTCATTACCACCTCTCCCACCGTTATGGGGGCCGTAACTTCAGGCTGAATGGATGCAGATCCATCGATAATGGCTCGGTCCGAACTGCCCGGAGCGACGCCACCCATCCAGTTCGAATCCACATTGAAATCGGATGTGATCCCCAACCACAGTATATCGCCTGCGAAAAGAGTGGAGCTGAGCGTTAGTACCAGCGGCAGAATCCGTAGAATACGGGCGAACATAACTCCTCCGAAGCGCTATCAAATTGCGGTCGCAAAGTCCTGCGGCGGTGTCGTTCGAGGTGCTTACTTCATCAGGCAGCTATTGGTGACGCGAGCACCATAAATGGATGCGTCTATTCGTTCAATTTAATAACGATTCATGCCTTAAATAGCGTCACGGCTTGGGCGCCGTGAAGCTAAAGGTTCCGCCCTTGTCGGCTTTGCCCTTGTACGTCGTCGTCACCGTGGCGGTGAAGGGTTTGCCGCCGAGCGTCAGATTGATCACGAACGGGACGGGCGTGCTCTTGGTTTCGAGTGTCGTCAGAATGCCTTCGTCGGCCCAGTCGTCGGACCACGTGCCTTTTGCCATCTTGATTTTGAACACGACATCGCCGCCAAGGAAATCCAGCTTCTTCGTGGTCTTGTTGCGCTTGCTCGGTTTCAGCGACAGCGCCGCGTTGCCCTGGTCGCTCTTCCCCTTCCCTTTCGCGTCGAGCGTGAAAGTCAGAATCGCGCCGCCCACATTGATCACGACGTCTTTCGTGCTGACATCCAGGTTCGCCGGAAGTTTCGGCAGCGTACCTAGTATCGAAGCACTGTCCTTCGCCGTCAGCCCGAACTTTACGCTGCCTTTCAGCGACTTGATGGTCATTGGACTCGCAGTGCCGCCCGTGAAGAAGTCGAACGGAGCCGCATCGGAGGCGTCCGGCGTGCCGTCGTTGTCGTCGTCGTCGTCGGCACTGTTGACCACGCCGTCGCCATCGAAATCGTCGCCCGCTGCCGTACCGCCGCCACCCGAGCCGCTGCCGCCGTCCCCACCGCCATCACCGCCGCCACCATTTCCGCCGCCAGCTCCCACCGTTACCACCAGCGCGTCGAAAACCGGCGCGTGCACGCCGTCGTCGACTTTCACCACCAGCGTGTAGGTGCCTTCCGCGCTGAACGTCGCCGTCGTCTGCGCGGTCGCTGGCGTTCCAAACGTCACCGTACCCGGGGCGGGTGTGAAGGAATACACGGACCACTGCACCGTCGTGTTCGAGCCGGTAACGGTGGCGCTCAGTTGAGCGGTAGCTGTTGGAGCCAGCGAGATATCGGCGCCGGCATTGACGGTCGGCACTCCCGCGGAACGCGGACCTTCGGTCGCGCCGGTCGTTTGGATCACTTCGAAATTGTTGATGTCGATGCTGCTGAGGTTGTCGAAGCAGCCATCGGGGAAGCGGTTGTCGGGGCAGACGGAGATGGAGAAGAAGCCGCCGTTGTCGGCGACAATGGCGCCGTACTTCTTGAACGCCGCGCAGACGGCTTTTTCCTGCTTCGTCCAGCCATCGGGAACAGTAAACGTCGATTTCAGGCGGAAGCGCTGGCCCATCGCGGGCGTGTCCACATCCAACGTGTTCGGTGAAGATGCGAAATGCGTGGCGGGATAAATATATTCGCGCCGCGTATGCGCGACGATCAGGCGCATCGCGTGTTCGATCAGGCCGCGTTCGCATTCGTCGAAGCGCACCAGCGCCGGGAACATCGACAATCCCGCCGCGTCACCACTGGTAAATCCGGCGGTGCGAAGGGCGTTGCTGTTGAGATCGAACTTCGCGCCGCACGCGCCTTCCCAAACTGGATTGTTGTTGGTCAGCTGGGTCTGGCCGATCTCCCAGATCGTTCCCGCGCCGGGCATGACCATGATCGAATGGCGATCGCCGCCAGCGTTGTTGATGTCGCGCTGCCACTGTTCGTTGGTGAGGTTGCCCGTCTCGCGCGGCCAGCCTTCGACTGGAATCACCGACGCGATCGGGTAACTGCCCTTCCCGGTGACGCTGTTGGGATTAACCACCAGCGTGGACTGATCGACGTCGTCGGATTCATCGGCGTAAAGATAAAAGAAGACGCTGACGCGTGGCTGGGCATCCGGAATCAGCACGTAGTTCATTTCGTAGAACGCCCGCAGTGTCTGGCGGTTTGCGCCCTTGGCCGCGATTTCCGCCTTGACCTTCGTGATCATCGCGTCCGAATTTCCCAGACGGTCGCGCTTGGAAACATCTTCGTTCCACGCATTGTCGGTCGGGAAAATCTGCAACGCAGAGACGATTGCGTCTGCCTGAGGCGTGTTGAACACCGTCGGCTGCGTAACGACGGGCAGTGGCCCGAGAATGCGGCCTTCGTGATTGATGCGTTCACCCGCGTTCGCGACAAGTGTTACTGCCAACGCCAGTGACAAGACCCATCCATGCTGCCGCATCATTGCACCCTCGATCGGAATGAACGCTCTATCCTGTATTAGTGGGACGGAACGAGGCAAAGGGAGCGCGAAAAATTGGAGATTCACACGTGCTGGTAATGAAAAACGGCGCGGATGCATTCCGCGCCGCCGCTTAAAGCCGGTAGGTCTGTCTACTGTCGGTGCGCGACTGTGCTCGAATTGCCGTCGTCCGGAGTGGTTTCGGGATTCCGCAGCCAGGCCGTATTCGACAAACGCCGCCACAATTCTTCCGTGGCTGCCGGGTCTTCTCCGTGCGAACTCGGTTCGATCGGACCGCTTGGCGCGCTGGCCGTGGCGTGAAACGTGTCGGCTTCGAAACTATCCAGCAGGATTTCAAGCTCGTGATCGGCGATCAATTCCTCGGTTGCGTTGGGATTCTTTTCCGGTGCGGGTGGCGGTGGCACAGCGGCCGCAGTCGCCTTCTTGCGAGGCGCGCGTTGCCGTTTGGACAAACCCTTCTTCCCATCCAAACTCTGTTTCACTTCTGGACGACGTTGCGATTCCTTCACTACGTGCATTTCTCCCGGTGCATTGCTACTTTGCGCGGTCATGACAACTCCAGCAAATCTGTCGCCATTCACGACAGATTGCGGAGGCATAGCCGTCCCGCTGAATCTTTTATTGTAAGGAGCCGCCTCACTATACGTCTGCACTACAATCAAAATTCCCCAATCAACCTAACTCGCTAAAACTTCACCAAAAAGAACGAACCCCGGCATCGCTGTCGGGGTTCGCGGTAAAGCGATGAAAAACAACCCCGTATTAACTTGCTGGCTGCGATTGCCCGGGCCGGTAACCCTTGAACGTACTTTCCTCGTTCTTCATCAGGTCCGGTCGCGCTTTCTGTTCCAGCTCGTTTGCCAGCCCAGCCACGCGAATGCGTTCGCTCTGCGAAGAGCGTGACTTGGCCTTGATCGGCCGACGGAAGAAACGCTCCGACGGCTTTTTCGCCCCTAGTATTTCACCTTCCATGATGATCTCCCGCTTGGGTTCCGTTTCGTCTGACGCAGGGCGTGGCGCCAGATGAGCTGGATGGTCCATCTTCTGTGCGAGCGGTAGATTACGTTCTTTAAAGAACTTCTCGACGTCAGGTCGTCGTTGAAGCACGGGCGCCCCCCTTCTTTGTCCCAGACTCAACGTGCGGCAGTATATATGACAGTTGGGGGCTTGGAAAGAGTACAAAAAAAGAAAGAAAATAGAATCTTCTGAGTTCTTACGCCTTTATAAACACACTGTAACTTATTCACCACCCTAGAGTTCTATGTCCATTCCCTCGAATGCAGCGTGCACATTGAGACCCAGCTTCATGCCCTCACGACGTGCATCGCTTTCGATCCGAGCGACCATCCAATCGTCATGCAATGGGTCATGGTGAGTCAGCAAAAGTTGCTTCACGCCGGCCGATTTCGCTTCCTGAATTCCCCGCACCCAGGTCGAATGGCCCCATCCTTTGCGCGGAATTCCGACGCGGCCGGAATATTCTTCATCGGTGTACTGCGCGTCATAGAAAAGGATGTCGGCGTCTTTCGCAAGACTCTGCAGCGACGGGTTGTTGGTGACGTAATGCTCAGTGTCTGTCGCGTAGACAAACACCTTCATCGGCTGTCCTTCAGTGTGTTCTTCGACGCGATAGCCAAAACATCCGCCCGGATGATTCAGCGCGCCGCAGCGCACGACCAGTTTGCTGTGTGTTCCCTGCAGCTCCACGCTCGCGCCCTCGTCGAGATCCGCGAACGTCATCTTCGCCGGCATGTCGCTGAGCTGGATCGGGAAATTCAGAGTGTCCTGCTGATTCCGCAGAGCTGTTTCCAGCAGGGAACCTTTGCAGGTCCGCTCTTTGAACTTCGGGCCGTACAAATGAAAGTGATTGCTGGCGACGAAGGCCGGAACGAAAAACGGAAAGCCCTGGATGTGATCCCAATGAACGTGGCTGAAAAAGAACGTGGCCTTCAGCGGCATTTCTTTAGCCAGAGCCAATCCCAATCCGCGCAAACCTGAACCTGCATCCAAAATTACCGTATGCCCGGGAACGCGGATCGAAACACAAGTCGTGTTTCCGCCGTAACGGCTGGTAACGAAGTCTGCTGTGCTTGGTGTGGGGATGCTCCCGCGAACGCCCCAGAAGTGAATGTGCATGATGGCCGCCGTTCCTACTTCCCGCTGAATCCGTCGGGTCCGGTCACTGTTCCCGGTGGAGCCGACACGCCACCGCTCGACGCGGCCGCTGGCGCGCCCGGTGCGCCGCTCAATTCCCGAAACACAAGCCGTACGTTCTCACCCAACCACTCGTTGTAGCGCTGCCAGCCTGCATATTTCTGAAGCTTCACAGCCGCGATCGTGTCCGCTTCGCTCTTTCCCGCGCGCACCGCCGCTTCGGTTTCGCTCAACAGGGCTTCCAGGAATTCGCGCTGCTTGCTGATGGCGTCCTTCTTCGCGATTTCGCCGTGGCCGGGGATCACCGTCTCAATCTCCCAGCTTTCCAGCTTCTTCAACGCCGCGATCCAGTTGCGCACCGTCAACGACCGGCCGCGGTGATAGGGAATGATGTTCGGCAGAACCAGATCGCCCGCGAACAGCACCTTCTGCACCGGCAAGTACACCACGGCGTCGCCTTCGCCCACGCAATCGCCCATGCTGACGAATTGGATTTTCACTTCGTTTGTGTCGATCGTCATCGTGCCGTCGGAGAGCAGCGTGGCTGGCGTGACACCATGAGCCTCCAGGCCCGGGACTTTCCAGACGTCGCGCAATTCTTCGCGCATCTCGCGGCCGGTAGACTCCAGCTTCAGCTTCGCGCGAGGCGTGGAAATGACGTCGGCCAGGTCGAACACCTGGTTTCCAAAAGTATGACTGGCGCGATAGGTTGTGTTGATCACGTACAGCACCGGCGGTGCCTGCGTCTTCGCGCGTTCTTTGCGATTGGCGTACTGATTGTCCCAGAAGGCGCGGCTTTTCGCTTCGGCCTGCGTTTTCAGCAGCGCTGAAATCGTGGGGCTCAGCGGCGGATCGATCACCACGCAGCCGGCGCTGGTACAGACGATGCCGGCATTCGGCGCGCCGCCTTTTCCCGTCGCGGCGTAGACCTGCGTCTTGCCGTCCGCGCCGCCGATGGGTTGAATCAGATAATCGCAGCCGCTTAATACCAGCAGGGCGGCGAACAGCAGGGCCGCGAAGCCGGTGCGCAGAATTCGATTCAACTGCACAGAGTGGTAGACCATTCCGCGCAGTCTACGCAAACGCTCGCGCCTCGCCAGTCATAGCGGATACTCCTCTTAACAATTTTAGCAGGAAAGAATGCTCTTGTGAGTTCCAGTCATTTCGGTCCCCGAATCTCCGAAACTTACGCTACAGTGCAGAGTCTAACGAAAGACTTACCGAGTCTGAACGTTGATGTTTCAGGCTAATAGTGCTCGATCCAAACCGGTTCTGTTCCAGTCTCTGGGGAGTTTCTACCATGGGTAAAGTGCTTCGTCTGGCGCCGTTGTTCATGCTCGCCGCAGTCGCCGTTCACAGCCTCTCTCAAGCCGGCGAAGTCGGCTTCAGCGAAGACTTTGCGCTGGCAACCGAACGGTCGGAAGCGCTCAAGCAGTTGATTCCGGGCACCGAAGATTACTACTTCTACCACGCGCTCCATTACCAGAACACGGGTGAGCTCGGCAAAGTCGAAGACCTGCTGAAACTCTGGCTGGAGCGTTACGGCGAAACACCCCGCGCGCGCGAAATTCAGAACCGCCTCGCGCTGCTGACCTACGACAAGGATCCCAAGAAGGCGCTCGAGTTCATCCGCATGCGCCTCGGCGTCCAGTACAACCATTTCAAGGAAGAACTCGAGAAGAAACCCAACCTGCCGCTGGTGCTCGATCCCAAATCGATCAGCCGCGAAGAATTCACGAAGCGCGCCTACAACCAGAGTGGCAACCTCGGCGGTTTCGAAGATTCCGCATTCGACTGGCTGATCACCGACGGTCTCAACGGCGACCTCCGCCGGATGATGCTCTCACGCCTGCGCCGGCCGGATTATCCCAAGCTCGCCGATCTGATCGTCGACGATCTGAACCATCAGCACAGTTCGGGTTTCGGCTCGCTCGAAATCCACAAGTTGCTCACGCTGGACCAGATGGACGAAGTGCTGAAGCGCAAAGCCGACCTGATTCGGAACATGAACTTCATCCAGCAGTACATCAAGAAACTGCAGCCCAATCCCGACATCGACTGGCAGCACGACGCGAAAGAAAAGGAACTCTACCTCTCGCGCCTGCTGGAATTCACCCGGCGCCTTACACCCGCGTTCAATTCACTGAAAGCCCATGTCCTGTACCACCGCCTCGTCACCGACCGCGTCGCGGGCAAGTACGACAAAGAACTTTTTATGGAGTACCTGAAGCTGCCGCGGCAGATCGGCTATGTGAATCCGGTCTATCTGCAGAAAGAAGAGTTCCGCAACGCGCAGGCGCTGCTGCATGAAAACTATTTCAGCTTCACGCTCTTCCCATCCATCAATAACGATGAAGAACTCGTCCGCGATTATCTGATGACGTACTTCGCGAAAGAAGACGACCTGAAGCCGTACGACACCTATATCGAAGACAATTATCTGAAGGCGCTCTTCGCTGAAGCCAAAATCCTGCACGGCGTGGGCGATCAGGAAAAATGGTATTCGCTGCTGAACAATGCCGCCGCGTATGAACTGCTCAAGGGCCGCGTCGACCTGCAGTTCGCGCATCAGAACAAAACGAATTTCAAGATCGACGAACCGGTCAGCATTTCGCTGGACGTGAAAAACGTGCAGAACCTGATCGTCAAAGTTTTCGAAATCAACACCAACAACTACTTCCGCGAACACCTGCGCGAAGTCGACACCACCATCAATCTCGACGGCCTTGTCGCCAACGAAGAGAAGACTCACACCTACCAGGAACCCGCGCTCCGTCGCGTCCGCCGCACGTTCGAATTCCCCAATCTGAAGAAGGCCGGCGTTTACGTCGTGGATTTCATCGGCAACGGCAAGAGCAGCCGCGCGGTGGTGCGCAAAGGCCAGTTGCGCCTGCTCGAACGCACCGGCGCCGCCGGCCAGGCCTTCACCGTTCTCGATGAAAACAACGCCAAGCAGCCCACCGCCACGATCTGGATGGGCGGGCGCGATTACGCCGCCGACAAGAACGGCGAAATCCATCTGCCGTTCTCAACCAATGCCGAACGCACGCCGGTCATCCTGCAAAGCAACG
>Ga0163144_10020380_pt1 | contig 13257 bp, 9 predicted proteins | sample OliLak19BULKMAT1_FD_123175 | JGI IMG/M metagenome (GOLD analysis project Ga0163144, IMG submission 123175) | Freshwater microbial mat bacterial communities from Lake Vanda, McMurdo Dry Valleys, Antarctica - Oligotrophic Lake LV.19.BULKMAT1 | ecosystem: Environmental > Aquatic > Freshwater > Lake... | reverse complement strand
CCTCGTCGCCGCCGTCCGGTGGTTGCGCGCTAACGCGACGCGCCGCATCCACGTCGGTGACGTTTTGCGACACGTGCCGATCTCCCGGCGCAGCCTCGAGCAGAAGTTCATGGCGACCCTGGGGCACACCCCCAACGATGAGCTCCGGCGCGTCCGCCTGGCCTACGCCAAGACGCTCCTGAGCACCACCGACCTGGCGATTGCCACTGTCGCCCGTCAAAGCGGCTTCAGCAGCGCCGAACGCCTGGCCGAGGCGTTCGCCGCCTTTCAGGGCTGCTCCCCCACCACCTACCGCCGCCAGTTCCAGCTCCGCTCCTAACGCGACCTCGCGACCGGCCGGCGATCACGACGTGTCCAACTCGAATGAGAATCTTTGTTAGGACGTTCCCGGCGACGTACAGCCGGGCCGCCATCCATCGTTTCATCCCAGAGGAAAGCGATAGCGATTTGAGGGATCGCGATCGTCCAAACGCCGTCCCCTATTTGAGACCCCTCAGGTCGCTTGCGCTCCCTTCAAAATGACATCGGGCGATTGCGCGCTCCCTTCGAGAAGAAATTGGGCCATTCTGCTTCCCTCGGGATATCACGCGCCTCCAGACGCACAAATACTCGTCAGATTTCCGCCGACAACGCTTCGCGACGGCGGTAAGATGACTGTTAGGGATGGGCGGTCGAACGGCGATCGCTTGGGGAACAGGAGAATGGTGCAAAATGGTGCAGAATGATGCACTTTTTGGCCTGAACGCTTATCCAGGTTACCGCGATGGATCTGTTTGGTGATGTTCGAAAGAAGAACCTGTCGCGCGTCGCGCCGTTGGCGGTGCGCATGCGGCCGACGTCGCTGGACGAATTCGTCGGGCAGACGCACTTTTTGGGCAAGGGCAAGCTGTTACGCCGAATGCTGGAAGCAGACCGGTTGACGAGCGTCATCTTCTACGGCCCACCGGGGACGGGAAAGACGACGCTCGCGTCGCTCATTGCCAGTTACACGAAAAGCCACTTCGACCAGGTCAACGCCGCTGCGGTGGGCGTGAAGGAGGTTCGGCAGATCCTCGACACCGCCAAGGACCGGCTGGGCAACACGGGGCAACGGACGGTTCTGTTTCTTGATGAGATTCACCGGTTCAACCGCGCGCAGCAGGACATTTTGTTGCCCGATGTCGAAGCCGGCCTCGTTCTACTGGTCGGCGCGACAACGGAGAACCCGTTTTTCGCGGTCAACAGCCCGTTGATCAGCCGCAGTCAGATCTTCCAGTTCAGCCCGATCAGCGAGGAGGACATTCGTTTGTTGATCCAACGAGCGATCAATGATGAAGAGCGTGGCTATGGGAAGTTTGTAATCACGCTGGACGACGCCGCGCTGGACCTGTGGGCCGTTGCGTCGGACGGAGATGCGAGGCGTTCACTGATGGCGCTCGAAGTCGCGGTGTTGAGTCTGATGAAGGAATCGGGTGACTCTGCGTCGGCGGCGCTCAGTTCAGAGAGCCCGTCATCCTCGACTATTCACATTACCCTCGACGTCGCCGAGCAGTCGATTCAGCGGAAGGCGATCGTCTACGACGGCACGGGGGACGAGCATTACGACGCTGCCAGCGCACTCATCAAGAGCATGCGAGGAAGTGACCCCGACGCCGCGGTCTACTGGGTCGCACGCATGCTCGAAGCGGGGGAAGACCCACGATTCATCGCGAGGCGGATTGCGATCCTCGCGTCCGAAGATATTGGCAACGCCGACCCGCGCGCCCTGTTGGTCGCAGCAGCGGCATTTGACGTGTGTGAAAAGGTCGGCATGCCTGAGGCGCAGCTCACCCTCGGTCAAGCCGCCATCTATATGGCGACGGCCCCCAAGAGCAACGCGTCGGCGTTGGCGATCTGGGGCGCGATGAAAGATGTTCGCGAGGGTAGGACCATTCCCGTCCCCAAACACTTGCGGGATGGGCACTACAAGGGCTCTAAACGGCTGGGTCATGGTGAGGGGTATAAGTATGCCCATGACCACGCGCGGGGTTATGTGGACCAGGACTACCTGGGGGTGGAAAAGACCTATTACACCCCCACGGACAGGGGTTACGAGCGGGAAATAGGGCAACATATGGCCGATCTGAGGGGAAATGCGGAAAAAACTCGCTTGAATGACGGGAAAGAAACCGAATGATATAAGGCTGTCGAGCTTGCTTGCGCATCTCGGCAGACGTATAGGGTTAAGTGTCGTTTTCAGGAACTGGGCCTAAGGATTCGACGTATGTCTGATGTGAACAGCAAGCCGGCTATTCGTCGCGACCTCAAGGCAGCATTGGCGGCCCAATCGGAAGCCGATCGCCACGCCACGAGCCTCGTCGCCTGCTCTTTGCTTTCTTCGTCCCCCGAATTCCACGCTGCTAAAGTCGTCATGCTCTATTTGTCCATGCCGGACGAGCTCGACACCGCATCGCTGGCGCTGCGGTGTTGGCAGGCCGGCAAGACGGTCGTCGTGCCAAAGGTCTCGTGGGACCAGAAGCGCATGATGCCGACCGAGATCACGAGCCTGACGACCGGCCTGACGACCACCGGGCCCGGTGTCCGTGAACCGATCGCCGGCAAGCCGATCCCGATCGACTTCGTCGACCTCGTCGTTGTCCCGGGCCTTGGCTTTTCACCCACCGGTTACCGCATCGGTCGCGGCATGGGTTTCTATGACCGCTTCCTCGCGAATAGCGAGTTCTGCGGCATCAGTTGTGGGTTGGGTTTTGAAATGCAGGTGCTGGAGCACCTGCCCGTCCTTGAACACGACGTGCCGTTAAGTATGCTTGTCACCGACAAGGGCATTCGTCGGTTCGCAACCAACTGCATCGAGTCGAAATAAGTTGGAAATGGGAGCGCGGAAGTCGGAAGTGATTAAACTTCCAACTTCGCCGTTTCGAGTTCCGGCTTGAGAACATGGAGGTTCTCGTGAGTCGCAAGTCCAAGTCCCGCAAGCGGGCCAGTCGCGCCTTGATTGGCGTGCTGGCTACCACGATCGTCATCGGATCGGTCTTCTACTTTAACAAGCCAAAAAACTCTGACGCCGCCGAGACAGTCGTCGCGCCAGACGCTCCGTCGATACCGGTTGCCAGTGTCGCTGGGCAGTCGACAGACGTCACCGTCATGCCCGCGCCGAAAAAGCCGGAACCCGAGAAGCCCACCGTCGCACCGGCCGTTACACCGATCAAGACCGCGACACCGACCGGTCCCGCGACGCCCGGCACGGTCGCTCCCGTGATAGCGCCGGGTTCTGCGCCGATCGTCTCGCTCAACTCGTCCACTCCAGTGGTGTCGACACCGGGTCTTCCCAAGGTAGACCTGACCAAAGCGATCGCGCTCAACACCGAACCGACGACGAAACCCACGGCATCGGTCAGACCGACGCCCATGCAGTCGACTCCGATCTCGACGATCAACACCGCGCCCGCCGCCCCCGCGACGCTCGCCGGTGCCAAGGCCAAGGCCGACGCAGGTCAACTGCTCGCCGCCCGCAACGAGTACAACACGGTACTGACCAGCGGCAAGCTCTCCCCCACAGACGCAACCTCGGTCAAGTCGGCGCTGGTGGAGATCAACAAGACCGTCGTCTTCTCCCCCCGCCGATTCGCCGACGACACCTGGGCGGGCAGCTATGTCGTGAAGTCCGGTGACCGCCTGCAGAAGATCGCCAACGAGAACAGCGTCACCTGGGAGTTCCTCTGCAAGATCAACGGCATGTCCGACCCGCGTAAACTTCGCGCCGGCCAAACGCTGAAGCTGCTCAAGGGCCCCTTCCACGGCGTCGTCAGTAAGTCGACCTTCATGCTCGACGTCTACCTCGGCAACCCCGGCGGCCCAGGCAGCCTGTACGTCACCAGCTTCCCCGTGGGCCTGGGCAGTGACGACAGCACGCCCACCGGCACATGGCAGATCAAGTCGCAGAGCAAACTGCGCAACCCGACTTATTACAGCCCCAAGGAAGAAGGCGATCGCATCATCGCTGCCGACGACCCGAAGAACCCGCTCGGTGAATTCTGGATGGGTCTCGTCGGCCTGGACGGTCACGCCGTGGGCAAGGAAAGCTACGGCATCCACGGCACGATCGAACCCGAAACCATCGGCAAGATGGCCAGCATGGGCTGCATCCGCCTGCTCAACGAAAACGTCGCTCAGGTGTTCGACCTGATGGTCGAGACCAAGAGCACCGTCGTCATAATAGACTGATCGTTCCGCCGCGTTCCCCCGGTTCTCCCCGACGCCGCGCAACGGTCACCGTTCGCGGCGTTTTTGTTTGCCCCCATCATGCCATGAGCCAAACGCTGCCACGTCCACACGATGCAGCGAGCCCCATCTTGAACGGGCAGAAGAAACCACCCCTACGAAAGGAGTCCCGTCTATTCTCCACACACAGAGAACCAGCGGACGCCCTGCCGATGGCGATAAGAAAAAAGATCGAGGATGGCGACTGCCGCAGCGCCCTCTCAGCGCTCCGCCCCGCCTTGGCCATCCTCGATCTTCCATCAGCACTTTCAATCATTCCCCTTACGGCGTGACCGTCCCCACCACGGCTGCCGACCACGGCCCTGCCTCTCCCTTGCGATTCACGTACCGGCACCGATACGCAAACGTCTTGGCCGCCGCCGTGGTGACGATGTGTGTGTATGGACTGGCCGATCGGTTCGTCAGGTGCTCCCACCCGTCCACCGTCGCCGGCGGACCGTTTTCGGCGTATTCAATGACGACGCCATAGACGCCGCGCGGCAACCCGTTGGCGTTCTCGTTCGCTGGGTTCGGCCCGAAGTGCACACGGATGCGTCCACGATCCCCGAAATACAACCGCACGTCCGGCGTATCGCTCGGCGCCGCGACGAGCGACCGCCCCGCCGGGGGAACCGTGATCCGCAACATCGCCCGCGTCGCGTCGTCAATCGCCGGCGACGCCTGCGCCCGACGCACCTGCTTGCGGACCAGCGCCTTGAGCGCCACCCGCGCATCGTCCTTGCGTTCCGCCGCCGCCCGCGCCGTCTCACGGGCAGTTTGAAACGCCAGATATTCGGTGTCCCAAACGTCGGCCGCGTCGTTAAACATCCCCACGTCCGCCGCCATCAAACCCACGCCCGGCCCGAGCGTCACGATCTGCGCCCGGTAATTGGCCACCCACAAATCAAACTCGGCCTCCCGCCCGGGCAAGTAATCCCGACCCGCCATGACGCACCCCTTCCTAAATGTGAACGACAGGACCCGCCAACGATCGGCCAGCCCCAGGGACAGCGGCCACGACGAACCGACTCGCCCGGGCAACACCGTCCGACACCCTTCGACCAACCGATCAAAGTTAGGTGTATGTTAACCTATCTGCCGCGAAAAGCAACCGTAAAATCCGCCGATTATTCGACGTCGTTTGCTTATGAGCCTTCTAAGCCTCGAACACGTGATAGTCCGCTTTCCATGGCCTGCCCCTCCCCACCGACGGTCCACACACCCCCCGTCTAAACGTCGCCGCCGCTCGCCGACACCTCGGCGGCTCCGGCCGACACCCTGCCCCCGCCCACCGACCTCCCGGCGGCGACCGCAGACACGTCGCGTCCCCCCGCCGACCTCCCGGCTGCACCCACCGGGCGGTAGTGCCCACCCGCCGGCACCCCGGCGGCGCTAGCTGACCTGTCGGCGACGGCGGGTAGGCGATTGGTTGTTCCCGAAAAGAAACACGGCTTCAATCTGCAAGGAGATCGAAGCCGCGTCTGTATCAGTTCATTCTAAAAACTAGTCGTTGGAGATCGCATCCAATTTCAGACCGAGATATTTGACGTTGTTGGCAGTGTTTACGGACGTCTCTGTTACAGCCGAACGATCCACAAAGTAGGCCGCGCGACGTTCACCCAACAGAACCGGCAGATTTCCGCTGTCCGGGGATGGGTCCTGCCACGCCTGCACAAGAACGTAAACCGTGAACGAGTCCGATCGAACCGTTGCGATGTTGCTAACGCGATTCAACAATCTCAAGTTGTTGAAAGGCAAGAATTCTGGCGTTGCCGGCGTAAAGACGCCACCTTCCGATGTCAGCGGGATCGCGGTACCGATCAGCGCGTTCATCCTCGTACTGAAATCGAGCAAGGACGTAAACGGTCCACCGCCGGTGCGGACGCCGTCGATGTCGTCTCCGACCCCTGTCGCGATATTTGTGGCAGCATCGACAATCCCGCTACCAGCCACCACTTTCAACGGCAGGCGGGCAAGAATCTCCGGCGAAGCCATGTTCAGGTTTATCAGCCCGTGAACTGGCAATTCGTTCTCCGGCAAATCGTTGATCGATGCGTAAGGTAGAGTCTTCTGGACGTTCGCGACCTTCTCTGGCGTTGTGCCACCCGTCCAACTGGTCGGCGCAACATTCGGCAGGTAATCGCTGTTCGGATTGGTCTGGGCCGTAAAGAAGTCGAGCAGGTCTGTCGTCCAATTACCGGGCGCGATGACAAAGCGAGCAGGCATGGGGTCGCCGGCACCTGCTCCGTTGGTTACGTCCCAGGTGATCGGGATAATCTCCACCAGCGCCCCTCCAACCGAATCCGCGGCGCGATACGAACCAACGTATGGCACCAGCATGACATCACCCGCACGCGCGAAGCCACCGAACGGGAATCGCGCAAGAGTGCCCGCTGTCGCTTCCGGGGGCAGATTGGGAACGGCCACCGGGAACGTTCCACCTCCAGGAGCGGTCGAGATCGACCCATCACCGTAGCCACATTGCCAGTTGGCGGTGGCGCGGCTGTAGGTCTGCCCGGCACCGGGCACGTAACCGGTCATATCGACGCCGTCGATGGGCACGGCAGGCACGCCCGCCGCCCCCGCGATCAATGGACGGAGCAGCACCAGGTCCCCGGCAGGCGGGGCCGCGATGCCGTCGATACTCGTTGTGCCACCATTAGCCGCGATCGTCTCCGTCGTAAGTTCCGGCCCGATCGGTGTCAGCGTTGCGCCGTCGAAGGACGCAAACTGATATCCAGCCAACGAAATAACAGTCGTATACGGGTTGTATAAGACCACCCGCTCGGCATTTGGGCCGGAGTCACCGTCGTACGATTGAATGAACGGCTGGCGTTCCGAACCGTAAACGGTGACGGCCATGCCGTTGTTCAAGACAATGTTGCGAGAGGTGACGTTCTCGTCCAAGTCGCGCATGTCCTCGGCGTTCACCGCCGCCAGGGCAGCTCTCAATTCAAGCAACGACTGGCCCGTAATCGCGCTTCCCCAGCGTGCAGGATCGCCACCCAGGGGCGCTTCGCTCGTCGCGGGGGCGGTCGGTAGGCACATCACATTCCAAAAACCACGCCACAACTCCGCAAACGTCGCCGTGTTGATGCCAACCTTCGACATCGGGCGGTCGTAAGCCGGCATTGCTTCAAACCCTGCAGGAGCGGTCGGGACCAACGGTGCGTTGGCAATGGAATACGGCCGCACGAGGTTCGTCATCGGATTGGCCCCGACGAACTGGGAACGCATCTGCGCGGTACTGACGCCATCATAATTAAAGCCAGAATACGCCCGGCCCGCGGCCTGCTTCACATGCGATTCGTACCAATACTCCACCGCGTCGGCCGGATACGACCGAAATCGCTTCGCCGGGTCCCTCGCGAAATTGCCCGCGCCGTAGAACAGCACGTCATACAACGTCGATTCAAGTGACGAGCGATCGGTTCCCGGCTTCAGCATCCCACCGTGGTAAGCCAACAAGCTCATCTCACCGCTGGCGAAAGCCTGTGGTGCCTGACCATTGTTCAGGCCCGTGTTGTCCATGCGGCGGCCAACCTGCGTCTCGAGCATCTCCGCGTGAGACGTGAACTCAAAGTCATTGTGCCCCGCGGCCCGGTCCGTGTACGCTCCGGTTGCACCCATCCGCGCGTTCATGAATGTGGGCCACGACGCGGGCTGCGTCTGGAACATCCCGATGTTCGAGCGGAAGAAACCATAGTTCGCCTTCGTCGGCGAGCCATCGTAGGGTGTATCGGTCAGACTGTACGCGGTGTTCAGGTTCAACGCCGCGCTGTTGTCGACGACCCGCACCGCCGCATAAATGCGCCCGGTAACGGACAGCGGCACCGCCGGCAACGGACGCTGGTGGACCTGAGTAAACTGGTATCGCGCTGCATCCCACGGAGCCGGCAACGCCGACATGTCATAGAGCGCCGCGTCGGCAATGCCATCCCCATCGGTGTCGGCTGCGAGATAGGAGGCGCCCGCCGCGCCGGGTTGAAGCGCTGGGTAGACCCGCGTCTTGCCGGCCAACTGAACTGGCCCGGTCATGGCCGTTGGGTAGGGGATCGCCAGTGCGGTCGGCTTCATGTCCTGGAAGTTCGTAAAGGTCGCCGCCGCGCTACCATCCCAAGGAGTGGCGAACGGTTGGAACGTCGCCGCACCTGTCTTGAAGATGCGCGATAGCGTTTCCCAACTGCCCGCCCCATTGTCCACCGCCCAGGCAAAGTCATTCCTCGGCGTTCGCGACGCCAGCCAGAAGTTGTCCCCCGCCACCGCAGCGTCATAGGTACGCCAGCCCGGGGCTTTGAAATCCACGACGTTTCCCGAATCGTTGAGGAACAGGTCACGAATCGTTCGCCCGAGTACGCTTTCCGAGGGCAGGTCGAGGTTGGCCACATCGAGCGGATTGTCGGTGGCCCCGAGAATAGCAACCATCGCGTTGTCCATGCGCGATCCGGGCGGTGTTGGCCATGCGTTGGTGTTGGCTAAAGCTCCACCGGTCTGCGTATACGACACGCGGTCCAACCGCACTGCCGAGACATACGCCGTTCCCATGAGCGCCAGCAACACGAGAATGCCGATGACAAGAATGAGCACAGCCCCGCGATGACGCGTGCGACGACGCAGGATGGTTGATGTGGACGTCATGAAATACTCCAACAATGCGTTACTGCTGCGCTGCGCCTACCGGGGAATGCGGAAGGTAAACTCACGGGTGATGCCATCGGGCAATCGCGTTGCCTTGTCGACCACTGTCATCGTGATTCGGATCAACATTGGCTTGCCAGTCGTTGCCGTAAATGGCGTTAGTTCCGTCGGTCCCCAAGCCGCGAGATGAACGGTCGCCGCAGCGTCGCGATCAGCCGCTATAGCGATCACGTCTTCCGGGTCCGTAGTATCACCGTCTTCATTTACATCGCGAGGTAACCCATACCACTGAATCGCGTTGCCCGCGGTGACATCCAAGCCCGGCGCAGCATCAAAGTCGCCAGCGAACTCAACGATGAACTGGGTGCATCCCGGCACAAAAACCGGCGTTGTCATCGCGGCCTTTTCGACAAGACTCATGCCACCGGGAGTGCCGGTAAACGGCTTGACGTTAAAGGGGTTGGCAAAGAATCGGTAAGCCTCACTTGGCGTGCCAGCAGCGGGGGGAGCGCTTGTGCCCATCTGCGCCCACCAAGTGGTCGGCGCAGCGAGAATCTTTGCGTACAGGCCTGTGAATGCGGGGACGCCACTATCGGCCTGCGGCAGTGGAGCAGATTCCGTTCCGTCCACTGGTGCGCCCAAGCCGTCGAGGAATGCAGGGTCGTTGCCCGCGATGTCGTACAAGCTCCACTGAATCAAGGCCTGATTGACGGTGGACGATGCCCGAACGGCTGGATCGGTCACGCCATCCTGTGTTATGACTGCGCCGGTGTTGTAAGCCAGTGGGATCGTGGTCGAACCAGCGGCCCCACCGCTAAAAAACGCCTGGTGGAATCCGTCTTTATCGTATAGGTAGCCGCGACTTCCTGGGGCAAGCAACGTGGCGTCACGCTTCTTCAGCACGATCGCGTTACGTCCAAGAATCCAATCCGGAGCGTAGAAATTGTGACGGTTGGTCGTTGGAGTCAACGTGCCGGGATACTTGTAATTGCCAAAGTTAGTTGGGCCGGCGGCGACCACCAATGCGATTTCCGTTTCGTCTGGAAGCGCCAGATGCCCGTAGTGGATCCACGCGACCGAAGCTGCGATTTCCTGCTCGGAAACGATCTGCTCTTTTGAGCCCGACGTTTGGCCCGTCATGCGGTCGAATAGCTGGGCAGTGTTAACCCCGGCCTTCCCCGAAAAAAATGACAGCGTATCTACACGGAAGCTCGCGGTGACAGCAGCATCATAATCAGCCTTATTCAAATAGCCGGTCACGGCCTCATTGCGGATGATGATGCCCGGTTGCTGAAAATGTGGGAGGATGCCGCTCAGGTGCGAAGTGGGCGGCGTCACCGTCTGCGTACGAGGTTCGATATCCTGTGTGAACGTCGTCTGCGCAGCCCTCAGCAACCGATTCGCATCGGACAAAGCCTGCCCCGTCCCGATCGTGTCGGCCGTTGCCTTGAACACGCGGTTGATACCGTACATCACCAGAAGTGCTAATCCGATGGAGATCAGCAACTCCGTCAACGTGAACCCGCGGCGAAAATGAAACGGACGATTCATCATGGCGTTTGTTCCAGCGTGTACTCAAACAGTTCAAGATCCTGCGTACCGCCCTCATAGACACCGGCGACGGGATAACGACCCACCATCCACACTTGGATGCTGCCGTTCTCAGCCGTGCTCGCCATCTTGCGGTCCGGCGAGATCGCGTACTTCGCCGGGTTCGTCAGACTTCGGGACCCCAGACGATACACGCGACCCGACACCCGCGCCACGACGAAGCAACCTTCAGCCGCCATCAGCGGAACACCAGTGAACTCGATGGTCTGCGCATCGTCCTCGGCGGCATCCTGATAGTTCAGCATGGCCGTATTCAATTTCGGATTGATTGCACCCGTCGTGACGTCGCCGGACGTATACCTCTCATTAACTGATGATTTCAGAACAAACACGTAAAGCTTGGCAGTCGTCAGAGTAGCTGGATCTTTCTGGTACAACGGAGCCCACGCGAAACGAGGATCGCTGGCAATAACGCGACTCGAAAAGAATGGATCGAACGTAAACGGGGCTGCAGGTGGTTGAGCGGTAAATTCGACAGTGGCAACAGCCGGGGCAATAGGGATAGAACTGACCGGCAGCGGGTTGGCGCTCGGTAACCGAGGGTCAAAAAACGCCTGCACGCTCTGCATCACACCGCGTGCGACAGCCTGCGCATTGGCTTCACCGATCGTCGCCTGTTGCTGGACGATGGCGACGGGGAACATCGCAGCGAGCATAATGAACCCGATGCCGAGGATCATCACGGCGAAGAGAATCTCGACGAACGAGAAGCCCCGGGCGCGGGTATTGTGCGTCACGTTATTCATTGGGTCACCAGTAGCGTGCCGGTCGTGCGATTGACGATGATCGCGTCAGATTCCTGGTCGAGCCATTCCTCTTCCGACCCGGTACCCGTCTCGATGCCGTTCGCTGCCGCGTTCAGGCTGGCAATGTTGAACTTGCTGTCGCCTTCCGTGTAGGCCTTGCTCAGGAAGCTCTGCTGGTCGTAGAACGCCACGCCCAGGCCGCTCTTCCATCGGGCCGTCAGTGGGATGTTGTCGTTGGTCTGCATTTCCATCAGGCGTCCCAGCTCCTTCGCGCCGGACAACGCCATGGGCTTGATGACCACGCGACCTTGTGGGTCGAACAGGATCATGCCACTGCGCAGGTAGCGCTCTCCACCGGCGACGCCGTCGGTGTCGACGATAACCTGCACCCCGACGCCCGGTGGCAACACTTGAACGTCGCTGTACTCTGGCAAGGTCGGCGCCGCCGCGGTGGGAACGGAGGCCAGTTCGATGTTGCCATCGAACAGTTCCAGCCAACCTTCTACATTCGCGGGACGTGTTTCTGTTGGCGCATAGGCCATTGAATTGGCAGGAAGGTTAGTGGCCGGAGGGGCAAACGCAGACAGGAGGGTCCTCCCGTAAGGTATCGGGGATCGCCGGACGTAGTGCTTCACCACAGGCCGACCACCCTCGGCGTTATAGATGCCGGCCGGGGTGTGATCCTCGGTGACGTACAACGCTTCATCCGGCGCATCGGACCGGTCGCGCGGAGTGGTGGGTGGGGCCGGATCGGGACCGAGATAACTCCCCGTGCCCTTATAACTCTTGTAATTAGGCATCCCGTCGCCCGCGAGCGACGTGGCCGTCGAATAGCTCACGGTGACGGCGGTCGTGCGTTGCGTCGCTGGATCGAAGTAGAAGAACAGTCCGACGTAAGTTCCTGTCGACACCGCTGCCAATCGCGTGCGGCCGAGCATCGCGTTGGCGATGTTCTTGGCGCCTTCGATGCTCCGCGACCCCGTGATGAAGTTGAACGCCGGAATCGCCATCGCTGCCAACAGCACCAGCAGCGAAATGACGATCAGCAGCTCAATCAACGTGAAGGCTGAACGAATGCGTTTAAGAGGGTTTGTCCGCATGTTCAATTCTCAAACGAGTAGAGGTTGTCGTCGCCGGTCGTGAAGTTTCCGTCCGCGCCAGCGGATACCCAAAATGGCTTGCCATCGGGCGACTTGACGACCTTTTTAACACCACCGACCGTCACGAAACCCGGCCCACCAGCAGTGATGTTGCCAAGACCGGTCGGGATGTAAAGCATTGGGTTTCCAAAGCCATCCACGAGTAATGGAACGTCTAAAGGAGCTGGCAAGGCGACCGTGGTCGCATCTTTGGGAAGGCCGGAGACGAGTTTCGCTGACGCGGGCAACCGTCGAATTTGCTGCATGACACGAGCGGTGTTACGCAGTTGCCAGGTATCGCCGACATTGTCAGGGGCTTGAGTGAAGTCGGGTGCGTCCGAGGAATCGGTCGTGCCGGGAGGATTGGTTTCATATCGAGCTTGAGCAGTCATCAGATTTAAACCCTCTGCCGTCACCGTCGCGGGGGCGACCATGGCCCCATTCCACTGCCACGTCGTTGCCGACGATGACAGCTTGGTAGCAGCCGCGTACTCGTTGAGAATAGCGCGGGCAGTGCCGAGATAAGCCTTGGTCTGCTGTTCCGTGGCCTGACGCTGAACCGCAGACCATCCAAAGAATGCCGCGGCGACGAGGATCGTGATGATCGCGACAACGATCATGATCTCGATTAGGGAATAACCTCGTTGTCGTCGTGCCAGCACGGGTGAATCTCCTCTGTGCCCCAGGGTGGGGCGTCCGCTGGGGGCATTGTTCGCGATGTCCAGTTTCGATTGAAAGCGGATGGTGGTCATTGGTCGGTGGCCCTGGGCTCGGGTTCGTCGGTGCCGACGATGCCTTCGTAGCTGTAAAAGTTGTCTTCGAGCGTTAAATATTGGCGGTCTGGACCGGCGGAGACGAAGAACGGGCGGTCGCGTAAAGCCATG
>Ga0163144_10020379_pt1 | contig 13257 bp, 1 predicted proteins | sample OliLak19BULKMAT1_FD_123175 | JGI IMG/M metagenome (GOLD analysis project Ga0163144, IMG submission 123175) | Freshwater microbial mat bacterial communities from Lake Vanda, McMurdo Dry Valleys, Antarctica - Oligotrophic Lake LV.19.BULKMAT1 | ecosystem: Environmental > Aquatic > Freshwater > Lake... | reverse complement strand
AGCCGCCGCGGACGGGAACGCATTGCGAATCGCATCCTGGAGCCTGCTCAGCCCAGCCCGCCGTGCCAATCTGCTGCGCCACTGGCTGCGCCTGCAGGCGGGCCGGGGCGCACCCGAGAGCCTGGTGACCCGCCTGCTCGACGAGATGCCGCGCAGGGGAGAGGCCCGCTGGCCGTTCGGCGAATGGACGTTGAGGCGCCATCGGGGCCGCCTGCAATTCGGCGAACCGCAAGCGTCTGGCCTGCAAGACGAACCGCAAGCTCGCGGCGAAGCCGGCTTGCAAGTCACACCGGTGTCTCAGGGCGGCGTGGCCACTGCGGACCTGCAGGGTGCCGAGTGGCGGCCACGCCAGGGCGGCGAGCGGTTCCAGCGGCATGCCGGCACGCCGCCCCGCAGCCTGAAAAAGCAGTTCCAGGACGTCGACGTGCCCGCCTGGCTGCGCGACGTGCCGCTGCTGTACGCGGCCGACGGACGGCTGCTCTTCGTGCCCGGCCTGGGCATCGATGCGCGCGCGCTGGCCGCGCCGGGGCAACCGCAATGTGCGTTGGCCTGGCACGCTTGAAGGCTGTAATCGACGGTGTTTTCCCACCCTGTCAAGGTTGACAGGTTGACGTTTGAAGCGACGCGCAGTGAGACTTCGCACCCAGGAGATGCGCTCAGATTGGCGACTACAAGCCAACAGTGAGCAGCAGGCGCTTAACCGCTGGTCAACAACCGGGGAATCGCATGAGGGCTGGGAGGATTGCCGCCTGGGGTTTTCGCACACCTGCGCGGGCCATGGCGATGTTCGTAGCGCTGGTGTGCGTGCCGATATTGACGCTGGCCGATCTGAGCCCGCAATTGCAGAGTGCGGTCGATTGGCTGTCGGCCCAGGTCCAATCGGTGGCCGTCAGCGGCGAGGCGGGCTCGGTCGCCAACCCTGTCCAAGTCCGAGGCGAGACGGTACAGACCCTGCGCCTGCTCTCGCGCATGCCAGCGCCGCTGGCCGATGCGGTCTATGCGCACGACGAAGGCGCCGCGCAGATCGATACCGAGACCCTGGCTCGCCGCGTACTCGCCGGCGCGCCGAACTCTCGCGACGTCACGACCCTCTTGCAGAGCCTGCGCGAGCGGCGCAATGTCGACGGCGGCTTCGGCGGCGGCCTCGGGTACCGCAGCTCGACGCTCGACACCGCTTGGGCCGTGCTGGCTTTTTCCCAGGCGGGGCAGGCGGCCTCGGCCGATGGCGTCGCCGCACGTCAATACCTGGTCGCGCAGCTGGACGCCGACGGTGCCATCCAAGCCACCGCGGGAGGTGTGCGAGCCAGCGTCGCCACCAAAATCTTCATGAGCGCGTTGGCCAGCCTGGCCCTGCAGACCCATTCAGACAGTGCCGACGGGGCGCGTCGCCTGACCCAGTTCCTCGCTGCCCAACAGGGCAGCGACGGCGGTTGGGGTGGCGACACGGTGATCACGGCCTGGGTGCTGCAGGCCCTTTCCGCGGTGAGCAGCGACAGTGGAATGAAGAACGCGGCCGCGTCTTTCCTGCTCGGCAGGCAGTCCGGCGACGGCAGCTGGAGCGGCGATCCCTACGTCACTGCGATCGCGATTCGCGCTTTGTCGGCCCAGGGCACAGGCGTGTCTGCGGGCACCTCCGGACTGACCGGGGCGGTGTTCGACGCGCAGTCGGGTCTGGCACTCGAGGGCGCGAGCGTCGCCGCGACGCAGGGCACCTCGACGCCGTCGGCCGGCGTCACGGACTCGCAGGGTCATTTCAGCCTTCTCGACATGGCCTCGGGCGGCTATGCCATGTCCATCAGCCGGGCCGGCTATCAGATGCTTTCGCGCACGGCAACCGTCGCCGCGTCGCAGACGCTCGACCTGGGCCAGATCCGCCTGCAACCGTTGGCCTCGGCCGGCTTGGTGCGCGGCGTGATCACCACCACGGAGGGGGTTCCCATCGCGGGCGCATCGATTCAATTGTCGAGCAGCACCGTCAATCAATCCGCGATCACGGATTCCCAAGGGCGATACGAGTTCAGCACCGCGCCGATCGGTTCGTTGACGCTGGCCGCCTCCTTCACCGGATTTCAAAGCGCGGCGGCCTCCGCTTCGCTGCAGGCCGGGCAGACCTTGCTGTTCTCGCCGGCGCTGCCACGCATCGGCCAGACCACCGAGACCACCGGCCAGTTCTTCGGACAAGTGGTCAAAGCCAGCGACAACACTGCGATCGTCGGCGCGAGCGTATTGCTGACCAACACCGCCAGCGGTGCGACACAGACGCTCGTCACCAACGCCGACGGGCGCTTTGCGCAAACCATGGCGCCCGCCAGCTACGCCGCGCGCTATACCGCCAACGGGTTCAGCCCGGCCGAGCAACGCTTCGTGCTGACCGCCGGCACCAACATCAACGCCGGCGTCGTAGCGCTCAGCCTGGTCAAGACAACCAGCGACGTGCGTGGCAAGGTCTTCGACACGTTGGGGAACCCGATCTCCGGCGCCACTGTCACCCTGGTCGCCTCGTCGCCGGTTGTCGCGACCCAATCCGCCGCTGACGGCTCGTATTGGCTCGCGAACGTCGGCACCACCAGCGTATCGCTGCGCGCATCTGCCACCGGCTACAACTCGCAGTCGGTTGTCTTGCAGTCCGGCTTCCCGACCGAGATGCAGCACGATTTCTCGTTGGCGCCACAGTCGGGCGGCGACGTGCGGATCGATGCGCTCGCGCTCAGTCCGACCACTCTTTCTGGCAAGTCGCTGTTGAGCGGCAACGCCACGCTGCGCAACACGGGCGCTGTCGCGTCCACCGTGTCGGGCGCTTTCCTGGTTCTGAACGCCGCCAACGAGGCCGTCGCAAAGGGCGGCTTGCTCGATGCCGCGGGACAGCCCCTGGGCAACATCACGCTTGCAGCGGCCGCTTACGTGCCGGTGCGTCTGCAATGGAACACGGCACAGTTCGCGCCGGGCAGCTACCAAGCGGTACTGCGCCTTATCGAGCCCGGCTCGGCCACGCGTGACAATCCCTTGGGCAACCTGCTCGTCGAGCGCGCGGGAACGTTCGGCATTGCAGCCAGCCCCGCGTTCATCGGCGCACTGACCATCAACCCACCCGTCATGCATGCCACGCAGGGCGGCTCCACGGTTTTCACTGCGACCTTGCAGAATGTCGGCAACGTCGAGCTGGCGGCGGACGAATATCGACTCGAAGTCAAAGACACGAAGACGAGCGCGACCGCGCTCACACGCACCGTGCCGGGCACGGTAATGCCCGTGTCGGGTTTGGCGACGGTCGAATTCGGCAGCTGGACGCCGCCATCGGCCGGAGGAGACTTCAGCGTCACCGTCGTCGCGGCGAGCGACCCGGCGCGCGGGAGCCTGCAAGGCAAGCTCTACGTCGGCGAGTCCAGCGCGGCCACCTTCGTTACCGACAAGTCGCTCGTGCCCACGGGCAACCAGAAGGTGCGCGCGACGGTGTCGGTCAAGGGCGAGGACGTGGCCGGTTCGATCTCCGATCCGCTGGCGGGACCGATCAAGACTGCGATTCAGAAGGGCGTGACCTACGGCGACCTCAATGGCTCCAACTGGGCGACGAGCAACAAGTGCTTAGGTTGTCACGTCGTCACTCAGGCGCTCGTGGGTGGCGAGTTGACCCGCCGCTTCACCACTTACAGCGATCTGCATCGCAACACCCTGTTCAATTCCATATCGACGTACCGGCAGTCCAACGGCGCGCTGTATGCCAGCCACCCGGAGTTCGCCCGGTCGCAGACGATGCTCGGCCTGTGGGCGTACAACTCTTGGCGAAACCGCGACGACTTCGCGGCATCGCTGGCGTCCGTGGCCGACTACGTGACGGCCACGCAAGAAGCGGCTGGCAGCTGGAACCCTGACTACCCGGCGGGCTGGTGGGGTGCGCGGTCGACCAACACGGCGTTCAACCTGAAGAGCCTCACCGAAGTGGTCGATACGCTCAGGCGCGTGCCCGCACCCGACGCCTATACGCGTCAGACCCTCCTGAGCGGCGGCGGTCTCAACGGCACCTACTCGATTCTCAAGAACAACAGCGGCCAAATTGTCGTGGCCAACTACAACGCCGGCACGGTGATGGCCGTCAATCCCAACGGCACAGCGCAGACATTGATGTCAGGCCTGGTGTTCCCCTATGGTTTGCTGACGCTGGCCGACGGGTCGCTTCTGGTCGGCACGCGCAACGGCGTTACCCGGCGCGCGATCGACGGGACGGTCAGCACGTTCGCGCCGATTCCCAGCGGCACTTACTACGGCAACCTGGTCCTCGCGCCGGATGGGCGCGTGTTGATGGCCTCTGCCGGCAACCACACGATCTATGCCATCCCTGCCGCCGGTGGCGCGGCGTCCGTGTACCTCTCGGGTGGCGTGCTGAATGGCCCGACAGGGATGTCCTACGACCCGTCGGGCAACCTCATTGTCGCGAACTACTACGGCCAGTCGATGGTGCGGGTACAGCCGGACAAGACGGCCGAGATCATCGTCCGCTGGACCAACGGGAATCCTCGAACCATCGTCAAACAAGGCGACGGCTGGCTCCTCGGGACCACGACCGGCGTGTATCGCTACAACGCGGCTTGGCAAGGTGATCGCCTGCTGACCGAGCAAAGCGACGCGGTCGAGTTGCTCGACGACGGCACCATCGTCACCGGCAACGGCGCCACGCTGCTCTCGCGCCTGGTGCCGCAGACCATCGACAGCAGCGCCAAGATCACCTGGTACACCGCGGCCATCGGCAAGGCGAACACCTGGCTGCTCGTGGACAGCAATACCGACACCAACAGCAACCTGCAAATGGCGCACCGGCTGATGGGCCTGGGTGCGGCCAAAAGTTTTTACGCCGGCACCCCCACCGCCGACACGATCCAAGCCAAGTTGACGAGCGTCGGCACGACGCTGCGCGGCCGCCAGCGCACCGATGGCGGATGGGGCATGACCACCGGTCACGGCAGCGACTCGATGGTCACCGCGATGGTCGGCTACGCGCTCGACTACCTCAACCCGCCGGCCGACGACCCGGTAGTGCGCAAGGCGATTCAGTACCTTTTGAGCCGCCAGCAGGCAGACGGTTCGTGGGTCAGCGAAAACGGCATCCTCGGCACGCGCCTGGCGGCCACCACCTGGGTCGAGATCTGGCTGCCGATCGCGCTCGACCGCATCGGCGGCATCGACACCAACCTGACGCTGCGCTTCCCGTCCAACATTGCGTTCTCCAACTCGACGATCGCGCCCACCAGCAGTCTGGCCAACGCCGACGGCAGCGCCACCCACAAGTGGACGCTGAATTCGGTCACCTCGACCGGGCGCGACCTGCAGTTCGATCTGACCCTGGCCACGATGCAGGCCAACGAGTCCCGTCCGGCCGCGCTCGATGCCTTCCTCACTTTCAAGAACAGCTTCAACAGCCAGCCGCTCGACGCCGCCATCGGCATCCCCTCGGTGCGCGCATCGGCCTTCCTCGATGTGGCCGTGCGAACCGACAAGCCGAGCTACGGCGCCGACCACCCGGTCATCGTCACGTCGCCGGTCGTCAACGGTGGGGCAGGTGCCAGCGCGGCCTCGGTGCGCCTGTCGGTGCTCGCTCCGGACAACAGCCTCATCGCGAATCTGGGCACCTTCTCTGCGGGCACCATCCCTGCAGGCGGCACGCAGTCGGTCAACGCGCTGTGGAACACCGCCACATCGATCGCGGCTCCCGACTACAAGGCGCGCGCGGTGCTGGTCAGCGCCACCGGCCAGGAGCTGGCCACCGCGCTGGCACCGTTCTCGATCGTCGGTGCAATTGGGCAACCGGTCAGCGCCAAGATCGTGGCCGACCGTCCCGCCTACGGGCCGAGCGACACGGTGAAGCTCACCGACACGCTGCGCAACCTGACGCCCAACGGCATCCTCGAAAGTCTCGTCGCCCGCACCGACATTCGCGACGCCAGCGGCGCTGTCGTCTGGAATACCAGCCAGCCCGTCGCGCAACTCGTCGGCGGCTCGCTGAAGGAGTTGCTGTACAGCGTGCCGTTGACCAACGCGCCTGCAGGCCCTTACAGCGCCAACCTCGAAGTGAAGGACGGTTTCGGCGTCACGCTCGCCGCCGCGGCAACCTCGTTCACGGTCAGCGACAGCGCCAACACCGGTGCCGGCCTGACCGGCACGCTGGCGGCGGTGCCGAGCGATGTCTATGCCGGCGACCCGGTGACGTTGAACTGGACCGTGAGGAACGCGGGCAACACGGCGTTCACCGGCTTGAACGTCGCAGTGCGCATCCTCGACCCGGCCACCGGACAGGAGGTCGCCTCGGTGCCTTCGACCGTCGACCTGCCGCTGGCGCAGACGCTCCAGCGTGCGCAGAGCTGGGCCACTCTCGACGCGCACGTCGGCAAGAACCTGATCGCCGCACTCACCGCGCAGTTGGCCAACGGCACCAGCGTGACGCTGGCGCAGGACAACTTCCGCGTCATCGAGCCGCCGATCAAGCTCGAGCTCGGCGTGCATGGCCGCGGCGAGGCGCGCGTGCTGGCGCTGGTGTCGTGCCCGCCGGGCGACGACACCACGCTGCCCGACGATTCCAACTGCCTCAATGTACGCCTCCAGGGTCTGGATGCCGCGCTCACCACGCTGGGCGTCACGCACAAGATCGTCACCACCAAGCCCGACTTCGAGCGCGAGCTGCGCTCGGGCCGCTACAACACCTACTGGATCAGCGGCGGCAGCCAGAAGCTCAACGACACGCTGGTCAAGGAAGTGCGCGCGGCGGTGCAGCGCGGCGACGGTCTGGTGCTGGACGGCGTGCACGACTCCCGCAACCAGCTGCTGCATCCGGCAGCGGGCGTCAAGCAGATGGGCAAGCTCGCAGCCAGCGACCAGACGATCGAAATGCTCGTCAGCAGCATCTTCGCGTCCGGCAACGTGGGCACCTTGGGCCGACCGACGGTGTTTGCGATCGACAGCGCGCAGGTGCATGCGCGCTTCACGCTGGGCAGCGGCAACCACCAGCCGGCGCCGGCGGTGCTGACCAACGAGTACGGCGCCGGCCGCAGCACGCTGTTCGCGTTCGACATGCTGCAGCGACTCGCACTCTTGCCCAACGACGCGGCGCAGCTCGACCTGGTGCGCAGGGCCTTGGGTTACTTGGCCACCAGCGACGAGATCACGCTGCAGTACGGCGTCACGGCGTCCGGCGTTGAGGTCTTCAACAGTGGCACGCAAGCCGCTGACGTGTGGCTGCAGGCAGCGCTGCCCGCCGGCGTTCGTTTCGTCGGGGCCAGCGCCGAGGCTTCCGGTGCGCAGCCGGACGCGCAAGGCGTCGTCAACTGGCGCTTCCAGCTGCCGGCCGGCGAGCGCCGGACGGTGGTGCTGCGCGTCGCGGTCGATGTGCCGGGCCCCGTCGACGCGCGCGTCACGGTGCAAGCCGCGCGTGCCGGCAGCAGCACCTACAAGACTTATGCGACCACGGCGCTGACATTCGGCTCGCGCACAGTGGCTGCCGCCTCGCAGGACGCCGTCGCCGCCATCGTCGCTCTGCTGCCCACCACCAACAGCGAAGCCGGTGCCAAGAGCCGCGCACTGAAGGCCGCGCAGCAGGCCCAGGCCTGGGTGGGGCAGGGCAGCTATGCGCAGGCGCTCACGGCGTGGATCGACGCCGCCGACGAGCTGCTGCGCATCGACACCGTGGATGCGCAGGCCGCGCGCACCGCAGTGGCAAGGGCCATCGAAGGCGTCGAGTTGGGGCTGTCGCATCAGCTCGGAGTGCAGTGACGCCTGACGCATCGAACACAACACGACACGAGAGACTGCCGGGAGGAAGAACGTGGGTCTGAACAAGAAAAAGCTTCTGCTAGCCCTGGTGGCTGCGGCCCTGGCCTGCACCGCGAGCGTGGCGTGGGCGCAAGGCAAGTCGGCCGCGGCCCGCGCTGAGTCGGGCGGCGGTGACGCTGCTCTCGCGGCCGACGTCAACAAGTCCGCCAAGACCTACCTCGCCGCCCTCGATGACAAGCAACGAACCGACCCCCACCGGTTGGCGCTCCTCAAAGACGCCGGCACGCGCGCCGGCCAACTCGCACGCGCGCAAGCCCTGCTGCGCAACCGCTTCGACACCGATGCCCAGCGCCTGGCCGGCCTGGCCCTGCCGCCGACGATCCTCGAGCGCCAGCGCGCCACCGCTGCCGAGGTGCGCGAGCGCTCCACCAAGGTCGAAGCCGCCGCCCAGCGCCTGGCCGACGCCGCCACCCAAGGCAAGCACGACCAGGCGCGCGCAGCGGCCACCGAGCTGCTTCAACTGTCCACTGCGCACGACCCTCGTGCCAACAAACCCCAGCGCAAGCCCACGCCCGCCTGGCAGAGCCAAGCGCCGCACACCCTGCCCAACACCCTGCCCGCCGGCCTGTACGACCGCCTGCAAGGCGGCCCACGCCTGCTCGCAGCGGTAGGCACCCTGTCCGGCCTGACCCTGTCCGAGCTTGCCGACACCGAACAGCCCCAACCCGCCGACCTCGCCCCCACCGCGCTGACCCAAGCCGGTGCCGAGCTGCGCGCCAAGGCCAACGAACTCGGCAACAACCCCGTGCGCATCCACAACTGGGTGCGCAACGCGATCGCCTTCACCCCCGGCTGGGGCGCCACGCAAAGCGCCGACGCCACCTACGCCAACGGTGCGGGCAACGGCTACGACATTGCCAACCTGCTGGTGGCCCTGCTGCGCCAGGCCAACGTGCCAGCGCGCTATGTCTATGGCACGGTCGAAGTGCCGGCCGCGCAGGTCAAGGGCTGGCTCGGCATCGACGCCTCGGCGGCCGCGCAGGTCTTCATCCGCGCCGGCGTGCCCGCGCAAGCCGTGACGCAAGGCAACAGCCTCACCGCACTGCGCTTCGAACACGTGTGGGTCGAAGCCTGGGTGCCGGGCATTCCCTCGCGCGGTGCGGCCGCCGCCGCGGCCGACAGTTGGTGGCCGATGGACGCTGCGTTCAAGACCCAACTCAATACCGCCGGTCTCGACTTGAAGAGCCTGCTGGCCGTCAACGCCGCCGGCGTGCTCGACGCCGCCAAGAGCGGCGCACAGTGCACCAAGGACTACGCCGCCAACCCCAACCGCAACGCGCTGGCCGCCGCCTACACCAGCTACCGCACGACCGCCCAGCAGCGCCTGGGCACGCTGGCCGCCGACACCCGCGTCGGCGACGTGATCGGCAAGCAGGCCATCGAGCAGCAGAACTACGCCGTGCTTCTGGACACCCAGCCTTACGCCGTCGTCGCCCGAACCACCGGCCTCACGGACCTGCCCGCGGCCCTGCGCTGGCGCCTGCAACTGGCGCTCGGCACCGCGGCGCAACCCAACGCCGTGCAGCTGGTGCGCGACCTGGCCGAACTGCAAGGCCGGCGCCTGACGCTCGGCTTCGCCCCCGAAACCCCTGCCGACGCCGCCGCCTTGGCCACGCTGCTGGCCCCCGCCGCGGGCGGTGCATTGCCCAGCGACATTGCTGCCTACCTGATCCGCGTCAAGGCCGAGCTGCGCCTGGACGGCCAAGTCGCGGCCACAGGCGGCAGCTTCGTTCTCGGCGAGACCCTCGAGCTGCGCAGCACGCTGACCGGCGGTAACGCCAGCGTCGCTGCCGACACGAGCATCGACCTGCTGGCCGGCGAATTGCACGCCTGGGCAGCTACGGGTCACGGCGCGGGCACCCATGGCACCGACGCCCAGCTCGCGCGCCTGCAAGCGCTCAAGTCGCGCCTGGACGCGCAGCAGACCGGCGGTCTTGCCAGCGACGACATCGCCGGCGAATTCGTGGCCGGCCTGGCGCAGGCCTATGCGGCCAGCGTCGAGTCCAGCGCCAAGCTGTTCCAGCGCAGCGCCGGCGTGCGCGAATGGCGCCTGCCCACCCTCGTGCGCGCGGCCACGCGTCTGCACGCCACCACCGTACAAGGCGTCATCACCCAGGCCGAGCCGGTGGGCCTGGCACTCGCCATCGACCGCCTGGGCCGCACGGCCGCACCAACCTCATCGACAACAGCAGGCAACGCCAGCCTGGCCGCCTACAACCGCCAGTCGCTCGAACGCGCCAGCGCCGGCGCGCACCAGTTGCTCGAGCAAGTCGTCGGCGCCACCAACCTGGCCGACCCCGGCGGCCGTTCGGCATTGAGAGACCTGGCCCGCGCGGCCGTCGCCGGCCAGCGCTTGTACCTGGTCGACAACGGCAACGCCAACAGCGTCATCCCGCAACTGGCCGTCGGCAGCGCAGCGCAAGAGCGCATCGCCCAAGCCGCCAACGCTGGCATGCGTGTGCTGGCCCCGGCCACCAGCGTGGCGGTGGACGGCGAAGCCGTTGTCCCCCTGGTGGCGGAGGACAGCGCCAACGCCGCCGGCCTGTACGCCATCGACGATGTGCCGGCGCCGCAGGCCAGCGCCAGCGGACGCATTTCCGGCACAGCCGGCGGCGCTGGTCCGCTCGGCTGGAGCGGCCTGGTGGCCCCGGGCGTCGCCGCCACCGCGCTCAACCCGCACTTGAGCAAACTCATCGGCTCGCTCAACACCAGCCGCAGCATCCTGGGCAATGCCGACGGGGCCCTGTGGAGCGGCTTTGCCGGGCGCAACGAAGTCATCGACTCGGTCTTCGTCGCCAGTCTCAACACCAGCAGCACCCAGACCCCGTGCGACTGGACCGCCGCGCTGCTGACCACGCAGCTCGGTAGCGGCCTGCCCGCCTCGGCGAGCCTGAACCGTGCCCCGGTGATCCAGAGCCTGCCCGTTACCCACGCCACGCAAGGCCAGACCTACGCTTACGCTGTGCAAGCCTTCGACCCCGACGGCCAGCCCCTGCGCTATGCCCTGAAGGCCCCCTTCGGCGCGGCGGTACCCACCGGCATGGTGATCAACGCCGCGGGCGTGGTCAGCTGGGCGCCCACCCAGGCCGGCCACTACGCGCTCGTCGTGCAAGTCGACGACGGCCAGTCGCTGGCCGAGCAGGCCTACACGCTCAGCGTCGATGCGCTGGCCGCGCCGCCGCAGCTCGACGTGGCGCTGAGCCCCAGCATCGTCAACGCCGGCGAGCAGGTCGTGCTGCAAGTGCTGGCCACCGGTAGCGCCAACGGCAGCGTGAGCGCCACGCTCGACGGCCAAGCCTTGGCGCTCGACGCGACCGGCACCGCGCGCTTCACAGCCCCCACGAGCGGCACCCACAGCGTGCGCGTGAGCGTCACCGCGCAAGGCCAGACGCAGATCAAGGAACTGATCCTCACCGTCAGGGACGCGGCCGACACCGACGCCCCGATGGCCCTGATCACCAGCCCCGCGTCCGACAGCGAACTCACGCGCAGCACGCCGATCACCGGCACCGCCACCGATGCGCGCTTCGCCTACTACCAACTGCTGCTGCGCCCGGCCGGTGCCAGCGACAGCGCATGGACCCAGATCGCGCGATCGCTGAGCCCGGTGGCCAACGGCACCTTGGGCACCCTTGACACGACGACCTTGGCCAACGGCGCTTACGAACTAGCGCTCCGCGTGGTCGACGTCAACGGCCGCAGCACCAGCGCGGCGGTCGCCATCGAGATCTCGCGCGACCGCAAACTCGGCCAGTTCCGCCTCGCCTTCGCCGACATCCGCGCCGAAGCCAACGGCGTGCCGCTCACGCTCACGCGCAGCTACGACAGCACCCAGCGCGAAGTCAAGGGCGACTTCGGCTGGGGCTGGAAGGCCTTGGCGCAAGACATCGGGCTGCGCAAGAACATGGTGTTGGGCCTGGACTGGCAAGTGCAAGCGCGGCAGCTCGAGCTGTGCCTGGTGCCCACAGGCCAACGCCGCCTCACCATCAGCCTGCCCGACGGCGGCCTGTACCGCTTCAAGGCCAAGAACCGAAGCGAATGCGGCTTCTTCCAGATCCCCCCGGTCGACATCGTCTTCGACCCCTTGCCCTTGCCGGTGGGCGGCGGCAGCGGTGCCAGCGCTGGCGTAGCGCAACTCGAAGTCATCGTCACCGACCTCGTGCAAGCGCAAGGCGGCCAGCTCATCACCGACGAAGGCGCGACCTGGAACCCCAGCGACTACAAGCTCACCACCCCCGAAGGCGCCATCTACCACTTGCGCGAAGGCGTGGGCATCCTGAGCCTCACCGACCCGTACGGCAACCGCATCGATTACGGCCCCAACGGTTACCAGCACAGTGCGGGCCTGGGACTGCAGCTCACGAGAGACGCGCAAGGCCGCATCGCGAGAGCCACCGACCCGGCAGGCAAGAGCCTCGCCTACACCTACAACGCTCAGGGCGAGCTGCAAACCGTCACCGACCGCAGTGGCAAGACCACCCGCTTCGACTACACGACGACCAGCCGCCTGACCAACGCAGGAACGGCCAGCAACCAACACTTGCTGGTCAAGATCACCGACCCTGACGGCAAGGTCATTGCGCAGCAGCAGTTCGACGAATACGGCCGCCTGACCGGCAGCGCCGACGCCCTCGGCCAAAGCGCCACGCAAGCCTTCGACGAACAAGCCGGCACGCTGAGCCTGACCAACCGCCGCGGCTACAAGACCAGCTACACCTTCGACGCCAGCGGCAACGTCACCCGAATCGTCAACGCCAAGGGTGCCGTCACCGATCTGAGCTACGACGCCATCGGCAACGAACTCACGCGCAGCCTGCAAAACCGCATCGGCGCTGGCACGAGAGTCGAGACCGTCGCCAAGACCTTCGATGCCACGACAGGCACCCAGACCAGCGAGACCAACCCGCTGGCCCAGACCACGAGCACGACCTACAGCACAGGCGCCTTCACCCACCAGCGCCTGAACCCCAAAACCACGACCGACGCCAAGGGCAACACCACCAGCTACAGCTACGCCGACGACAAGCAACCCGGTGCGGTACCGACGGCGATCGCCGAGCCGATGGGAAGAAGCACCGCCATCGGCATCGACATCAAGGGCAACTTGAAGAGCCTGAATGTCGCTGGCATCGCCACGACCTACGAGGTCGACACGCAGGGCAGAAGGATCCGGGAGACCGACGGCACCGGCGCGGTCACTACCTACAGCTTCGACGCCAACGGCAACGAGCTCACGCGCACGGTGACGCGAACGGTCAACGGCGCTCCAAGGACCGAGACCACCACCCGCGTCTATGACGCCGACAACCGGGTGGTTCAGGAGACCGACCCGACCGGCGCGGTCACCAAGACCACCTACAACAGCGCCGGCAAGCCCACGACGCAGACCGACGCCCTGAACCGCGTCACCAGCTACAGCTACGACGCCAACGCACGCCTGGT
>Ga0163144_10020378_pt1 | contig 13258 bp, 8 predicted proteins | sample OliLak19BULKMAT1_FD_123175 | JGI IMG/M metagenome (GOLD analysis project Ga0163144, IMG submission 123175) | Freshwater microbial mat bacterial communities from Lake Vanda, McMurdo Dry Valleys, Antarctica - Oligotrophic Lake LV.19.BULKMAT1 | ecosystem: Environmental > Aquatic > Freshwater > Lake... | reverse complement strand
GGACTACGCGAAGGTCGAGCTCGACGCGCGCTCGCTGGAAGCCGTGAAGTCGGGCCTGTCGAAGATCGAGGATCCCCTCGCCCGCATGATGCTCTGGCGCTCGCTCTGGGATATGGTTCGCGACGCGAAGTGGCCCGTGACCGAGTACGCGGACCTCGTGATGGCGACGCTGGGCGGCGAGACCGACTTCAAGGTGGCTTCCTCCGTACTGACGACGGTTTACGGGCGGCGCATGTGGTCGCCGAGCGTCATGAATTACCTCCCGAGCCCCGATTACGCTCGGCTCGAGGAGTTCTTTTGGTCCAACACGCTCAAGGCCGAGCCGGGCGGGGACTTTGAGAAGCTCTGGTTTGACGGCTATGTCGAGATTGCCTCGAGCAAGGCGGGCGCTGCGCGTCTTCGCGGACTGCTCGATGGGACGACCGTGGTCAACGGGATGTTGATCGATCAGGATCGCCGCTGGAGCATCCATTCGCGGCTCAACGAGCTGGGGGTCCCGGACGCCGAGGCGCTCGTCGTGGCCGAGCTCGCGCGTGACGCGTCCGCGCTGGGCCAAAAGTCGGCGATCACCGCCCGCGCGGCCCATCCTGATCCGGCGGCCAAGCGCGCCTGGTTCGACAAGATCGTTGACGCCGAGTCGAAGCAATCGCTGGGCGAGCTGCGCGCCGCGATGGCGTCCTTCTATCCGCGCACGCAGCTCGGAGTGCGGGAGAGCTATGTCGAGCCGTTCTTTCGGACCTTGCCGGGCCTTGCCGCTTCCCGTGACGGGGATTTCCTCGAGGAATACTCGAAGGCGATGCTCCCGGTCCTCTGCACGCCCTCGAGCGAGGCCTCCTTCGGGACCTTTCTCGAGAAGAACCCATCCTTAAAGCCCGTCCTGCTGCGCGCGTTGCGCGACGCCCGGCAGGAAGAAGCGCGTTGCTCGCGCATCCGGTCCTTAATCGGACAAAAGCTATAATCAAGCCATGACAGAGCCCGTCAGCAAGCGCATCCTGCTCATCGACGACGATGAATCCCTGCGCGAGCTGTTCCAGCTCGCGTTGGGCAAGCGCTTCAACACGGCCGTCGCCGAGGACGGCGTCGCGGGCCTCGCGAAGGTCGCCGCGTTCAAGCCCGACCTGATCGTGCTCGACCTGATGATGCCCCGCCTCGACGGCTTCAAAGTCATTCACAAGCTTCAGGAGCAGGGGTTCTCCGCCATCCCGGTCATCTTGATCACGGGCTACAGCGATCAGGCGAGCGAGAACATCGTGAGCAGCGAGCCCAACGTGGTCGCGTTCCTGCGCAAGCCGCTGAAGTTCGACGAGCTGACGGCGCGCATCGACGCCACGCTCAAGTAAGCCCTAAAAGTCCTTCGCGAGCGTGAAGCGGTACGCGGCACCGTGGGATCGATCTGTCCTTAGGCGAGATTGCCGATACCAGATGCTGGGCCACTTTGCCCGCTGAGATTCGTATGGCTAGAATGCTGGCCCCTCCGGGAAAGCAGATGATCACTGTGGTATTCAAGAATGCCGATGGATGGACCCTTATGGAGCGAACTGTAGATCTTCAATCTCTTATCGGACGGCGAGAAAATTCTACCGATTGCAGATGGCGATTACTTGGACAGGCTCCTCACGCCCGGTGTGCTAAAATCAGGGCCTTCTTAGGAGGCTCCCCCAATGTCCGCATCCCGCAAATCCGGCATCACCCCGCGCCTTCGCGGCGACGAGGGCATGTGGACGTTCGACAATTTGCCGGTCAAGCTCCTCAAGGATCGCTACGGCTTCACGCCGAAGCAGGCCTGGATCGATCATCTGCGCCTCGCGTCGGTGCGGTTCAACGACGGCGGCTCGGGCGCGTTCGTCTCGAAGAACGGCCTCGTCTTGACAAACCATCACGTCGCGCTGGGCCAGCTGCAGAAGATGTCCACGCCCAGGAAGGACGTCGTGAAGGCGGGCTTCTTCGCCAAGACGCTCAAGGACGAGATCGCGTGCCCCGACCTCGAGGTCAACATTCTCGTCTCGATGGAGAACGTCACCCGCCGAGTCCTGGGCGCCGTCGATTTGAAGTCCACGGACAAGGAGCGCAACGCGCAGCGTAAGTCGGAGATTTCACGCATTACGAAGGAGTCCTCCGACAAGACGGGCCTGCGCTCGGACGTGGTGGAGCTGTACCAGGGCGGCGAGTACTGGCTGTACCGGTACAAGAAGTACACCGACATGCGCCTCGTCATGGCCCCCGAGCTGCAGGCCGCGTTCTACGGAGGCGACCCCGACAACTTCACGTACCCGCGCTTCGCGCTCGATTTCGCCTTCTTTCGCGTGTACGAGGGCGGCAAGCCCGTGCGCATCAAGAATTTCCTCAAATGGTCCAAGGACGGCGCCGCCGACGGTGAGCTCGTGTTCGTGACCGGCCATCCGGGGCACACGGACCGCCTCAACACCGTCGCCCAGCTCGAGTACTCCCGCGACATCGGCCTGCCGTTGTACCTAAAGTTCGCCGCCAAGAAGCGGGCGGATTTCCTCGCGTACGCCGCGCTCGGCGTCGAGCAGGAGCGGCGCGCGAAGGACCGCATCTTCGGCGTGGAGAACGCGATCAAGGCCGTCACGGGAGAATACGAGGGGTTGCTCGAGCCCGAGCTCATCGCGTCCTTGAAGGAAGCGGAGGATTCGCTGCGCGCCGCCGCGGCGTCCAAAGACGCCTGGGGCAAGATCGCCGCCGCGACGAAGAAGGCCGGCGAGCGCCGCTTGCAGACGACCTACCGTGCGTACGCCGCGACGAAGGCGGCCGGCCTCGCGGGCACCATCGTCCGTTTCGTCGCCGAGACCGCCAAGCCCAACGACAAGCGCTACGAGGAGTTCCGGGACACGAACCTCGAGTCGCTTAAATTTCGGCTGTTCTCGCCGGCCCCGATGTATCCGGACATGGAGGAGTTCCTGCTCGCGCGCGCCCTCGAGGACGCGCTCCAGGAGCTCGGGTCCGGCGACGCGTTCGTGCGCGCCGCGCTCGGAGGCCGGTCGCCGGCCAAGGTCGCGCGCGAGCTGATCGCGGGCACGAAGCTCTTCGATGTGGCCGCGCGAAAGCGGCTGATCGAAGGCGGCGAGAAAGCCGTGGCGGAGTCGAAGGATCCCTTGATCGCCTGGGCGCGCCGGCTCGACCCCGTCTACCGCGCGCAACGCAAATGGTACGAGGACGAGATCGAGAGCGTGACCGTCGCCGAGGGCAACCGCATCGCCAAGGCGCGCTTCGCGGCTTACGGCAAATCGACTTATCCCGACGCGACCTTCACTTTGCGCATGTCCTACGGCAAGGTCTCAGGCTACGAGCTCGGCACGACCTTTGTCGCGCCGTTCACGACGTTCCACGGGCTCTACGACCGGGCGATCGGGCACTCGGAGAAGCCTCCGTTCGATCTCGCGCCGCGCGTCAAGGCCGCGAAGGACAAGCTGCGCCTCGAGACGAAGGTCAACTTCGTGACCACGAACGACATCATCGGCGGGAACTCGGGCTCGCCGATCGTCAACGCCAAAGGCGAGTACGTCGGCCTCGTGTTCGACGGCAATATCCAGTCGCTCGTGGGACGCTACGCCTACGAGGACGCGCGAAACCGTACGGTCGCCGTGCACTCATCGGGGATTATCGAGGCGATGCGCGTGATCTACGGGATGGGCAAGCTCGCCGACGAGGTCGCCGGGCGCTAAGCCGGGACTTTTTCGGCCAGGCGGCGCTTGAGGTCCTTGATCAGCAGGCTGGGGAACGTCTTGTCGTCGAGCTGGGACCAGATCCACGTGGCGTGATGCGACGAGGGCTCGACGAAGCGCCGGTGCATGGGGCGCACGAAATCCTCGTACAGGCGCAAGGTCTCGTCGAGGTCGACGCGGCGCTCCGTGCAGTCGCGGCGCACGCGGCGCATGAGGCGGATGTCGTCGGGCGTCTCGATGAACACGGACACGGTCATGCGGTCGCGCAGCGCCTTCTCGGTCAGGACCAAAATCCCGTCGAGGAGGATCAGCGGCCGGGGAACCACGCGGCGCGTTTCCTTGAGGCGGCTGTGCGTCGCGTAGTCGTAGACCGGCGCGTCGATCTCGCGTCCCGCGTTGAGCTGGTCCAGGTGGCGGGACATCAGCGCGGTGTCGAGCGAGCGCGGGTGGTCGAAGTTGAGCTTCAGCGCCTGCTCCGCGTCGAGGTCGCCGTTGTGGCGATAGTACCAGTCGTGGCACATGACCGTGCACTGGTCGGGGAAGGCGTCGACGATCGCCTTGGCCAGCCAGGACTTGCCGGAGCCGCTGCCGCCGGCGACGCCGAGCACGACGCGGGGGGACTCCGGATTTAGCTCCACATGTAGATTATAGCGGGTCTTGGGCTGCGGCCGGAAATGATTTAGCCGGGTAATTAAAGCCGTGCGCAGGTGCGTCCGGACGTATTTGCGCACGTTAATGGCAGTCTTGGATATTCGTTCATGCGCGGGAAATTTGCGCTAGAATCGTCGTATGAACGCTCACGGCGGCACCGAGATCTTTCGCGTGAAGGGCCAGAAGATGCTGGTCCACTATCATCGCCCCGCCGGCCCGGAGGGGGCGCGCTTCCCGACGGTGGTGTTCCTGCACGGCTTCCCGGGCTCCGAGAAGAGCGTCGATATCCAGCGCGAGCTGATGGCTCATGGAATTGCGTCCGTGGCGCCCTCCTTCCTCGGCGCGTGGGGCTCCGGCGGAAAGTACCGCTTCACGACCTTGCCCGCGCAGTGCGCCGCGGCGCTCGCCGCCTCCCGCCGCCTTCCTTTCGTGGATCCGAGCCGCCTCGCGCTGTTCGGTTTCAGCATGGGGGGCTGGGCGGCGCTCAACGCGGCGGCGCGCGATCCGAAGGTGCGCGCCGTCGTCGCGGTCGCTCCGGCCGGCGGCGCCGAGATGATCGGGCCCAACACCCTCCAGTTCATCACGCGCCTTTCGCGGCCGCTCAACACGATCGGGCCCAAGGCGCTCGCGGCCGACTTCAAGAAGGCGGTCACCGCGCACGATCCCGCGCGCGCCGTGGGACGGATCAAGGCGCCGCTGCTGCTCGTGCACGGCGACGCGGACCAGACGATCCCCGCGGTCGTTTCCCGGCGCATCGCCAAGCACGCGGGCCCCAACGCGCGCCTCGTCATCGAGCGCGGCGCGTCCCATGATTTCCTGGACCGGCGACCTCGCCTCACGCGGATCTGCGCGGACTTCCTGAAGCGCAGCCTCCTCGGGTGCGCCGCGCTCCTCGTGCTGGCGGGCCCGGTCCGCGCGCAGGGCTTCGGCGACGCGGGCTTCGCCGCCGCGCTCCAGGCGGGGCTGGCCGAGGCGGGCCTGCGCGCGCGCGCGCAGCGCGCGGCCGCGGCCCCCGACGCGAAGACGCCCGAGCAGGTCCGCCGCGGCGTCGACGCCGCGCTGCGCGGACGCGTGCCCGCGGCCGCCGTCGACGCGTTCTTCGCCGACGCTCGCCTGCGGGTCATCGATGGCATCGCCGACCGCTTCGCCAAGCCCGGCGAGAGCCTTCCCTACGCCGAGTACCGCAAGCTGTTCATCAATCCCGCCAGCCTCGCCGCGGGCGCGCGCTTCCTCGCCGCCCAAAAGGCCGACCTGGCGGCCGCCGAGACGCGCTTCGGCGTCGACGCCTACCTGCTGGCCTCGCACGCGGGCGTCGAGACGCGCTTCGGCTCCTACACGGGCAAGCTCCCCATCGGCGCGGCGCTGTGGACGATCGCCTTGAAGGTGCCACGGCGCTCGGACTGGGCGGTGCGCGAGCTTGCCGAGCTTCTGATCTTCGCCGCCGCCGAAGGGGAAGACGCGCACGCGTGGAACGGCTCCTACGCGGGGGCCTTCGGGCTAACGCAGTTCATGCCCTCGAGCGCCAACGCGTACGCCGTGGATGCCGACGGCGACGGGCGGCGCGGCCTCTTCGGCTGGCCCGACGCGCTCGGGAGCACCGCGAATTACCTCGCGCGCCACGGCTACCGCGCGGGCGAGCCGTTCACTCCGGAGTCGGCGATCGGGCGGGCGGTGTACGCCTACAACCACTCGGAAAGCTACGTGCGCGTGGTGCTCGAGCTGCGAGAAGAGCTCAAAGCCCTGCCCTAGCGCGACAGCGACCGCAGCGACTTCATGAACCGCACGAAGACGTCGCGGTACTCGAGGTACGTCGCGCGCGAGGAGACCATCCGCACGAGGTAATAGGCCTCGCCCACGGGGATCACCGCGATGTAATGGTGCAGCTCCTCCTCGAAGGACGGGCCCTCGTCCGAGGGCACGCGCCGGGTCTCGTTGATTTCGAAGGTGCGCGCCAGCCCCAGATTGACGCGGACCGGGCGGATGGGGCTTACGGAGCGCTTGATCTCCTTATTCTCGCGGCGCATGAGCTCCACCGCCTGCTTGATCGGCGTGAAGCCGGGCGTGTCCTTGTCGTAAAAGCGCACCGACATCACGGTGCGCAGCGAGCCCGACTGGGAGTCGCCGCCCAGCAGGCGGAACACCGAGCCCGTGGCGGTCTCCTCCTCCATCGGCCACCAGCCCTCGACCGGGATTTCGCCGGAGAAGAGCCGCGAGGTGGGGACGTAGGGAACCCACGGCTTCTTAGCCGGCTCGGGCATGGGGGATCCCGGGATGGCCGCCGTGTTCGCGGCCTTCGCGGCGTCGGCGAGCCAATCGTCCGCGGACGCGGGGGCGGGTTGCAGGAGCAGGGCGGCGAGCAGGAGCTTATTCATGGCTGGACCCTCGTGATTTGCGCTCGCGGAACGCCCGCTCGGCGCGGGAGACTTCCGCGAGGAGCGCCGACGAGCGGCGCAGGCCGGCCTCGTCCGCGCCGAAGCGCCCGTCGCAGGCCGGAGGCGAGGACAGCAGCGCCGCCCTCGCGGCCATCTCATCGTTCGCGGCCTTCTGGGCGGAGGCGCGGGCGGCGTCCGTCGAGATGAGGCCGGCCTCGGCGAGCGCCTCGATCGTGCGCGCCCGCGCCGCGAGGGCGCGCGCGGCCTCGGCCAGGTGGTCGGCGAGCAAGGAGCGCGTGCACGACTCGCGCGCCTGCCGCTCGTACAGGGACTGGGACTCGGGGCCGCCGCGCCTCGGGTCGAGGACGTTGCCGCGCGACGAGGACCACGACGCCACGAGCATATCGTCCGACTCGTCGCCTCGCTCGATCCAGTCCCTCAGCTCCTGCTTGCGGTCGGGATCGAGGAACGAGTCGCCGCCGTGGTCGTCGGAGACGCGCGCCGAGAACAGCAGCCGGGCCGCGCGCGCCCAGACGCGGGCCGCGTAGGTCGAGGACGCGAATCCTTCGCGCTCGAGGCCGAGGAGCAGCAGCCGCTCGAGCAGCTCGCCGGCCTGCTCCTGCGTGGAGTAGGTCCCGCGGCGGCTGCGGTCCGCGTAGATCCGGACCACGCCCCACGGGCCGTTTTCCTGCGTGGCCGGGGCCGCGCCCTTCTTCAGCGCGTCGAGCGCGGGCGGCGCCAGGCCGAGCTCCGCCCACGCGCGCGGATCCTCGGGAAGCGCGATCAAGGTCCGGCCGAAGAGCCCCGTCTTCCTTTCGACGAGCAGGGGGCCGGCGCTGAGCGCGATCACGGCGCCGGGATGCGCGGGATCGGAGGGCGCGAAGCCGGCGCGGCGATCCGCTCCGGCGCGAGCGCCGTCGAAGACGATGAGGGGGGCGCCGCGCACGACCGTCCGGCGCAGGATGGCGCGGCAGAACTCCGGCGCCTTGTCCGCGATCATCCTGAGCAACACCTGGCCCTCGCGGCCGTACGGTCCGTTCGCGACGAACGCGTCGAAGTCGGACTGCGTCGCGTCCGCGGGCTGACTGTTAGGCTTCGCCATGACGATGGGGGCCGCGAGCTCCTTAGGCGCGGCCGCCGCGGGCGTGGGAGCCGGGGCCGCCGGCGCGCTTCCGGGAGGCGCCCACGGCTTGAGCATTCCGAGGGCGTCGGCGCCGGCTGACTGCGGCTGCGGCGGAGGCGTCGAGCCGAAGAGAGCGTTCGTCGGCGCGGAGCCTTCGCGAACGCCCGCAGGCGCGGCGGCGGGAGGGCGCGCCGTGGCCGATGGGGCCGCGAACACGATGCCGGGCGGGAGCGCGGCGGCGGCGGGCGCCGGCGCGGTGACCGGAAGGGCCCTGGGGGCGTCGAGAGGGATCTGCGCGGGCGGCGCGGGGGGAGCGGCGTATACGACGGGCGGCGCGGCGGCTGTCGCCGGCGGCGGGGCCCCGGAGCGCATCGGGGAAGGATAGTCGACGGGCGCCATCGCCGCGAGGGCGGCCGCGATCGCGGGATTGACCGCGGGGCCCGCGGGCGCCGGCGGGGGAACATACGCCGCGGGCGCCGGAACGGGCGCGGGCGCCGCCGCGGGCATCGTGACGGACGCCGTCTCCACCGGACGCGCGCGCGGCGCGAACGGGGAGGGGCGGCGCAGCGAGAGCGGCTCGAGGAAAGGCGTCAGGACCGACCGCGGGACGAACTGCCTGACCTCCTGCGCCGCCGGCGCCGCGGCGACGGGGGCCGCCTGCGGCATGGGGACCGGCGCGTACGTCTCGGCCGGAGGCGGCGCCGTGACCGAGATCGGGGCGGCGGTCAGCGCCGCCGATGGGGCCGTCGTGGGATCAGGATCGCGCATGAGCATCGCGGAGCCGCGGTCGAAGCGCGCCGGGATCTTGTCGAGCTCCTCGGTGAGCTCCTGCACCGAGAAGTAAGCCCGAAAATCTTTGCGCGTGCCGATGCCGAACACGGCCCAATGCTTCCTCAGAAGCTTGCGCACCGTCTCGCGCTCCGCGTCCGTGAGCTTCTTCTCGCCCTCGGAGCGGTTGAGGATCAGGTTGAGCTCGAGCAGGGCCTTGAGGCGGCGCGCGCCCGCGAGGCGCGAGAGCAGGTATGACATCTCGTCGAGGCGCACGGCGTTGTCGGCGATGTTGTCCCAGATCTTGCCGTCCTCGCGGATCACGTAGCCTGTCTCGACGAGGAGCTCCCGCGACAGGTCGTCGAGCGGCGTCGCTCGGACGTTGTACGTCTCGGTGGTGGGCGACTGGGCGGACGCGAAGGGTCCGGGGAAAACCAGCAGGACGGCGAGAAGGGAGGCGCGCATGCTCTAAGGAGAGTGTGGCAAGCACCGATTATACTTTTGTTGCCGGGATGTGCCCCGAAAAGGCATGATCGCGGCGTGGATCCCGCCCGGCTCGTCTTTCCCGGCTTCACCGTTGGAAAACAGGACCCGCGCGAGGCCGAGGACCTGGTCCGCCTGGGGGTGGGCGGATTTTGCCTTTACCGTGGCACGCCGCGGACGGTGGCCGCCCTCACGGCGCGGTTGCGCCGAGCCGCCAAACGGCCCCTGCTGATCTGCGCGGACTATGAAGAAGGTGCCTGGGTCCATGTCCCGGGCTCGACTCCTCTCCCCACGAGCCTCGGCGTCGGCGCGTCCGGCTCGGAGGCTGTCGCGCGCGAAAAAGGCCGCATCACGGCCCGCGAGGCGCGCGCGATGGGCGTCGACTGGGTGCTGGCACCCGTCCTCGACCTGCTCAGCGAGCCGAAGAACCCGATCGTGAACCTGCGCGCTTTCTCCGACGATCCGAAGGAGGCGGCACGGCTCGCGAAGGCGTTTCTCTCGGGCCTTCGCGACGGCGGCGCGCTCGGCTGCCTCAAGCATTTCCCCGGCCACGGCTCGACGACCGAGGACTCCCATCTCGACCTTCCCACTGTGCGGGCGCCGCTCGCGCTCCTTAAAAAAAGGGAGCTGGCCCCGTTCAAGGCTCTCGCCCGCGGCGCCGACGCGGTGATGCTCGGGCACCTCGTCGTTCCCGCGCTCGACAGGTCGCGGCTCCCGATAACCTTGTCCGCGTTCGGCCCCAAGCTGCTGAGGCGCTGGGGCTTCCGAGGCTTGATCGCCAGCGACGCCCTCGATATGGGAGCGATCGCCAAGCATTGGGGCGAGCGCGACGCGGCCCTGCTCGCGCTGCGCGGCGGGACCGATATCCTTCTCGTCCCCCAGGACGCGCGTTCGTTGGTCGCGGAGCTTCGCGTCGAGGCGTCCCGGGACGCGGCGTTCGCGAAGCGCTGCGCCGAAGCCGGGCGTCGTCTCGACGCGGCCTTGGCCCGCGTGCAATCGCCGCGACCGCCGATGTCCGTCGTGGGCGGCGCGGCGCATCGGCTCCGGGCGGCGCCGCTGTTCAGGGCCTGCGCCGCTTGGATGCGTCCGCCGTTCGGTCCCGCTCCGGAGCGCGTCGCTTACTTTGAGCCGCAGGGCGGCCCGCTGCAGGGCGCCGCCTTCGTCGCGGCCATGAGGCGTTCCCGCGTCGTCGTCCGCGTCGCGCGTGACGGCAAGTCGCGGAAAGGAGAGGCCCTCGTCGCGGGAATCTTCGTGGGCCCCCGGGCCTACTCGGGCCGCATTCGTCTCGACGAGAAGGCGCGGGCTCGCCTAAGCGCCGCGCTGCGCGCCGCGCCCGGGGCCTGCGCCGTCAGCTTCGGCAGCCCGTTCGTGCTATCAAGGCTTCCGCCGAAGGCGGAAGCGCTTTGTGTATACTCTCGCGCCGACGCCGCGCAGGCCGCCGCCGCCGCTCATTTCCTAGGAGAACTCGATGAATGAAGCCACGTCCTGGTTCACCGGCGGCTCCTCGCTGACCGCCGCCGACTTCACCGTCCTGTTCGGCACGCTCACCTTGATGTTCCTCGTCGGCTGGTGGGGCGGACGCGGCTCGAAGAGCACGAACGATTTCTTCCTGGGCGGGCGGCGCATCCCTTGGTGGGCCGCGATGCTGTCCTTTGTCGCCACCGAGATCAGCGCGATGACCATCATCGGCGTCCCGGCGACGACCTTCCGCGAGAACTGGGGCTACCTGCAGTTCTTTATCGGCTCGGCGGGCGCCCGCATCGTGATCGCGTTCCTGTTCATCCCCGCCTTCTACAAGTTCAACAGCACGACGATCTACGAGTACCTGCGCCAGCGCTTCGGCCCGCGCAGCCAGTACACGGCGACGGGCTTCTTTTTCGTCACGCGGCTGCTCGCCTCGGGCGTGCGTCTGATGGCGGCGAGCGTCGCCGTCAGCGTGCTGCTCGGCTGGCACATCGTGCCCACGATCCTGCTGTTCACCGTCGTGAGCGTCGCGTACATCGCCTACGGCGGCATCGAGTCCGTCGTCTGGACCAACGTCCTGCAGGCGCTGACCTTCCTCGGCGTCGGCGTGCTGACGATGGCCTTCCTGATCCATCGCATCGAGGGCGGCCTTCCGGCGGCTATACACCTAGCGTCGGAGGCCGGCAAGCTCAACGTGTTCAACTGGGGGCCCAACATCATGGAGCCCGGCTTCTTCGGGAAGTTCTTCGGCAACCCGAACATCGTCTGGATCGCGGTCCTCAACGGCTTCGTGGGCTCGACGGCCGCGTTCGGCACCGACCATGAGATGACGCAGAAGCTTCTGACCGTCGAGACGCGCCGCGACAGCCAGAAGACGATCCTGCTCTCGATCGCGGGCTCGCTGCTGACCTTGTGCGTGTTCGTCGGCGTCGGGACCTTGCTGTTCGTGTTCTACAAGCAGAACCCCGGCCTGGCGCTTCCGACCGCGCTCGATAAGATTTATCCGCACTTCGCCGCGACGGTGATGCCCCGCTTCCTGCGCGGCGCGGTGCTGACGGCGATCGTGATGGCCTCGATCGATTCGCCGCTCGCGTCGCTGACCGCCGTATTCGTCAACGACCTGTACAAGCCCCTCGTCGCGAGCGCCGAGTCGCAGGCGCACTACATGAAGGTCTCTCGCGTCTGCGTCGGCCTGTTCGCGGTCGCGCTCGGCGGCATCGCGTACTTCTTCAGCTTCTTCGACAAGATGCTGTGGCTGGCCTTCAAGATCGGCGGCGTGACCTACGGCTCGATGCTGGGCGTCTTCCTGCTCGGCATGCTGACCAAGCGCAAGGGCGACAAGGCGATCACGATCGCGATGTTCACGATGGCCGCCGTCAACGCGACCCTGCTGCTGCTGTCCGAAAAGGGCTACATCCCGCTCGGTTGGAGCTGGCTCGTGATCATCGGCACGGCCGGGACATTCGCCTTGGGCTGGGTGCTCGCGCCGGCCCTCGACGGCGAAGGCCGCTCCGCCTAGTAAAGCAGGACGGCGCGGCGGGAGGGCTCGAAGTCGACGGGGCCCTTATCGAAGAGGGCGATGAAGGCCGCGTCGCCGGCGTTGGTCTCCCAGAGCAGGCGGAACTCGTCCACGCCGACCATGCGCTTGACCTCGTCCCAGCGCCACTCGAACTCCTTCGGGTTGAACTCGCGCAGCGCGAGCGCCAGGTGGCGGAAGACCGCGAGGGGGCGCATCGCGTCGCGATCGGTGACGGTGATTCTGACGCCCCGGCAGAGCTTGCCCTCGAAGACGCTCTTCATCGGCGTGTAGTCCTGGACGGAGAACTCGACGCCCTCGACGGTGCCCTGGAGGCGCTCGACGATCTCCTCCGCGCGCATCCAGGGCGCGCCGATCCAGCGGAACGGCACGGGCGTGCCGCGCCCGACCGCGAGGTTTGAGGACTCGAAGATCCCGATGCCCGGATATAACGCGGCGGCCTCGACGTTCGGCATGTTGGGCGACGGGGGCACCCAGGGCAGGCCCGTCTGGTCGTGCCACATCGCGCGACGCCAGCCGCGAAGCTTGATGACGCTGAGGTGCGGGTGGCCGACGGACGCATTGTGGCGGAGCGCCATCTCGCCCGCGGTGAGGCCGTGGCGGACGGGGACCTGGAAGTAGGCGGTCGGCGTCACGAAGCGCAGGTTCGGATCGGCGAGCACGGGCCCTTCGACGATATCGCCGCGGATCGGGTTGGGGCGGTCGAGCACCACGAAGTCCACGTTGGCGGTCTTTGCCTCCTCGAGCGCCATCGCCATCGTCGCGAGGTAGGTGTAGAAGCGGGCGCCGATGTCCTGAATATCGAAGACCAGCACGTCGAGGCCGCTCAGCTGCTCGGGCTTCGGGCGCATGCCGCGGATGCCGCCGGAGTAGAGGCTGTATAGCGGGATTTCCTTGCCGCGCACGCGCGTGAGGCCGGAGGCGATGTTCTCGTCCTCGGCGGCGGCGGCGTAGCCGTGCTCGGGAGTGAAGATCGCGGCGAGGGTCACGCCGGGAGCCGACGCGAGCAGGTCCACGATTCCCCGGCCGCGGCGGTCGACCGCGGTGCTGTTCGTGACGACGCCGACCCGCTTGCCCTTCAGCGGACGGAAGCCGTCCGACACGAGCACGTCGAGGCCGGACATGACGCCGGACGTGGGCGCGCGGCGGGCGCCGGGGCCCGTGCAGGCGGCGAGGG
>Ga0163144_10020377_pt1 | contig 13258 bp, 1 predicted proteins | sample OliLak19BULKMAT1_FD_123175 | JGI IMG/M metagenome (GOLD analysis project Ga0163144, IMG submission 123175) | Freshwater microbial mat bacterial communities from Lake Vanda, McMurdo Dry Valleys, Antarctica - Oligotrophic Lake LV.19.BULKMAT1 | ecosystem: Environmental > Aquatic > Freshwater > Lake... | reverse complement strand
GATACTGACGGCGATGACAAAGCCGATTTGGTCGTGCATCTCATGGACGGCTGGGCTTCGGACGACACTCATCACACCTGCGGCGCGTTCGAATGGAGTCACGGCGGAAAGCTGCACATGCTGGAAGGCATCGCCACCAGCACAACTCTGGAAACTCCCTGGGGGCCTCACCGCAGCCAGGGCGCTGGCGGAGCTTACGTCATGGACCCGCGTTCGCTGAAAATCCGGCAGTTCTCTCTGCCTGGTCAGTACAACATGTGGTGCTATGTCTTCAACGGCTGGGGACAAGGCGTTGTCGGCGATGGCACGACGGCCAATCAGGCCTGGGATACGCCATTGTCGGGAGCTCAGTTCGGAGGTCGCGCGGGGCTCAACTTCATTTTCAACAATGAAGGCATGCGTCCGGCGCTCGGCAGCGAATTCCTGGTCAGTCGCAACTTTCCGGAAGACGTCCAGGGACAATTCACCTATGCCTGCGTGATCAATATGAACGGGATGCCCCGATTCACTGTCAACGACAACGGAGGTGGCTTCTCCGGCGAGCGGTTGAAACTGGCCGATGGAACCCCGGACGATCTGATTCGTTCGACCGACAAACATTTCCGCCCTGCAGACCCGCAGATCGGCCCCGACGGCGCTCTCTGGTTCGGCGACTGGGCAAATGCACTGGTCGGGCACATGCAGTACAGCCAGCGCGATCCGAATCGCGATCATACACGAGGCCGAATCTATCGGCTCGTGTACCCGGGCCGGCCCCTCGTGACACCCGTGACGCAGTTCGGCAAATCGGTTCCGGAGATTCTCGAACAGCTTCGAGAATACGAATGGCGGACTCGTTACCGTGCGCGCCGCGAACTGCACGGCCGCCCGACGGAAGAAGTGCTGCCCGCCGTTGCGAAATGGGTGAAGTCGTTGACGATCGATGATCCGGAATTCGATCGGCTGCGTACCGAAGCACTTTGGCTGCAACAGTCACACCATCAGATCGACGCGGACTTGCTCGCGGAAGTGCTGAACTGCAAATCCTCCGACGCCCGAGCGGCCGCCGTTCATATCGTCGCCGACGAACATGATTCACTGACGGACGCACAATCCGTCCTGACCGCGGCCGCGAAGGATGAACATCCGCGCGTCCGCACGGAGGCCGCTCGTGGCCTGAGTTTCTTTCCCAACGTTGACGCGGCCGGGGCGCTGCTGGCGATGACCGGATTCCCGGCTGACTATTGGGTCGACTACACAATTCAACACGCGTTGGGAGCCAACGAAAATGTCTGGCGAGCCGCTTTCATCGCTGGAAAACTTTCGGATTCTTTTACGAGACCGGCAGGGACGGGCGATCAGCCGTCAGATTCAGCCTCCCGCGCTGGCAAGATGGTGGCGCTCGTGATGGAGGCATCCAAGTCGGGGGCGACTGCCGTTCCGTTTCTGCAGACACTGATGTCACAGCAGCCGAAGCCGGAGGAAGAACGCAATAAGGCGATGACAGCTCTGGCGGATCTGAAAGGCGACGTGACTCGGGGCCGTGAGGTCTTCGTTCGGAACTGCACAGCATGTCACCGGGTCGGCAACGGGGAGGGCCGCGAATTCGGACCGAATCTTTCCGGAGTGGCAAAACGCATGAACAAGTTCAGGATTGTCCAGTCCGTGATTGATCCGAATGTCGAAGTGGCTGAAAAGTATCGTTCCACTCTGATCGTCACGACCGACGGCATGCCCACCGCAGGTCTTGTCGTCGCCGAAAGCGAAACAGAAGTCGAGCTCTTTGACGGAAAGGCTCTTCGAAAGATCGCGAAAGCGGACATCGAAGAACGCGTGACTCAGAAGCAGAGCAGTATGCCCGAAGGAGCTGCCACCACAGTCGCTCCGTCAGAATTCATTGACCTGATGGAATATCTGGCGGCTCAGAACCAGGAAGTTCCACCTGCAGGGTAACCTTGATGAGGCCGTTCATTCGGTCGAACCGGCACAGACTGCCGGTGATGGCGGTAGCTTTTCGCGAGAGCCGTTGAAGGTGATTCGCGGCTGGCCGGCTGGCCGGATCACGATTCAAATTGATCGTCAAGGAAGTTGTCAAATTGACGGAATCGACCATCGGAACAGTCGCGCGATGTTCATGACCGAGGAGAGGATCGTGGGAACGCGAACGCGCCGTCCGCAGGTCCTGAGCTCCGCGCCCCGCGGTTAACACAAATCAAAAATGGCTGTCGGTCCAGGAGTGGGTTGAGTCTTTTTCTGACGCTGCAGGATTGCCTTAGAAGACTCCCTGTGATTGTTGATCACGCAACTGCACTGCGCGACGTCAGTAACGTGTTGGCTGCCGAATTCTCTTCCGTTCGCGCTGAACGCTTGCGTTGCCACCACGACGACTGACTCTTGCGATTGGCACGTGGTCATGCGTGATCGTCGAAGTAGGAATAACCCCCATTCCGCAAACTCTGACTATCTTGTGTGATTGACAGATCTTCTCGCGCCGGGGAATTTCCCGCCCCCTCGCTTGCGCCAGTTCGAGCATGAGATCGAACTGGCTGCGAGACGGAGCCTTCCTGTTTCAGACCAAATGCAGGAAGGATCAAGGCTTCAAAGCCCGGACTTATTGTAGTGACTTCACTGTGCCGCAAGCGGATGCTCGCGCGAGTGTCAATGGAATGACGAGTCTTCATCCTCATCTGAGAGAGAGCTCGATTCATGTCACGGACCTCATCCGAGTTTTTGGCGAGTCTTCGAAAACTGATGTTTGACGGTCGAATTGCAGACCGTCGTCGCCGCCGCTCGGCTGATCGCAGTCATGGATCGAACAGTGTTGAACTCCTGGAGCAGCGACAACTGCTCGTACAGCCACCCGTTTCGCTGGTGGTCAATGCTGGCGGCATCGGGACTCAAATGTCCGTGCAATGGACACAGCCGCAGCCGAGCCCCGCGGTAAGTTTTGATGTGACCATCACACGAACCGGACTAGTTTCCGGGATCACGCAGGATGTACTTTTCGAAACGGCTTTGCCAGCCGCTGTTGCTCCGGGTGTCTCAGAGACCTACCTGATTTCTGAACCGCTGGCAGCCGGTTCGTACTCGGTCACCGTTGTTTCTCGCGGCGGCGACGGAAGTGTTTCCACACCAGCGACGGGTACGTTTACGGTTTCGCAATTAGTTCCGCAGATGCTCAAGGTCTCCGGTCGGCAATTTGCCGGAACAAGCACAGCTCGCCCGGAAGTCAGCTCGGCGGTGTCGTTGACATGGACCATGCTGCCGGGAGTGAATTCGTACTACGTCTGGATTGGAAAGAAGAATTCAGCCACTCCCGCGGAATACCCGCAGATTGCAGACTTGGCACCAAGATCCGTGCAGGGCGGAATCTACGAAGGAAATCTCGCCGCCGGAGAATACCGAGTTTGGGTGCGCGACTTGAACGGGCCGACGAACATTTGGTCTGCTCCGACGGATTTTGCCGTTGTCGGCGTTGAGTCCTTCGTCCCTGTCTGGACCAGCACCTCGGCACAGCTTGGTCTGGGCAGTGCGTTGTCGTGGAATCCCGTGCCGACAGCAGTCCGCTATGAAGTCGAACTTTCCGGTGCTGTGTCTGCCACAACCAGTGTGGCGGGAACTGAATACCGTGGAGCGTTTCTGGCGGCTGGCAACTACAACGCCAGGGTGCGGGGATTTGATGCCGCGGATCATGCACTCGACTGGAGCAGCCTGCTTTCGTTTTCAATTTCTGCGACTTCGTACAAACCAGCGTTCCTGTCGAGTCCTCCTTCAGGGATTCAGACAAACGGTGTTGGCAAGATCGTATGGGATGGAATTCGCTGGGCCGACTGTTACGAGGTCACGGTCCAGTCCACAGGCGGTACGGTCTATTTCCGAGAGCGGATGAAGACGGCTCAGTTCCAGCCCTCGCTGCTGGCTGTCGGTATCTACAACGTCACGGTGAAAGCCATTGATACGGCCAACGGGTCGACAGCAAATCAGACGACAACCACTGGCAACTTTGAAGTCACGACCACAACTTACAAGCCACCAGTGCCTGGATACTCGCAATCGGCGAACGGACTACAGGTCACCTGGCAGCCCGTGCAGGGGACAGTCCGTTACGATGTCTGGATCGATCGCGTCCTGCTGGGCGGGTTCAGCGCCGTACCGCAGCTTGTTCGCCAATGTTCGCAGGGGGAGTCATTCACGCTGGACAGCCGATTTGCAGAAGGCGCAACCTACAACGTCTGGGTCAGGCCGATCCTGGCGGATGACAAGCTCGGGGTATGGTCGAATGCGACGACATTTCTTGTGTCGTCCAATCCTGGACTTTCCGTTGTTGTGACCGCAGTGTCTGACGTCCGGCAACCTCGGATCGAGTGGACCGAACTTCCCGCAGCGATCTCCTATCGCGTGCAGATCGTGGACAAGACATTCCCTGCAACGCCGGTAGTCGTAGTTGAAAAAACCGGACTGACTCGTCTGTACTTCCAGGCAGAATCCCTTCTGGCCGCCGGAACGTATGCGGTCTGGGTTGAGGCAACGCTTCCCAACAGCATTCTGGCCTCTGGCTGGTCGTCAGAATTTTCAATCGCTGCAAGTCCGACCGGAGCACTTCTGAGTCAGACTCCGCAATTCACATGGCAACGCGTGTCGGGGGCTGCAACGTACGAACTGTGGGTGTCGAAACAGGATCTTTCCACGACTCCACTCGAAACGGCCTACTATTTCCCTTTGGTCACGGGTGCAGCCAATAGTTATCAGCATCCCACGCCATTGGAGGCCGGTTCCTATGTGTATTGGACGCGGGGAAAGAACGCTGCCGGAACTGCAATCGGGAACTGGTCGGCTGCAATCCCGTTTTCGATTCCGGACACGCTGAACATTACCATCGCTCAGCAATCGCAGGGACCCACAGTCGAATGGAACAGTGCGCAGTCGGGCTTGGTTGATATTCGAATTGTCCGTGCGGAAATGCCTCAGCTGGAAGTGCTCCGAGAACAATTTGCGGTTCTCCCGACTGTCGCGGTCAGAAACTCTTATGCACTTCGCGGTGGTCTCGCACCGGGGTTGTACCGAATTGATGTCGGGCCACGGTCGACTCAGAGTGCTGCACCCGGCTGGACCAGCGGGCCAGTGTTCTCGTTTGACGGCAGCACTGTCAATGTGCTTCAGGCTCAGGGTGCAGCACAATCGACTTCGGCGAATCTCATCGGTCCGTTTCGCGGTGATTTCGACGGCGACGGCGATCAGGACGTTCTGAATCGCAACCACACGACAGGACAGGTGACGGTCGCGATCAACAATTCCACAGCGATATTGGCTTCAAGTACCTGGAATTCCAACGGGACTGGCGGTTTTACAGATTTCACTTCCAGCGGATCCAGTGCTTCCGTTCTGGTCGGAGACTTCAACGGCGACGGACGAGATGATCTCGTTCAGCCAAACATGGGCGCCGGCACCTGGTCAGTGATGCGATCGGGGACTTCGGGAGCGTTCGAGAAAGTCGTCGTTCCGGTGACCGGGCTGCTCAATCCGGACCTGCCTGTATTTGCCTGGAATGCTCAGACAAAGGTTCTGTCCTGGAAAGCCATCACAACTCCTAATTCGAGCGCCAGTCGCAGCTATGAACTGCAGATTGTGCTCAGCGGCACGGCCACGACCTATCCGAGCGTGGTGTCAACAATCACGAAAACTGCGAATGACAATGCCGTCACGGATCTGACGGAATCATTGACCGCTCTGAGCAGCGGTGAATACACGGTCTTTGTTCGAACGAGTGTGTCCGCAAGAGTTTCGCAATGGTCAGAAGGGTTTGGTCTGTCGATCGTTAGCGGCACTCCGCCGGCGGGTACGTCGGCATGGCAGAATTCGCTGGTCGGGGACTTCAATGGTGACCGCAGAGACGACATTGCAGTGTTCAATGTCGTCAGGCAGCAATGGATGGTGTCACTGTCGACAGGCAATACTTTTGAGCAATCTGTCTGGACGACGGGAGTGCGTCTGGATGGAACCTATTCCAGGCACACTGTGATTGACGTCAACGGTGACGGCCGGAAAGACATCGTCGCAAAGAACAATTTGACCAGTGAATGGCTTGCGAGCGTTTCCACAGGCACGTCATTTCTGACGCAGACATGGGCTTCGCCGGGATTTCTTCAGGCCGCGAATGTTGGATCGGCTCCGTTTGCCGCAGACGTTGATGCGGACGGACGGGAAGACATGGTCGTCTGGGCCGGGACGGACGTTCGTGTCGCATTCTCGCGCCAGGGTTCGTTTCAGGATGCATCGGCCGGCACGACCTGGTCAGCGGTCACCGGAATGCCGGGAAACACAGTGACCGCTGATATGAACGCCGATGGTCGAGCGGACCTGATCGGGTTCAATGGTACTGGGCAGTCCGTGGTTGCCCTGTCAACAGCGACTGGTTTCAGCTCGCCCGCGATCTGGGAGGTGAATTCGACTACGCCGTGGGTCATCCAACTTCAAAATTCGGGAGTCACGGTTGCCGACTACGGGTATCGAGCCAGAAGTGTTCAGGCCGCATTTGACACTGTCCATAACACGATTGAATTCGAGGCTTATCGCGGCCTGAAGAAAGGTGCCGACGCGACACTGGCAACAAAGTCCGGTAATGCGTGGGATCAGGCCAATCTTTTGGGCAAGCTGATTTCGGACGGTGCGTTTTCAAAAATCGAATACGTCACCGGACGCATGAAGCTCAATGAATCCCAGGTCAAAGACTGGCTCGCCACGTCGGCTATACCCGCTGGGTATTTTGAACAGGCCGGACTGACCCCGGTCACGACAGGCTCAACTCTGATCGAATTCGATCATGCATGGCTGCGAGCCTTGATGCCGACAGCGACCGGTCTGGGAATGGTTGATCTCAATCCGTCGCTGAAGGCGATGCTTGCGGCTGATCCCGTCGCAGCTGTTTCTCCGTTTGCGGCAGGCGATCTCAATACCTATCTGAATCCGGTGACGAATACATTTGCCGGCGACTTCGATGCGGGTGGCGTCACGACTGGACATCATCAGGCAACCATCCCAGTGCAGTTGCAGTTTCAATCGGGCGGTGGCATGGTCGTCACCGATTCCACTGCGCCCGCATGGCCGCTTGTCGGTGGGGTCGCTGATTACAAAATTCAGACGAGTCACGGCACTCCAACTAACCTGGTTGTCGGAGATAAGGCTGTCAACGGAGAATTGTCGGCAAGCATCACGTCGCTGGCCGTGGGACAGTACGGCGCTCAGGATTTCCGCGTCTATGCGCGTGCGACCGAAGGCTACGAAGTCGGCATCGAATGGATTCAGGATAATCCTTCCGGTGCCCAGATTTATGAACGCCATGGAAACACGAAGTATTATCTGAATGCCGCGTACACGGTGTATCCAACCGATGCGCCCACCGTTTCACTGCTCCCAACAGATGGATACCTTCCGTTCCATGTCAAACTCATTATTGATGATTCATTTCTGACGGTCTTTATCCAATGGGAAAACGGCTCAACTGTCAGCCATAAAATGGTGGTGAATCTGACGAATGCAGTGACCAGTTCCACCGTCCCCGGCACGACAGTCCCTCGACCGGTTTCGACGCTGGTCAGCGGTCGATTCGGAATTCAGACGGCGGGCAATCTGCACCACTACCTTGACGATATCGTGTTTTCGGGACAGGATTTTTCCACCGCAAATCCTCTGTCATGGACGATCAAGAACAAGCTGGGCAGTTCTGACGCGGCAGTCCGGGCGAGTGTCAGCGGAATCGGCCAGACGCAAGTGATTCAGCAGTCGCGCCTTGCGACAATTCCCGTGCTGCTCACGCAGTCGAGCACACCTGCAGCGCAATGGTCAACAACGCCTGGCAGACAGCGGTTTTGCGATTCATCGGGCCAGTCGGCAGCACCGTGCAGACGACGCGGCCTTCGGGAGCACCGGCATTGACTCCTGACCGGGTTGCCGAACTAGCCCGGAAGAGGATTGTGGTCCGGACTGCTGCGGATGGCCGCTCCGCGGATCTGGTGATCGATGATGTTGTCTACGAGACAACCACACTAACTGCGCCGACAGGTGCTGTCCTGCAGCTGGAAGTGGACTCTCAGGTTCCCGGCATGTCGACGGCGCCGAAGCAGTATTTCTCGCTGACGGCCGGTGGTTCTGCGCAGATCGTGCTGCGAGCATCGCAGTATTCGGCAACCGATCTGGCAGAGGCGAGTGACTTACTTGCGGAGGCGTATGACCAGATTCCCGTGACGACTGCCGGAGTACCGGCAACAGGATATTCGGGCACCGCGATCGCCGAGAAACTGCTGACTTATGCAACGGTGCGACTGCTGACGTCCAGTGAGCAGACAGAAGATGACATTGCCAGTTTGACGCATTCGATTCTGGTGCGCCCCAATGTCAGTGCCGGATTGATTTCGTCGACATCAGCGTCGGCCCTTCTGTACCAGCCGGACTCCGTGTTTTTCGCGCGGCCAAAAGACCTGACGATCGACTATCCGGTCGGGAAACTGCTGTTCGTAGCGCGCGACGGAGCGAGCGTCAGTCAGACCGATCCTGTTCAGCAGTCCCGTGCCCTGCTGACACTCACCGAACTGGCGGCAAGAGAGAGCGAACTGCTTTCAGAGCTTTCCGAAAAGCCGGCGATGTCGGCACTGACATTTCTGTCTCTTGCAAGACTGAACGGCACCGCGATTCGAAGGCTGAGGAAAGGCACAGGTGTCGACGCGAACAAATATTTCGACGACTGGGTTTCAACGACTGTCGGAAACACCGATCTGGCGACGTTTCTGAGTTTCGGGTCCGGGACGCACAAGGTCGCGGCGTTCAACGCGATTAAACAACAGATTGATGCAGGCGGGGTCGTGACTGTCAGCAACGCATTCCGCACCGTGAATGGATGGACGGGGCTCGGCTGGCTGCATGAGAATTACACGACCGCGATCCCGGTCATTGAATCTCTGTTGCTGTCTGACACGGATGGAAGAGTGCTGCGGGGCGGTGTTCTGGGAAGTGGAGAGACTCAGTCGGCTTCCAATGTCTCGCTGCTGCCTGACGCTTTGGTGACACCCGATGGATACCAGGGCATTCTGAAAAAGTCCGACGCAGATTTCACCGTTACGATTCCGGGCCTGTCGATACCGTTTACACGCACGTGGACGTCCTCCCGGAGTGATTTGACATCACTGGAAGAAATCGTCACCGACAGCGGTGACAGCAACTTCGGCTCGGGATGGATGCATCCGTTTGCACAGCAACTGGACATTTCGACGATTACCGAATCGGTCATTGTCCTCCAGAAGAAAAAGAGCTGGTTGGGCAATGTCACGACTACGGCAGTTTATGGTGATGCTGACCGAAAAGGTGAGGCCGCTCTGATTGCCTGGCGGCGGGACGACGGCACGACCGGCGTGTTTACGCCGAACGGAACGAAAGTCGCGGCAGCCGGTGGTCAGCCGGCAACGGCTGACTACGATAGTCCGTCCAACCTGCCGGGGATCATCATTCGCCGGATTGACGGCGCGGTGGTGGCAGGCCAGCCGACTTATGGTGATTTTTACGAAGTGCGTTTCCCGGACGGCGCAGTCTACAAGTTTCAGGACTTCAGTCCGGTGGCGGACCGTATCGACGGCAGTACATCGGCGCAGCTGATTTCCATCACGGACCGGTTTGGAAATAAAATCGAAGTTCAGCGGTCGGCGACCGATCCGAACCGGATCACACAGATCGTCAATGCCGCAGCGCCATCATTGCCGCTGGTGCAGTTTGGCTACAATCTCTCGGTTGCAAAGACGCAGAATTTTGTAGCCGGATCTACGTTCGAGAAGCAGACGATCACGCTGAACTCGGCGCCTGCCGGCGGAACTTTCGTCTTGTCATACAAAGGGCAGTCAACGGCCCCGCTTTCGGCCACTGCCGACGCTGCGACCGTCCAGACGGCTCTGCGGGCGCTGAAGTCGATCGGTGCCAACAATGTGAATGTCACGGGGCCGGTGAGTGGTCCGTACGTCGTGGAATTCGTCGCAGCGCTGACATTCAAAGACGCCAGCCGGATCGGCACTTTGATCACTCAGATCGCGGTCCCGGCGGCTGCCACTGGAAACGCACCCGCAGCCGGGATCACCGGCAATCGATACTGGAACTACTCGTATGATGCCGACGGCAATCTGAGCCGGGTCACGGCCTCAGAATCTTCGGGAACGGAAAGTACTCTTCAGCTTTCTGCAACGACCTCCCGCTACGCCTACACCTGGTACACGAAGACAAGTGCTCCGGGCCAGTTGGTTCGCGGGGACCGCATGGCGAGGCTGCTGAAATCCGCCGCAGGGTTTGCCGGCAGTTCGACGGATGCAGGGACGGAATTTGCCACAGAGTTCGAGTACTTCGGCAACGGACGAATTCGCACAATCCGCGATGCAGAAAACGGAGAATCACGGTTCCTCTACAATGCCTACGGCAATGTGACGTCCGTCGTGAATGCTCTCGGACAAGTCACGACGGATCGGTTCTCCGACCTTGGTGAAATGGTGGAATCCATCTCGGCCGGCGGAGATCGGACGCTGTATGAAATGGACCCGGCTTTCCGAAAAGTGTCGCAGCTCACAGCAACGAACGGTCGTTCCGGAAGCTGGCAGTACGACGCGAAAGGCAACGTGACCCGCCAGACGGACGCAACCGGATTGTCGCAGATCACAGCGTATCACGCGACCTACAATCAGGTGACGACGGTTGATGAGCAGTTCGGGTCGGGCACGGTCAGACGGGTTCTGACAAATACCTATGCGGATGCCACCGGCAGCGGCGACCTCAAAGGGGCACTGAAAACCTCGGCGGACAACGTGGGAAATACCACGTCGTTCCGATATGACGTGCGGGGCCTGGTGGCGGAGCAAACCTCGCCGAAGGGACATTCCACACAGTTTGACTTTCTGGGATACGGCGCATTCGGCAGTCCGAAGGTTGTCGGCTATCGGAGACTGCTGGGCGGTGTCCTGTCGACAATCAACTACGACGAGGCCGTTCTCGACAACACCGGGAACATCGACTTTGTCAAAGACTATGACAACGCCGGAATCCGCCAGCGGCTGACCGATCACGCTTACGATCACCTCGGGCGACTGACAGAGACTCTGGCGCCCGATCCCTATGTAGCCGGGACAACCCTGCGGACGCAGTTTGTGTATGGCAAAAACGGATTGCTGGAACGCAGGATTGATCCTGACGGCAGCATTTATCGCTACGAGTACGATCACGCGGGCCGGCAAACTCGGACAATCCGCCCGGACGGAACTTCAACCTCGACAGAATTCAACGACAACGGAACGGTCGCCGCTCAGCTCGACGCGAACGGCAACAGGACGCGATTTGTTTATGACGTGCTGAACCGGCTCTCTCAGACGGTGTACGCCAACGGAACTGTCCGGTCGCGTGTCTACGATGCCAGGGGAGACCTGGTCAAAGAGATCGATGAACGCGGCAACACCACGAAGTACGAATACGACGCTGCCGGGCGTCTCACCAAAACGATCGATGCCGCCGGGTATCAGACGGTCTTCGGCTATGATGACTACGGCAATCAGAGTTCGACGGAGAATGCCCTCGGGGCAGTGACGAACACCTTCAATGCCCTTCGGCAAGTCGTTCAGACACTGTACGAGACCAAGTTGACGGTTGGCGGCACGACGACTCGCACCAAGGTCCGTGTCGATCATTTCTTCTACGATGCCAACGGGAATCAGGAACGCGTTGACACTATCGATCTGAGACTGGACTCCGTCATGACGGCTGCCAGTATTGCGACTCTGACGGACAGCACCGTCACGAAAACGGAAACGGATACCGTGGATGCGACTCGAAAGAGGATCGTTTCGTCGACATACAACTTCCGAGACATGGCTGACACAACGACGGACGCAGCACAGCATGTCGCGTCGTCAAAGGCATTCACGCCGGAGATGCTGGTGGCGTCGGTGACAGATGTCCGGGGAGCCAAAACAGAATTCGGCTACGACCGGGCTGGTTGGCAGCAACTGGAAGCCTTTCCGTTTGCCGCAACCGGCGACGTGAAAGGTCTTTCCCGCGTGACCCGACGCGACAAGATGGGGCGTGTCGTCGAAGTGCGTGACACGCCGTATTCGCGCGATACGAACCAGCTGCTGCTCCGCGACAGCAACGGAGAACCCACACCACCGGTCGACGGCGAGCCAGCCCGTGTCACAAAGATGGCATTCGACGCCCTGGGCCGCATGGTGGCCACTCAGGACGCGATGGGTTTTGTCATGCGAGTGACCTACGACCCGGCGGGCAACGTGGTGGAAACGATCGATGCGTCCCGGCGAAGCACGCTGAGCGTGTTCGACAACATGAATCGCGTCGTTCGTCAGGTGCTGCCGCCGGTCGGCGTTGTCGCACCGTCCGCGTCATTATCTGTGACCGCCGTGACGGAATGGCCGACGACGGTGACGGTTTACGATCCGGCGGGCAATGTCAGCTCGACGACCGACGCGGCGGGACGTAACACTTCGTTTACTTACGATGCAAGAAACCATGTCCTGCTGAAGACACTTCCCGCCATTTCATCAGTGGCCTCGGGGGCTGCGGGCACCGTCGTGATTGCCAGTCCGACGTGGTCGTGGACTTACGATGTCGGCGGAAACGTGGTCTCGGCGACCGATCCGCTGCTCCGCGTGACAGTGATGCGGAACGACATGTTTGGACGGACGGTTTCTACAACGCTGCCAGATCCGGACGGCACTGGGCCACTGGTCGGAACGGTCACGGAACTCACATTCGACGCCTTCGGAAATCTGATCGAAGAACTCGACCAAGGGAATCCGTCGCTCTCCACAGACGATCGACGAACAGTCCATGAATACAATGCTTTGAATCTGAGAACCAAAACGACTCTTCCGGACCCCGACAACATCGCCGGCAATGCGGTGAGTTCTCCGGAGTCGCAATGGGCATACGACTTCGCGGGCAATCTGACAGGGCAGACGGATGCCCTGCTGCGGACCACCAACTTTGAATGGGACCTGCGAGGCCGACAGACGAAGCTGATTCTGCCGGAAGTGCCCAACGCTTCCGGTACGCTGACACGCCCCACGTCCGTAACGACCTACGACATCTTCGGAGGTATCAAGCGTTCCGTCGACGCACTGAACCGCGCGACGAACTTTGAGCGGGATGCCCTCGGACGTGCGGTTGTGACCATCCTGCCGCATCCGGATGGTGCGGCTTGGTCCGGGCTGCGTTCGTTCTCGACGGAAACTCAGTTCGACGCTTCCGG
>Ga0163144_10020376_pt1 | contig 13259 bp, 14 predicted proteins | sample OliLak19BULKMAT1_FD_123175 | JGI IMG/M metagenome (GOLD analysis project Ga0163144, IMG submission 123175) | Freshwater microbial mat bacterial communities from Lake Vanda, McMurdo Dry Valleys, Antarctica - Oligotrophic Lake LV.19.BULKMAT1 | ecosystem: Environmental > Aquatic > Freshwater >... | reverse complement strand
GTTGCCTAGTCGAGGTGCAGGTGCGAGTGGCAAATCCTTTAGTTGCTGAACCAATGCGTCGGACCCCTTGATGCCAACCAAGTCGGCGAGCAACAATAAATTGGATGGGCACTCCGAAGTTGACTTCAGTAGTAGTTCGACCTTGAGGCTTTTCTTGCCAATTGGATTGTTGCCACGAGGTGATTGGCCCAACGCGTACTGATAAAGTGATAGGCACATTGCTAATGCAATCGACGCACGAAGAATCGTGTAGCTCAACTTACGTGTTCGTATCATGGCTTAGCGGCTATCTTCTCAGGTTAGCGATTTGTTGAAGGATCTGGTCACCGGCTTGGATCGCTTGCGAGTTCAATTCAAATCCGCGTTGCGTGGTAATCAAATCGATCATTTCTCGCACGGGTTCAACGTTTGACTTTTCCAACGAGCCCTGCCTGAGAATTCCGAGTCCGTTCTGACCGGCGTTGCCAGCCTGCACTGCTCCGCTCGCATCGGTTGCTTGATAAAGATTCTCACCTACCTTGAGCAAACCGTCCGGATTGATGAAGGATGCCATCGTGATGTTGCCAACTGCCGTCAATTGGGTTGCCCCTGGTGCACGCACTTGCACTTGGCCGTTTGTTCCTATCACGATTGCGGTCGAGCCTGGCGGAATCGCAACAGGAGGATTGAGCAATCGTCCCGTTTGGGCTGAACCGATTACTAATTGACCGTTTGCGTTCACATCGAGATTGCCAGCGCGCGTGTACAGCGGGTTGCTTGTGACAGGGTCCGTTACTTCGATAAAACCATTGCCTTCGATGGCGATGTCGAGATCGCGACCGGTTTGTTCGATGGTTCCTTGTCCGTAGTCTTTCTGTGTGCTTTGGACACGTGTACCGAGACCAACCGCAACGCCAACGGGAGTTGGATTTTGTTGAGCATCAATGATTCCGGGGAAGACTTTATCGCGGTAGAGCAGATCCTCGAAATTGGCGCGATCGCGTTTAAACGCAGTCGTGTTCATGTTAGCCAGATTATTAGCGATCACATCCAGCTTGGTCTGCATGGCTTCCATGCCGGTGGCTGCTGTGTAGAGTGTTTGCACGCTCATGATTTTATTCCCTTGTCGTTAAACGATAGAATCTGGATTTGGAAGTGATGGAGGTTGCTATTCCTTTAGCAAGCGACCAATCAAATTTCCGTACGCTTGATCGTGATGCTGAATGAGACGAAGATTGGATTCGTAGGCTCGCGTGGCCTCAATTAATTCCATCATGGCTGTGGTCGGGTTGACCGCGGATTTTTCAAGGCTGCCACTGACGACCGCCCGTTCGTTGGGTGGAACCAATTGAGTTTCCGCAAGCGGACGAAAGAGATTGTCACCGGCTCGAGCAAGATCACCCAACGATTCCGGTCGAGCAAGCATCAGCGGAATGTTTCTACCGTCTTGCTGGATGACGCCATTGTTGTTGACTTCGAAGCGTCGGGTTGGATCAATCTGGATGGCATTTCCGTCCACCCCCAACACTTGATCGCCATTGGTATTGGTGAGTTGCCCTGATGAGTTAAAGACAAAGCCGCCAGCTCGAGTGAGGAACTGCTCCTCGCCGCGTTGAACGACAAAGAAGCTGTTATCGTCGTGGATAGCGAAATCTGTTTTATTTCCAGTGACCTCGATTGGCCCGTTTTCGAATATCGTTTGCGTGGGCTGGATTTTTGCTCCGCCACCGATGTCGGCCAGGGTACCAGAATGGGGCGAGACTTCGCCATCTTCAATCGCTTTGTTGTGACGTGCTGCCACGACCGCTAAGCTGGGTTTGAAACCAGGCGTATTGATGTTAGCTAAATTGTTGCTAAGGACCTCGAGCCGGTGGTTCTGGACGTGAGCCCCAGAGGCTGAAAGGTACATTCCGTATGGCATATCCCAATCTCCATTCAAAGCGAGAACGACAGACGGACTTTAGCGGTTGCGAAAATCGAACGAAATGTCAATATTCGATTGCAGATTCGAATTCTTGAAGCTAGTTTGTCGTTCCAATGGAAAACTCCGCCACCCAAACTATCCAGCCTCGCCAGCCTCGCCAGCACAGCGGTCGCTACACTCGAAACGAGCGGCTTGGTCTTTTCGGCCTTGGGCTACTCCTGCTGGTGTTGCTGGTAGTCGCTGCTTGGCTCAAGCCGAATCCAGCCGGACTTGGGACCCACACCCAACTGGGTCTGCCTGGCTGCACGATGTACACGTTACTGGGCATTAGGTGCCCAGGTTGCGGAATGACAACTTCGTGGTCGTATACGTTGAAAGGTGACTTGACGAGCGCGATCCATGCCAATGTCGGGGGCGTTCTACTGTGCTTTCTCGCGGTAGCGACGTTTCCGTCTCTGATGTGGATCAGCATCCGAGGCCGGTCCTTTGAAAGGCGATGGTTTACCCAGGTTGCCATCTCCGTTCTTTTGATTGCAATTTTCATTTCGATCGTGGAATGGCTGATTCGTCTGGCGGCATGACTTTCCATCTGTTACAAGCCAGTCGCACGGACGCAAGTTCTTTTGGCAATCGTATGCAAATGGGAAGGATTCCTGCATGGCCGCAAACTTTCAAGTTGAATCAATCTGGCAATCTGTTTCGTCTGGGACGGCAAAAATCGTTTCGAGATTTTGTCTTTTGTCCGTGGCGTGCGTGGCAGTCGCGACCGCTTCCGGCTGCGGACTTTTGGCGAATGCCATGTACATCGTCAAAGGCGTTGATTTGCCTGCCGAGTTCGATGACCTTAAAGAAAAGAAGGTCGCTGTAATCGTCAGCACGGAAGCGGGCCTAAACGAGGACGGCACTGCAAATTTAGTGACTCGCCACATTAGCGAACTGTTCGCGCGAAATATCAAGAAGGTCGAGATGGTCAACACCGACGAGGTCGATCGCATCGTCCATGATCAACCCATTGGTGACCGTTCCGTTTCGATCATCGGGAGTCGACTGAGAGCTGATTACGTCGTCCTTGTTGAGCTTACAGATCTAAAGCTAAAGGACGGGCAAACTCTCTTTCGTGGACGCAGCAATGCCACCGTGTCGGCTTACAAAGCGGGTGATGGCGATCGGGCCGTGTTTAGGAAGTCGTTCCCGGAATTCATTTATCCGCAAAACGGCGCACCCGTAACGGACTTCGACGAAATACAGTTTAAACGCATCTATCTATCCGAGCTTTCGATGCGAATAGCCAGAACGTTTTACCCCTTTGATCCGTCGATCGATGTCGCAAAGGATGCAGCCGTGTCTTCCTTGGGTTCGGGTCAGTAAGGATTGGAATTAATGAAAATCAAAAGGGGTCTTTGGAGCATTGCGTTTCTCCAGTTGCTGTCGGTAACTGGAATCGCCCAAACTCAAACACGTTCAGCATCGAGTGAGTTTCGGATCAAAATCGACATTTACGAGAATGAAAGCAAGCCGCCAATCAACAGCATAGAAACGATTTTTATCGGCGGTCAGTACATGGAGTTGGATGACAATCGAGGTCGAGTCACTGTCGTCGATCCAGGTAAAGGTCGTGTCTCGATCCTGAACTCCGAAGCCAAAACCATGGTGCATCTCGAGATGGCCGTACTCGAGAAGCAAGTAAACAGCATTCTCTCGGAAATGACGACGGAGCAGCGACGAAAGTTTTCGAGCACAGGAGAGCCGACTGCCGACGCAGCTGGCTTTGTTTCGCTTGGAAACGCAAATTTAAGTTACAAGTTCAAGACTTTTACGCCCGCCGATCCGAACATCGCCATCTCTTACGGTGACTTTGCAAACTGGTCCGCGAGAGTCAACGCGCGCTACTACAAAGTACCGCCTTTCATAAGAATGGAACTGAATCAGCTATTGATGGATCAACGTCAGTTACCAGAAGAATTGCACCGCTTGACTGTAATTGTACCCCCGAACCAAGCGGATCCGGTCGGCAAAACAGAAGAGATTATCGCTCGACTTTTTTTGACTGAACCCCTTACCAACAACGACCGCAGTCGCGTGGCAAATGTGCTGAAATCGATGACCGAATTCAAGATCAACACGGAAAAGGAATTCTTTTCAACCGATACGCAACTGCGAGCTACGATGGAAAAAGATTCTCGCTCTAAGCCACGGTAATTGTGCGTTCATGCCAAGAGAGTTGTTAGTGTGGCTCGTTTGTCTTGCAATAACCGCAGAGTTGTTGTGTAGCGATTTCTTGATTGCGCAGGAGACGGTTGTGCATCTGGCATCGAGTTCTGCCGTTTCTCGCGATGCGAGGCATGTCCAGCGCTGGCCTGTGGAGCTGCTCGCCGGCCAGTTTCAAATTCACTCCACCGTTTCGTCTCAAAGTATCGAACCGTTTCTACCCAAATTGAGTTCGTTAGCACAGGAAATGAGAGAGTCACTAGCCGTCGAGATTGTCGACCAACCGATCCACATCGTTGTTCTGGATAGTCGTGAATCACTCGATGCGTATGTCAAGCGACTGCTTCCCTTGGCGCCCAGTCGACGTGCACTTTACATTCGCCACCGAGGACCAGGGCTCGTACTGACTTACATGAACCCGGCTTGGATCACCGATGCACGCCATGAATGCGCGCACGCGCTGCTTGATGCCAGCGGAGTTAGGGTTCCTCAATGGATTGACGAGGGGCTGGCCGAGTACTTCGAGACGGCTAGCGGAAACCCATTGGATCACGTCACGCATGGCGCCGCGGTTCGCTCACAACTTCGATACGGCCAAGTGGCTGATCTAGTACATCTAGAGGGAACCGACTCAAATTCCATTCTGACAGCCAAGGATTACCGGGATGCGTGGAGCGTCACAGCCTTTTCGCTGAACGCGTCGGATGAGACGAAAATTGTTTTTCAGAGGTTTCTAAAGGACCTGCAAAATGGTTGCCCCGGTGGATTCTTAAATCATCGACTTCAGCCGGCAATCGGATCGTGGAGAGAGGATTTTTCAACCTTTTTCCGTCGATAACCTCCGCGTAGGAAGTTGGGGTAGAACTGGATGATCCGGTTGTATCGAATCTCCTGGCTCCAACATCTTGAAATTTTTCGCCAACTCCACTGTTTTAGACGTAGAGTAGAACGTCGAAATCTCCCTGAAAACGCATGTGGCCGGCCGATCGGTAACCACCACATTCGATCAACATGACTCCTCGGATCTGGTATGCCACTTTCAAAACTCGTTCAGCAACTTCATCAACAGTTGCCAAATGCAAACAATCGCCGTGTCGCATGCTTGGCAATGTTGATCTGCGATCGAGATCCTGAACTGAACTGCTTGGCAAACAACAACGATTTTCTCGGTTTGCTAGACGAGATCCAACTCAAGATGCAATCCATTGATGACCAGCATGCAGCGGTCGCAGACGAACTTGACCAGCTCGCGTTGACGCAGCCGTGCGAGTTTGAGCCAAAGCATGTTTGGACTTTGATTCGGGCAATCAAAGTCCAAAGCCAGTTTGTGGATATGCTTACCGGTGCGCGCGCAGAGCAAATGAGCAACTAAGCATCGCCTTAGTTGCACGACGCTCCGCGTCGTGATTTTATAGTACCCGTCACACTCCGTGTGACGTCCGCAATTCAAAAAACTTTGGTTTTTGATGTGACATGACACGGAGTGTGATGATTACTTTCTTCGGATTCAAAAAATCACAGCCTATCCGTGTCGTAGGAATCACGACGCGGAGCGTCGTGCAACTAACTATTGGTAGCTTGCCAAGGTCCGATAGGACTGGCTCAAGATCTCGCTGTACTCATAGTGCTCGACGTCTTCACCAAGCAACTCCACTTCGTAGTAGCCCTCATAACCATACTGTTCGATTGTTTGTATCAACGCAGCCAAGGGAACATTGCCTTCGCCTAGCAAGCATCGATTTTGCTCACCCATCGGGGCTCGTTTCGCGTCACCAAGCTGGACCAATCGAATAAATGGCACAATGGATGGTAACCAGTCCATCGCATTCACGTCTTGAGCCATGTGATAACAGTCAAAGACAATCCCACAATTGCTGTTACCAATCGCAGAAATCACATCAAGCGTGTCTGGGACACTCGTTAAAAATGTGAATTCGTGCGCACACCCAACATGCATGGGCTCCACAGCCAATTGGATGCCAACTGCCTGCGCCGCTTCGGCCAGGACCTTCAATGCTTGCTCCAGAAGACGTTTAGCATGGTTTCGAGTGTGACCAGAACGACTTCCGGCCAAAATAACTAGGCAATCCGCCTCCAACTGAGCAGCGACATCGATCGCATCCAATGCATCGTGAATGGATTCCCGAAATGTCCGCCCGTCGCTTCCGGTAAATCCACCCGCCCAATTCACAGACGAAACGCGCATCTGTCGATCGACTAGCAACTCTCGCCCCTTGGCTTCGCCGCAATCCGACAATTTGGGTCGCCAAACTCCAATGGCTTGAAATCCATGCTCCTTATAACGCAGGACATCTTCTTCGAAGCTCCACCGGTAAGTAGAAAGCTCGGAAACTGCCATGCGCGACATCCATGGATTTGGCATCTATTTTCCTAGAGTGGGGGGGGTTCCAAACAACTCGTTCCGCCAAACACCCAGGCTCGAACTTGCGCCAAGTATCTACGCTCACGCAAGGATGTAAAGAAGGCATCCCATCATTCCTCGCACATTGACCCTAGATGAACGAAGAGCCACCTAATGACTAAGCCAAATTTCCAATCCGAAATCATTAACGCAACCGACACTCTTCTCGTATTCCCTACAATTTCATACACAGGAGTGATTGCTTGCTTTCAGAGCAGCTGGGTTGCCCTTTTTCTGTGCAAAAAGGAAGTCTCAAATGTTTTTCGAATTCCTTAAAACGGACAGTCGGAGAATTTATGGAATTTTTGAGGAGGGATTCAGTCCTTTCGAAGCTGAAAAAGGTCATTTCCAGCCCCTTTTTTAGGGAGAAAAACGAGTGCGGCTTTGATGACAAAGAATGCGATTTTGAAACTGGTACGCTAGCTGCATTAAAGGTTGTCTTGTCGGGAGACTAATGTTGGGCGTGTGTGTGTTCAAAGTTCAATTTTGAATCAACCGATAACAATGGCACCGCGGTTATTTCGAGGCTGGCTGGAGGAGGGAGAGGACCTTCAGTTGATCTTGATCTTGTCGCGGTGCCTTTTTCGTTTTTTCGAGGCTGGCTGGCTCCACTGGCTCTCGGAGGTCGTACAGCGTTCGGAGCAATTGAATCAAAGGGTTTCGATACGGGTGGCACGCCCTGAGGTACGAAGGGCGTGTGAGTCGCTAGTGCCGCAAAGCGTAAGCGAGTGAATGTGTTTCGTCCCTCACTTACGTTTCGGGTTACCAAAAGGCCTTGGGGGTCGAACAGAAATTTGCGGTGTTTGAAATCCAAAAGGAACTTCCGGCTTTTCGTATTATCCTTACGGAAGTTCCGAGATGAACTTCGAAAGAGCCTCCAGATACTCGGGCGTTAACCAATTGTTGTGACCGGCATCGCGAACGGTAAAGAATGTTCTCGGTTCATTCGCGGATTGAAAAAGCTTTTCCCCTAATTCAAATGGAATGACACCATCGCGATTACCGTGGCTTTGAAAGAGAGGACCGGTATAAGCTTTAATCCGCGTCTCCGAATCGAGTTTCTTTGCGTCCACAACGTTAGCCATGAACCCGAAATGAACTTTCGCGATTTCTTTCAGCGACGAAAACGTGCTTTGCAGGACTAGGCCGCGCGGGGCTGATTCAGCAGCCAACTGAACTACGATGGCTCCCCCTAACGAATCGCCCATGAGCAACATTTCGGAATCTTTGATCGAAGCGAGTTCGCAAAGCTTGCTCCGCGCAGCCCTGGCATCAGCAAGTGCGCCGTCAATCGTCGCCTTACCTTCGCTGCGACCATATCCACGGTAGTCAAAAATAAAGACGGACACTTTGACCTTGTCTAATAGCTCGCGTAGCAGCCTCGCGCGTGTCGCAATATTTTCGCCATTGCCATGGGCATACAAAACGATCGCACGAGGTGTCTCGCACTTGCAGTACCATCCATGCAGCTTCGTTCCATCCTCAGATGCAAACGCAACGTCTTCGAAAGGCAAGCCCTCTGGCTTCCAATTCCCAACGGAATCATCGGACGGATAGAACAAGAGTCCGTCTATTAACGAAGGCTGCTTTACTTTTGGTGGCTCCTGCGATTCGCAGACACAGATCAAACAGGTAACCAAAAACAGATACGACAATGGAGCCGTAAATAGGATGGCATGATGGGGAGTTTTCCAGAAAGAACTTCCCGTTGTGAGCGGAATGTCGCGATTCATACGGCACTCACTTTCGATTTCGCTTTTGTAGCGGAAGGGAGTTTATGGCACTGTCCGCGATTAAGACCCCAGCCAGCTCGTCTGGTTGGTGAATAAGCTTGGTAGCCAAATAGCATAGTTGAAAGATCTCCCCATTCACGCATCCCGCCACAGGCGGGATGCGTGAATGGGGCCTTTGCTATTCGCGACGAAGGCTAAAACCCGTGTAGTGCAATCCGTCTTCCTCTTCGACCACAAAGCCACCGGAGGGTGCAAGGTATTTGGAAATGACCTCAAAGGGGGGCAGAGTCTTTTCCTTGAGCGCTGATAAAAGTGCGGTAAAGAACGGATTGTTTGCCGACATGGTCTCGAGGTTCTTGATGTTATCAGGGTTATTTGCGGTGTCATAAAACATTCGCAACGACTCCTCTGGACGCTGGTACTGCATGATCGAGGTTTCCTTGTCCTTGAGCTGGGCCTTGATGCGATCGCGGATCAGTTTGTATTCAATCGCATCACTCAATAGGTCGTCACCACTTGAATGAGTCTTGATCGCGGTTTCAATCGATTCAATCGCATCACTCGCAAGTAACTGATTACCGACAATTCCAAAACACGGTTGTGGGTTTCGACCTACTCGAACCGCACGCCGTCCGGTGCCATCGTTTGTTTCAGTCACTCCAGACCGTTGCCCATCGGCTTCTCGATAGTAAACCGTCGAGTCGCCAATGGACTTGGAATTCCATTTGCCATCGTTGGTCTTCAGCTTGTCAAAAAGTCTTGGCAATACGTCCGTCTTAACTCGCTGAGAATCCTTGAAATGAATGCCAATCAGATTGCTCTGCCCGTCGATCTGCTTCGTCGGCAGAATCAGCTGTGCTAACGAAATGCGATCGTCCAAGAGATCCAAAAAGTCTTTCCGCAAATCGATGCCGATTTGGCTACTTCCCCGAGCGATCACGTTGTTCTCAAATGTATTTTCGCCGCCAAAGGAATCCACGATCTCCGCGATGGCCTTAATGGATCTGTTAAAGTCCCAATTCATGGTACTGTAGCCAGCTACTTTATCGTTGACCCACGCTTCAGGCTCGGTCGAACCGCTCTTAGGACGGACGGCACGCAGGGCACCGCGTCGGTTTGTCTCAAGCAAAAGATGGGCATGAATAATCGAGTCAAAATCATTGGGAGCAAATATTGCGCTGCCACCGATACCCTTGATGCCGTCAATTCCCAAAGTCTTTAAAGTCGTTAAAACTATCAACGAGGATCCGCTGGACTTAGAAAATTCCCTGTACATTGCCAATGGGTTTACGTAAAACGAAGCTTGTGGGCGTTCTCCTGCAGTTCCAACGCAACGGCTCATAATGGTTGTGAATTCGCGATTGTCTGCAAGCGACTTGTGGTCTATGCCACTTCCCTGCCAGATGAGGGCCAACGTCTCGGCGTACTCTGCATTGCTACAGACAACGAGTACCCCGGCGTTCAAAAAGAATCCCAACTGGCGATCTTCTCGCGTTCCGTTCTTGATCTGATTGACGGTGATCTTGCCAATTTCCTTTGTGGTTTTAGCGCCACCGTTTTGCCCGACCGCACTTTCAAGCCGGCCGATGATGAGCTCGACTGCAGGAAGCTCGTCACCTGCTTCGATGAGTGCGCAAAACACGGGATTGGTTTTGGTGGGGACTAGAGCGATTGCAAGCTCGCCGTTGGGAATAGAAAGTAGCTCGTCTAAGTTGACCCCGACGGCGTCTTGCATTCCTTGAGCGAGGTTGGAAAACATGGAGTAGAACGAACCGATGATCGGCTTGATCTGCGGATCCTCGTAAATCCGGCCCACGGAAGTTTGGCTCATTTTAGCCTTCAGCTCCCGAGTGTCATCGACTCTCGCATACAGTAGAGTTTTTTGCGGAAAAAGTTTCGGTGCCGAGGGGCGCTGAGCAAACGCCAAGTTTGGTGAGAGAACCGAAGCAATGAGGACTACAAAGCAAGTTAGTTTTTTGTGCATGATCCAATGAGTTCGAGGCGTCTCGGATTATCTTGGGGAATTAAAAATAATATACTTGAATTCTAGCCCGGATTACTCATGGGCAAGCAAGTTTTTGTTGTAAAGTCTTGCTGCGGTGGACATTGCAAAAAACAGTTTGAATACAGACTGCTCTTCTTAACTAGACGCGTAATCGCGGGATTTTATTGTCGGTCCCTCGCTTACGTTTCGCGTTATGAATAATCCGGGCTAGATTCGTGCTGTGATTTAGGACTCCGTTAACTCCAGTCTTGTGCTGATTCTCGGCCCAATTCTACGAGCGAAATGTACTGGTCGTCACAAAATCGGTCGGTCATACCCGCCAGATACACGGCAACCGTGTGTTCTATCCCCCATTCCGTGGCCCATTTTTGGAACCGTTCGGGCATTCGCTGCGGATAGGCTTTCAGCAAGCGATAAAGCTGATTCAAGCGGATCGCCGCCCTTTGACGGACCTCGACGAGTTTTGGGTGTCGGTAAACATGCTCGAACAAAAACGCCTCAAGTTCCTCCTTGTCCGATTGCATTTCGGGAGACATTTGCAGTTGAATGCCAACTTCCTGGACCGCCTTGCTGTCAAGTTGTTCGGCTTCTGCAAGCAATGCCATCGAGTGTTGCAAGAAGTTGTCCATTTGGATGTCAATCAAAGTATGGACGAGCATTTGACGTCGGTTGTTCGAGCTGCTTTGATCCAACGGTGCGCTTTTGCGAGCGCGCTGAACCAGTCCAAGCCCAGTTAGCTGCTGCCAGCTCAGCAGTCCGAGCTTCAACGCGTCGTCCAAATCGTGCGCATCGTAAGCGATGCTATCCGCCGAATCGACCACTTGGATTTCCAGCATCGGCACCGTTCCTGAATCCTTGTGCGAACGAAACTGCTGTCCCGAAAGGACCTCGCGGGTCAAGTTCAGGCCCGGGTAAGATGTGTATCGCTGTTCGATTCGAGTCGCCAACTCGAGTGCAAAAGCGTTGTGTGAAAACCCGCCGTAGTCCTTTACGCACAATTGCAAGGCATCTTCGCCGCAATGACCAAATGGCGGGTGCCCGATATCATGCAACAACGCCATGGCTTCGATCAAGTCTTCGTTGAGTCGCAATGTTCGGCCAATGGTTCTGGCCAGCGAAGCAACTTCGTTGGTATGCGTGAGCCGTGTTCGGTGGTAATCCCCCATATCGCCTGTGAACACCTGCATTTTGCCGCTAAGTCTGCGGAAAGCGGAACTGTGCAGGATGCGGTCCCGGTCGCGTTGAAACGGTCCGCGATATTCGTGTTGCGGTTCGACGAAGTCGCGTCCCTGAGACTGCACCGAAAACATCGCGTAGGGAGCGAGCAAGAGACGCTCGCGACCTTGCCAAGAAAGTGAGGGTTCGATGGCGCGGCTGGCCAGAGTCCGTATGGGATGTGACATTGGAAAATGGAGTTCAAATTCTTTTTTGGGAGGCAATCAAGTCCTTTCGGTACCTCAGTTTAACGCCAAACGAGCCAACGATTCGAGAGCAGTCCGCCAGATTTCTCAAAATGTTTGGCGGATTCGGCCTCGACAAACAACCCAGCGGCGACGCTGCCTAGAAGCCAAACGGCTTTGTGGTTAAACTTTTCCGCTTCTGTTTGGCTCCGTCTTTTCCCAATCCGATTGTCCCCCATTCCGCCGAAAGCTATCCAACCCATGGCTACTTACCAATACCTCGACGTCTCGAAAATGATCGATCATTCGTTGCTCAACCCAACGATGACCACCGAACAGCTTGAGGCAGGTATCCAATTGGCAATCGCTTATGATGTCGGCAGTGTCTGCATCCTACCCTACTACCACAAACGCTGCGCGGAACTTCTGGCTGGAACCACGGTCGCACCAAGTAGCACCGTTGGCTTTCCTCACGGTGGAAACACCATGCGAACCAAGCTGTTCGAAGCCGAGCAATTGATTGACGAGGGATGCTTGGAACTCGACATGGTATCCAATATCAGCGCTGTCCTGAGCGGAAATTGGAAGTTGGTGGAAAGCGAAATCGATGCGATTGTAAAAATTTCCCATGCCGCAAAACGCCGCGTCAAAGTGATCTTTGAAAACTGCTATTTGAATGCAGACCAAAAAATTCAGCTTTGCAAGATCTGCTGCCACGTCGATGCCGATTGGGTTAAAACAAGCACGGGCTATGGCACGGGTGGTGCGACAATGGAGGACCTCCAACTGATGCTTGACAACGTTCAGTCGCCTGTACAAGTCAAAGCGGCTGGCGGTATCCGGGATTGCGACGCGCTCCTAAAAGTACGCGAAATGGGTGTGACCCGCGTTGGCTCATCGAGAACCGCGGAAATGCTCGACGAAGTAAGACGACGGCTAGGCGCGGCAGCCATCGAGCCCATCAAGGCGGCTCCGGCTGGCTCAAGCTACTAGCCGATGCAACCACTTCAAACCTGGCTCTTGAACCACCAAGACCAGATGACCCACGAGCTAGAACAGTTATGCAATCTAAACTCGGGCTCGGAGAGTGTTAACGGACTGGCCCGGGTTGCGGATTGGCTTGTGGGGTACTTCGCTCCTCTCGGTGCGTCGCTTGAAAAAATCGAACTGTCCCCATTTCAAATCCTGGACGACTTGGGCACGCAGCGATCGCTGGCAACAGGCCCTGCGCTGCGATGGAATTTTCCGGGCACCGGACAGGGACGAAAGAAACGATTGCTTCTGACCATTCATTACGACACGGTCTATGGTCCAGAAAATCCGTTCCAACATTGCGAACGCTACGCGGCAAAGAGCCCAAGCGGCCAATCCGAAATGCGAATGCGTGGCCCTGGGGTCATCGACGCCAAGGGTGGGATTGTCGTCCTCCGATGGGCCGTCCTGGCGGCCAGAAAGTTTATGGACCTTTCGAATCTAGATCTAAGCATCGTGTTGACGCCAGACGAAGAAATCGGCTCGCCATCCTCGATCGATCTGTGGAAGCGAATCTCAAGCGACTTCGACTTTGCGATGCTCTATGAACCAGCCC
>Ga0163144_10020375_pt1 | contig 13259 bp, 11 predicted proteins | sample OliLak19BULKMAT1_FD_123175 | JGI IMG/M metagenome (GOLD analysis project Ga0163144, IMG submission 123175) | Freshwater microbial mat bacterial communities from Lake Vanda, McMurdo Dry Valleys, Antarctica - Oligotrophic Lake LV.19.BULKMAT1 | ecosystem: Environmental > Aquatic > Freshwater >... | reverse complement strand
CCAGGACATCCAAAACAAAGGCCTCCTCATCCGGGTCTGATGACGTCTGGACCAGCGCAAATCCAATCTCCTCACCGGAGACCAGCAACGCACCGCCCGCGGCCACAAACGTGCGCAGCAACCCCTGCAGCGTCTTGCTCAGCGGGCGGTCCGCGGTGGAGTCCTTACCCGTCTGCACATCCAGCAACCGGTAGTTGCCCAGCGTGACACGCGCGGTCTCCAGGACCTCATCCGTGGCGCCGTCAAAGTAGATGTCCATGCCACTGGCGCGCGAGATGCTCTGGCCGTGCTCCACAGAATACAGGAAGTCATTGTCCGGCTCCTGCACCCACGCATCCCGCCGGTCATACGCCGTCACCAGCAGCGCGTGCGCCGGGCGCGCCATCCGCGCTCCCCGGAAGCGCGCGGTGACCCCCTGGCTGGGCAGGCCTTCACCGTTGGCATTCACCGCCGCCACCCGGAACGTCAGAACCGTTCCAGGCGCGGGGTCCGTGAGCGTGAGGCTGGTGGTGGCAACGTTGATGCCGCTGTTGAACGCCCGTCCGGTGGTTGCCTGGTAGAGCCGGTACCCGGTTGCGCCCGGCACGGCGTCCCAGGAAATGGTCATACTTCCATCCACGTTGTTGAGCGCGGCAACACCCACCGGGCGGATGGGCGGCGCACCGGAGAGCGGGTCAAAGTACCTGGCCAGGCCGCTGACCAGCCCGTACGCAAAGGCCTCGCGCCAACGCGGGTCATGCAGCGAGCGGTTGTCCGCATAGCGGGGTGGCGGCGTTCCGGAGGGATTCTCCGTGTTGTCAAAGAACGCTGTCTCCACCAGGATCCCGGGCATATCCGCCAGCGTCCGCAGCTCACCAAAGTTGGCCACGCGGCGGTTGCGGTCTCCAAAGTTGGGATCCCAATCTGCGCGGATGCGCGCCATCAGCTCCGCGTGCACCAGGTTGATGAGGTCCGTGGACCCGGGCGGGTCATCACAGCCAGTGGCGGCGGTGCTGGTGGAGTGGTCTGCATACGCCTGACAGGAGTAGCGGTAGAGGGACATTCCGTTGGCAGAAGACCCGCCCGTCACGCCCGCCGCGTTGGCGTGGATGGAGACGTAAAGGTCCGCGTCCACATGCTCAGCGTAGGCGGGACGGATGGAGACATCACCGTACGTGGTCACGCTGCCAGGCGCGCCGGTCTGCGGGACATACGTGGCCGCACCCATCTGCCACCACGGCTTTCCGCTGGGCGCAAACATGCCGCCGCCCACCTTGATGGCATCCACGTCCAGGATGCCCGTGGCGGAGGACGGTGAAATGGTCATACTTCCAACACCCGGCGCAAACCAGAACGGGCCCAGGTCTCCCCAGGCGTCCCCGTTGCGGCGCTGATCCACAACCAGCGTGTGGGCTCCGCCCAGGTCCTCAATCAACACGGTGGCCGCGCTGGTCCGGTCCGCACCGCCCACAAAACGGAACGCCACGCGCCGTGATTCCGCGCTTCCAACGGTGATGGAGAACCGGGAGGACCCTGCCGAACCTGAGGCCAGCGTCCGGTGGTCACCGTCCACACCACCTCCGGTGGCCGCCATCCATGCACCCTCTTCTGTGGAGTCCACCCCGCCCGCGCTGAGCTGCAACGGCGCCGTCACCAAGTGGTCCGGCTCACGCACCACCACCACCGTGGCGCCCATACGCTGAAGCAATGGTATGACAAAATTTGTGGCAAGCTCCGCGGTGAAGAAGTCCTCCGTGATGCCGCGGCAGTTGCCGCAGCCCACAAAGTCCCAGCGTGAGCGCTGCGTCCCCCAGGATCCGTTCTGGTCCAGCCAACCGTGACCGGCGCTGATGGCAATCCGTTTGCCGGAGAGCGCACCCATTCCGTCTCCTCGGGTGCGGGGTGCACGCTTGAGGCCGGTGGGGGGCACATCCGGGCGGTGGGGAAAGAGCGGGCTCCACGCGCCTGCTGCGTCCTTCACCTGCACCACCACGCCACCCTGGATGTCCCACGCAGACAACGCGCCCAGCACGGATTCACGGCGCAGCTCTTCCAGCTCCTCGGAGCGCGCCAGTGACGCAAAATCTCCGTCCACGCGCACCTGCCACACGCCATCCGTCAGCTCCGCGGAAACCACGTCCGCTGCCACGGGAAACAGCGGCTGCCCATGCGGCGCGCGCGTGCGCCCGTCCACAAGCGCCTGGATGGCGCGCTCCACATCAGGAGCAGTGGTGGTTGCAGCAAGGAGCAGGAGTGAGAGCAATGGGCCGGCCATGCGGGCACCAGAGCGGGAGGTACGGCGGGCGTCAACTGCGGGGCCCCAAACGTCAGTGCGGAAGGGCCAGAAGGTTGAGGACCGCGTAGACCATGACGCTGCCCATCCCGACGATGGAACCCCACGTTGGCAGGACCATTTGTGGCGAAGTGCGCATCCGGGACCTCCTGATTGGCGCGCAACTTCTTAGACAGCCCGCGGGTGATCAAGTGACAACTGCGTGACATCCGCGCCGAGCCGTCACCGGCTCTGCCCACCCGGGCCGCCAAGTCCGGCACCCAGCACGCCGGTGATTTCCCAGGCCAGCTTCTCTGCACCATCTGCGTCCACGCGCCCCAGGTGTCCGTCCACAATCAGCCGCGCCAATCCGTAGGTCAGCGCCTGCGCCGCAAGCATGCCTGCACTGCGCTGTGCCAGCACGCGGCTCACCTTCCCGTCCTGATGGCGGCCCAGGATGGCGTCCATCACCACCGTGTTGGCAACGCTGATCTCCTGGAGCAGGGGGGAATCCCGCAACACCTCCGCGCTGGTCAGCACCCGGAAGAACCCCGGCTCCTCCACGGCAAACCGGACGTACGCCACGCCGCGCGCGCGTTGCGCGTCCACCGGATCCGTCTGACGGGCAGCGGCCCGGCCCAGCCGTTCCGCCATCCGCCGAGCAGCTTCTTCCGCAACCCCCACCAGCAGCGCCTGCCGCGTTGCAAAGTGCCGGAACGGTGCCGCCGCGGAGACGCCAATGCCGGCAGCAATCTCACTCACGCGGACATCATCCACGCTCTTCTCAGCGGCCCGCGCTGCCGCTTCTATGAGAGCCGCACGGAGATCACCATGGTGGTACGCCGCCGCGGGCTTCCTGCGGATCTTTGGTTTGCTGCCCATTCTGGCTTCCTCCCTTGCAATGTTAGTCAGACTTACTTAGAATGTGTTGTGTACTTACATTGGGTCCCCGGGAGTCTCCATGAATGCTGGCAATGTCAAGGGTGTGGCGCGCGTGCTGGTAGCGCTGATGGCCAGCGGTACCGCGGGCTGCGCAAGCTCTCCCAACCAGACGGAAGACCGCTTGCAACGGGCCCTCACCACCGCTGTGGAGAAGCAGGACAACGGGACGCGCAACGCCGTGTTGCGGGTTGACGCGCCCGCGCTTGGAATAGACGGAGCATGGGCGGCGGGTGTTGCTGACCACGCCGGAGCTCCATTTCTTGTGGACACACCATTTCTCTCCGCAAGTGTTGGCAAACTCTTCACCGCAGCGGCGGTGCTGGTCCTTGCAGATGAGGGCGCGTTGAAGCTGGAGGATCCAGTGACGCGGTTTGTGCCCTGGGCATTGCTGGCGGGATTGCCGGTGACGGGCGGGGATGATGCCTTGCGCGCCGTCACCATCCGGCAACTGCTGACGCACCGCTCGGGTCTGCCGGACTACTTTTCCAACTCCAAGTCCCAGGACGGTGCACCCAAGGTCCTTGACCTGCTTGTGGCGGAGCCCCAACGCGCGTGGACCACCAAGGACCTGCTTGACTACACCCGTGAGCACTTTGCGGCCGCGGGAGCGCCCGGGGAGCACTTCCTCTACGCGGACACCAACTATGACCTCCTGGGACTGGTGCTTGAGGGCGTCACCGGGCAGCCCTTCCACACTGTGGTGGAGAGCAGGATCATTGCCCCGCTTGGGCTGACCCACACCTGGTATTACAATTTGACAGAGATCCCGGCGGACACGCCGGCGCATGCGGATGTGTGGATTGGCAACGTCAACGTTGCACACAAGCCATGCCTCACGGCGGATGGCGCGGGCGGCGGACTGGCCACAACCACGGGTGACCTGCGCTTGTTCTTCCGCGCGTTGCTGGCGGGGCGGCCGGTCTTGCTGTCAGCATTTGCGGAAGACTGGACGCGGGATGCCATGCACGGCGGAATTGACTACGGCAGAGGGCTGTGGCGCATCCGTCCGGGTGGCGTGTTCTTCCTTCTTGGGAATCTTCCAGAGCTTATGGGCATTTCTGGCGCAACCGGGTCATTTGTGTATTACATTGCCAAGCATGACGCCGTCATTGCCGGCAGCTTCAACCAGACCAACTGGGGCGAACAGCACATTCAGTTCCTCCTCTCTGAGGTGGTGCCGGCGTTGGAGAATACCCTCCAACCCTGACTCGGTGCTTTGGGGATGCACAGGATTGGCCGGGCACCTTTGCAAGCGCGTTCTGCAGGTGGACGGCGTGCCGCAAGGATGACGAGGAGGAAACCGCCGTTCAGCGATGGAAAGGCCCATCACCGGGTGTTATCCACGTCCGCGGAGGTGTTTGCATGTCCACAAACATTGGTGCGGGGCCACGCCCCACAACGCGGCAGCCGGCGCCGCAATCCCCTCAGACCACAACCCCAGCGCCGGCAACCGGTGCCACCACGCAGACCCGCGGTGCGGGCCAGGCGGCGCCTGCGCCAGCCACGCGTGCGTCTTTGCCGGCCACCGCCACTCCGGCTTCAAGCCGGCCGCAACCCACTGCAGAATCCCGCCAGGGTGCCCAGGCGCAGGCGGCCAACAATCCTGCAGCCGCGCAGCTGAGGACCCGCGCGGATGGCGCCACCGGCAGGACTCTTCCGGCAGATATGGGCCTTCGTGGTCTTCCGGCGTCGGTGCGGGGAACGTCCACGGAGGCTGCCTCATCCTCGGGCCGCACGGGCGGCACCGGAGCGCTTGGCCTTGCGGACCCCAATGTTCCTGTGGCGGAGGCCCTTGCCCGGAGCACGGATTCCGCGCGTATTGACTGGGACCATCCGGCCGCTGCCCTGCAGAACATGTCCCAGATTGACGGCAACTCCCATGACGGCAATGACGCAGTCCGCTGCGGCGCCACCACCCTTCTTGCCGGTTCTGTGGCGCGTGGCCGGGAGGGATTTGCGCATGACATGCACGCGTTGGCAGCACGCGGTGATGCGTTGACCACGCGGTACGCCGCGGTCACCACCGCGGACACGGCCGGAGGCCCTGAGGCATTGTCAGCGGCGCAGCGGACCGGACTGACAGGAACCGTGCGCACCGCCACCGCAACCATCACCCGCTACGCGGACCATCCGCCGGAAACCAACGCGCAGATGCGTGAGCTGCAGGAGGCCGTCTACACCGTGGGTATCCTGGACCAGCGCCTTGATGCCAACGGGCGTTACCAATACCGCACCACGGCGGAGGGCAATGAGGACCCGTACCTCAGCACCGGAACCATGCGGACCTACCGGGACCTGACGTGGGGTTCAGACCGGCCGGTGATTGACGGCGCGCGGCAAGACGTTGCGTGGGTCTCCAACGAGGCTGGTGGTGGCCATTTTATCCTTGCAGATGAGACGGCGCGGGAAGGCAGCCGCGGTGTTGGTTTCAACCCGTGGCCGGATTCGGACGGCACGGCATTTGCGCGCGGCACCGGCGGAGACGCAGCCGGGGCCCGTGTGGTTCCCATGACCGGCACCGCGGCAACCGGCCGCGTGCGCGGCATTGACGTTGACGACGACGCCACGAGCCGGATCCTGCCGTCCCGCTGAACGCAGCCGAGAGTCATACCATTGAAGGCAGCCCGCCGCGCTCCACCCGGGAGGATGTGGGGCGGGCTTTCCGCGTGTCTGGGAGGCAGAGTGCCCTGCCCTGGCGCCAGAACGGGTGATTCACCAGATCCGTGTCGATTCTGGCCGCGGTCATTCGTCGTTCCGCCAGACGCAGGACAAACAGAGGAGATTCCCATGCGCAAACTGCTGGTTCATGAATTTGTCACCCTGGACGGCATCATGCAGGCGCCCGGCGGCGCAGACGAAGACCGTGACGGGGGTTTCCGCCACGGTGGATGGACCCAGGCCTTCTGGCATGAAGATATTGGTAAGACCTTTGTCACCCTGATGAAAGATGTGGACGCGTTCCTGCTGGGGCGCCGCACCTACGTCACGCACGCGGAAGCCTTTGAGCCAATGCCCGCTGGTGATCCGTTTGGTGACATCATGAACCCACCGGCAAAGTACGTGGTTTCTCGCACACTGCAGAAGCCCATCTGGCGCAACACCACCATCATCCGTGGTGATGTTGTGGCCTCGGTGCGCGCGTTGAAGGCGGGTCCCGGCAAGACCATCACCACGGACGGCAGCAGCCAGCTTGTCCACGCACTCATTGAGCATGACCTGGTGGATGAGCTGTACCTGCACGTCTTCCCGCTGGCGCTGGGCCAGGGCAAACGTGTCTTCCCGGCCGGTACCGGCAACCACCGCTTCAAGCTGCTCCATACAACGCCGTACCCCACCGGCGTGGTTGGACTGCACTACGGCCGCGCGTGACGGGTGGAGCCAAGAACATCCGCGGAAACGCGCGCCACCTGCTTCACAGGACTGCGTGGACGCGGTAGCGTTCACATAGAACGGGAGGCGAATCCATGAGCCGGGTGATGACGCATGTTTTGACTGCGCTGGTTGCGGTCTGGGCAGTGGCCGGATGCCAGCCGGAGGAGACAGGCGCCGGAACCATCAGCCTGAACGGCGAGCAAACCTCCACAAAGAATGGCCTGTGGCAGCGTGAGGACGTGCTCAACGGCGCTTCGGACGAACTGCAGGTGTGGGGCGGGACGGGTTCGGACGGACCTGACTTCACCAAGCCCGGCTTCCACTGTGAGCTTCTGGTGGATGAGCAGGGCCGCAATGTGGGGCCCATCCTGAGGGACAATACGTTGCCTGCCACGTTTATGATTGCCCCCGCCATGGCCACGCAGGCCCACCGGCCCGCCTCGTGGCACAGCGGTGACGCCAACGAGAACGTCTGCGGCGTCTGGTCCGGCAACCAGCAGGTGTGCACCTTCACCGCGGGTCAAATCTATTTGGAGAAGCTGGAGGACGAAACGCTGACTGGTCACGTTGTTGGGAACGGCTTCCAGGGCAATGACCGGGCGCCCTGCAGCGGAAGAGTTGACCTCTCGCTTGTCCCGGACACGTCTTCATTTCCTTTCCCGCTGAGATAAGCGCTGCTGCGCCGCCACTGGTCAACGGTGGTTGCCGCAACGCTGATTCTGGCGTTTGCAGTGCTCAAGCGCGCTTCGCTCCACCCGGCCATCTCAGACGAGAACCTGTACTTCTACGCCGCCGGCGCGCTTGCCCGTGGCAGCCTGCCCTACCGGGACTACTTCCTGGCGCATCCTCCGCTTGGGCTGGTGCTGGACCTCCCGTTGGTCTGGTTGCTTGCGCCAGATGTGGGGGCACTGAAAGGCATTCCACTGTGCTGGACCGCGGCAGCGGGCGTGTGCGTGTTCATCCATGCACGGCGGGTGGCAGGTGATTGGGCGGGCGTATTTTCACTGGCACTCTTTCTGACGCCGTACCTGGTGCTCTCCACCAGCAGCTTCCATACGGGAGCTGACGTGGTGGTGGCGTTGATTGCTGCGGGCATGGTGGCGCAGGGCGCGCAACGGCCGGCGGTTGCAGGGGTCCTGGCGGGTGCTGCGGTGGGCGTGCGCCTGTACGCTGCGCCTCTGGCTTTTGTGTTACTCTTCAGCGGCGGAAGAACGTTGCTGCTGAGGGCGTTGCTGGGTTGCGGCGCTGTGCTGCTGGTGGTCCTTGGCTTGCCAGCGCTTCTGTCTGGGCACGGGTTCCTGGATCCGGTGGTGGCTTTCCAGCTGGGCAAACAGGCGCGCAGCGGATGGCAGGTCCTGCTGGGTGGCGTCTGGGATGCGCCCGCATTGTTTGCCGCGGCGTTGCTGGGAATTCCGGTTGCGCTGCGCCGCCCGGATTCCTGGCAACGGCGCTGGTTGGTGATGACGGCGCTGGGCCTGGTGGCCTTTGTCCTGGCTCCGCACGCGTTTCCCTACCACCTGCTTCCGTGCGCGGTGCCGTTGGCATTGATGGGCGGCGCGGGGATTGCGGGAGCCGCGCACGTCCTTCAACAAGGTCCACATGCACCGCAGTTCCGGCGGGCCGGCGCTGGGCTCGTGTTGGTCTTTGGGCTGGCAGCCGTTGGCATTCCGCTGACGGAGCACGCGCTGCGGCAGACCCCGGGCCGCCCCTACTGGGGCGTCATGCGGTACGCCGCTTCCCAGATGGGCACACTGCCCGCAGTGGACCGGATGGCACGCCACCTCCTGGCGCACAGCAGGCAGGGGGACACGGTTGCGGGAAGTTCCGGACTGGCGCCGCTGCTGGCACTGATGACGGGTCTCCCCGTGGCGCTTCCCGTGGTGGATTCCAACCCCCAGAGATTTGGTGGAAACCCGGCGGCATTGGCCGCAGCCTTGGATGCACTTGGTCAAAACCCGCCGCGTTGGATGGCCAGCACGGATCCCGGTGGCTGGCTTGCGCTCCCTCCGGCACAGCGTTTTCTGACTGAGAACTATCACACAGTTCTTGAATTGTATGACCCTTTGTACGGGCAGCTCCGGTTGCTGGAGCACAACGCGTTCACAACGCCCCCTCAGCCCGGATAGAGGTTGCTCAGCGCAAAGTCCGCCACGCCTTCAATCTGGAGGAACTGCACCGGCCATTTCCCGTCCACAACCATGTACGGCACCGTGATGATTGGCAGGGTGTACGCGTGGTTGCCCTCATCCCTCACGGCCTGCCTGTGTTCCGGCGTCCTGAGCGCTGCTGCAATCCCGGCCGCGGGCCCCATCCCCGCGCGTTCACCAACGCCGGCAAGCTCGTCAATGGCGCCGTAGTTGCGGCCTTCCGCAAAGTAGCCCTGGTGCAGCAAGTCCAACAGCGCGGTGCGCTTCTCCGCCGGCGCAAGCTTCACCAACCGGTGCGCATCCACGGTGTTGAACATGGAGTGGATGCGTGAATAGTCAATGGTGAGTTCCAGGGAGCGCCCCACTTCTGTGGCGTTGGCCTGGGCCTTCTTCATCACCGCCGGGTCCAGCCCGCGAGAAACGTAATACGCGTCCAGCGTGATGTTGCCCTCCACGTTCGGGGCAAGCTGGAAGGGTGCATATTCAACGGAGATTCTGCCCTGGGGATAACGCGCAATGGCGCGCATCAACCGGACATGCCCAATGTAACACCACGGACAGACAACGTCAGCGAAGAAGGTGATTTGCATGCGCGCGGACATAACCGATTCACAAGAATCCGCACGCGCAGGTCTCACTCTGGCAAAACGCGTTGCTCAGAGCGTCAACCACACAAGCACACCGTGTTGGCCAGGTGTCGCTGGCGTGAGGCTTTGCGTTGCCAGCGTGAGCGATTCACTGGTGTGACCCACCGCCACCAGCTCATTGCTCAGGAACTGCAGAGCATTGGGCTGCCACGCGGTTGCGGTGCCGGCCACCCGCTGTATCCAGCGCGCCGAGGTGGCGTCCACCACGCGGATGTGCTGCTCAAGATCCACAAAGGCCCGGAGCTCCCCTGCAACCGCAAACACCTGCGTCTGCTGGATCAGGCGCGTGGAGACCAGAGCACCCAAGAATGAGACAGCGGAGGTATGGAAGGTGGGGGACTCCTCACAGCGTTGGACGGGCGTGCCTGCAAGCAGCACGGGCACCTCCGGCGTTCCCATGCTGGGGACACTTCCCACCGTGACCAACTGCCCCTGCCCGTCAACAAACAGTGACCGCGCGTATGCGCGTTGGAAGAACCGCACCCACTGAACCGCTCCGGTGCTGGCTGCAACCTGCATCAGGTAGCTGCCGCCATAAGCCGCATTCACCGGGGTGCCGGTCTGGACCGTTCCGTAGGTGAGTTCACCCACCGGAAATCCAGAGACGTAGAAGACACCCTGCGCGCCATCATGCGTCAGGCCGTCCGCAGCGATGAAGGATGTCCCCGTGGTCTGAATCAGGCATTCCTGCCAGCTGACGGCGCCAGCGTTGTCCAGGCGCGCGCCTGCAAGGCCGCAAGGCTGCAAACCGGAATCAGGCTGGACGCTTGCGGCGGAGAACACCACCACGGCGCCACCGTCCGCGGTTGCGGCAACCTGAGCCGCTCCGTCCGTGGTCCCATGGCTGAGTTGACGGGCCCAGCGCCGCGTCCCATCCCCATTGATGGCCACAGCCAGAATGTCCGCGCCACTGGTGGGCATGTGCATGGTGCCAAACACCGTCACCGCGCCGTCCAGCGGGAAGACCGCCAGGACCCCTCCGTTGTGGAGCGCGGCCAGGCGCACCTGCTGGGAGGTCCCCAGGGAGACCACCCAGCGGCCGGTACCGTCAGCGGAGTCCACCGCGGCCACAATTGTCTGTGCCGACGGCAAGTCCACCATGGACGGCCCCACGGTCATACGTCCCGCTGCGCGGCCGGCCACATACATCAACGTGGAGCCCGGCTCCGCGGTGGCGCCGTAGAGTTGCACGTCGCTGGCACCGCTGACGTCACTGCTGAGCAAGACTCCTCGGACCTGGCGGTCCTGCCCTGCCGGCGGCACCAGGGAGAAATCCACCGGGTCAATACACGGCGGTGGTCCAGAGCTGGTGGCGGACACGCCAGAAGAATCAAGCGCGCCACTGGATGGGTTGGAGGATGCAGACGCAGCGGAAGAAGGAACTGTGGCGCTGGATGCGCTGGACGCCGTGGAAGCGCCAGAGGCTGAAGACACTGCGCCGGAGGAAGCTGTGGACCCGGAGCTCACAGAGACGTTGGATGTGGCGGCCGTGCCTGAAGATGCCGCAAAGACCGATGACGACGATACGGAGGCCTGCGCTCCACTGCTGCTGCTGCTGGCCGTGTCACCCGTGGGGCAACCCATCAGGACCACCATCACCATCAGCCATATTGATGTCATACACTTTGTCACGTGCCGTCTCCCGGTGTTGTACTTGTGGGCCTCAAGCTGTTTGTCCGCGGACCCAGGCGGGGCGCGCTGATGTCACGGCGGATTGCGCGCTGGCAAGCCGCCGCGGAGGTGTGACCTCACACGCCCAAAGGCCGCCTCCTGGTTGTCCGCCCACAGGATGTGCATGATGGGCCCATGCGGACCCAAACCCTGATGACGCTGACGGCGGCTTGCGTATTACTCTACTCCACAGAGGCCCGGTTGAACCAGACGCACTATGAGCAGGTCCCGTTGGAGTGGGTGGTCCAACACAGCCAGCACATTGTCATTGCGCGGCCGGAGAACCCGTTCATGACCCGGGAGCAGATGCCCATCAAGACGTCCAAGAAGGGCGTCCCGCCGTTCACCCGGGTGCAGTTCCACTACACCGTGCTCTCCGAGCTGAAGGGCAGGCGGGACTGGGTAGGCAGGTCCATTGCCGTGGACGGGAATGACTGGCGCGGCCAATTGAGTCTGCACACGCGCTACTACGTGGAGGGCGTCAGCAAATCCCCCATTGAGCCGGAGTATGACTCTTCTCTGAAGCCCGGTGAGAAACCCAGGGAGGTCATCCTGTTTCTGCGCGTCACGGCGGATGGGCCGCAACTCGCCGTTGGCAACGCCATGGAGTCCATCAAACAACAGGACCGCATCACGGCGCTGATCAAACCATGATCACTTGGTGTATGACTTTTTGTTTTGCATAAGGACCGGTCACAGCGCAATGCGCAGGGCGGCTCAACGCGTGGAGCAGCCCTGCGCGGGGATTCACGGCGTGGACGCTATGGCCACACCAACCAACGCCGTTCCACCAATGGCCACCGGAGTTGCGGACCACGCACCGGCAATCAGGCGTGAATGGTACCCAACACCATCCGCGTCCACGTACACCACTTCCGCCGTGGCTGTGCCTTTGCCGGGCGCCAGTTCCGGCGCGCCCAGGATGGTGGTGGTGATCTGCACCGGCGCGGACCAACCCATGCCGGAATAGGTCAGCGCGTGCAGGTTTCCGTCATCACCGCGGATTGCCAGCAGCGCGCCGCCAGCCGCCAGCGGCAACAGCGCAGGACGGTCCGGCGTGGTGGCGCCGGTGATGTTGGCGGGCATGCTCCACATCCCGTTGCCGCTGTCACGCAGGCTGAACTTCACCTGCGTGCTGGCCTTGTCCAGGAAGACCACCATCAGGTCATCCGTGCCGGAGGTCAGCGCAATCAGCCGCGGACCAATGGCCTCATTGACGCTGTCCGTGACGCCAATGAGTGTCTCAGTGGCGCCCCAGGCGCCGGCGGCGCGGGTGCGGACGCGCAGCTCATCCGTGAGACCTTCCACGTCCGCCAGGACCGCGCCCGTTGCGGTGGTCACAATGGCGGGTGCGCTGCCGCCGGTGGACGTGGTGTCCTCAGCGGTGATGGTCCACGCGGCGCCGTTATAGGACGCGTAGTGGTAGGCAAACGTGGGGGTCAGGTACGCGGACTGTGCGCCCGCGCCCTGTGAAGCCAGCGCCGGGGCGGCCTGGGCTGTGGGGGTGGCCCCGCCAATGGACGCAAACGCGCCCCACACTCCGGTGCTGGTGGACCAGGTGGTGAAGTGCAGCTCATTGCTGGTGGTGACGCGGATGAGGCCCACACCCTGGCCCGCGGACGTTGTCACCAGGGCCGGCCGGTCCGGACTGGTTGCGCTGAGCGCCTGCGCGCCGCCCCACGTTCCTGCCGCCACCACGTAGCTGGCTGCAAAGGTCCCGGTGGGGCTGGTGCCCAGGAACAACAGCGACGGACAGCCACCCGCACAACCCGTGTTGGTGCCGCCGCAATCCTGTCCCAGCTCATTGCCGTTGCGGACGCCGTCACTGCAGGTGGCCGCCGCGCACATCATGCTGGAGCACACGCCGCTTTCACAGTCCGTTCCTCCAGTGCAGGCACCGCCGGTAGCGCACCGGGGACACGTTGACGTGCCGCCACAATCCACACCTGACTCCAGGCCGTTGTTGAATCCGTCCGTGCAGCTGGGCGCGGCGCAGCTGATGCCGCTGCACACGTTGCTGGCACAATCCGCTGCCACGGTGCAGGCACCGCCGGTATCGCACCGGGGACACGTTGAGGTGCCGCCGCAATCCACACCTGACTCCAGGCCGTTGCTGAATCCGTCCATGCAGGTGGGCGCGGCGCACATCAGCAGCGTGCACACGCTGCTGGCACAGTCCCCAGGTCCCACGCAGGCCAACCCCGTGCCGCACCGAGGACACCCCGTCAT
>Ga0163144_10020374_pt1 | contig 13260 bp, 10 predicted proteins | sample OliLak19BULKMAT1_FD_123175 | JGI IMG/M metagenome (GOLD analysis project Ga0163144, IMG submission 123175) | Freshwater microbial mat bacterial communities from Lake Vanda, McMurdo Dry Valleys, Antarctica - Oligotrophic Lake LV.19.BULKMAT1 | ecosystem: Environmental > Aquatic > Freshwater >... | reverse complement strand
TGATTCTCCGTTTCCGGGAACCAGGAGCCATGCTGTGATTTCAGGGGTTTACGCCCTCAATCGACACAGAAACCTATCTTAAATTATCACCCTCACTGTGTCGAACGAGCCCGGACAGGACACGATGTAAATTCGTTGACGGTGGAGTTGTCCTCATATTTCGCTTGGTGTTTGGTCAACTACACGCCTGTGATCTAGACAGCGTTCTAACGGCGTTTTTTTGCGCCCCTGGGTCAGGCGGTTTTCAAAATGAGGTCATTCCCGACACATTCCTGAAGCAGTGGATTAAACGTAAAATTCAGATAAAGCAGCGCGGCTTATATAGCCGAAGGATCAGAAAATGAAGAAGCACGTCAGTAGGAAAAAGAAGATCACGTACATCCAGGATCTCGATTTGGCGCTGGAGGAGATCGCCCGTAAGCTTCGTCCCGAAGCCAATTCGGATACCACGATTCCCGATACTCCGGGGACTCCGGGGAAGGGCATTCCTCCCACAAAGCCGGTTTACTAGGCGCCGCGACCTCTTCTCTTGATTTTATGCGTCGCAAAATAAATCTCGAATGCTGTCCGCACTATGCGGTTAGGGTGATTACTAGGTAACCTAACGACTGTGGGTCTATGGGTAATCCTGCCGGTCTATAATGAAGAAAGCGCGATCGAGCATGTCATCCAAGAGTGGATAGTCCCTCTTCGAGCGACCGGTGAGCTTGTAGCGATGTGCGTGGTCGATGACGGCTCCCGGGATTCGACGCCGCATATTCTGGCTGCCTTGGTTCGGGCGATTCCAGAGCTATTCGTCGTCACTCAGCTTAACTCTGGTCACGGGCCAGCGTGCCATGCGGGTTATCGCTTGGCGGTCGACCGTGGCGCGGAATGGGTTTTTCAGATCGATTCAGACGGTCAATGTGATCCGGAGTTTTTTCCGCAGATTTGGAAGGAACGCGAAACATCGAATCTCGTCTTCGGAAAGCGGGTCACCCGTGATGACGGCATCTTTAGAAAATTTGTTTCGGAGATCGTGAAGATCGTGGTGCTCTTGGCGACTGGCTCCTGGATGTCGGATCCCAATGTGCCCTACCGCCTGATGCGAGGCTCATTGCTGAACGAGCAATTGAGCCGGGTACCCTCATCACATGCGTTTCCCAATATCGCGTTGAGCTGGTTGCTCAGTCGCGGAGAAAGCATCCGCTGGTTACCGATCCGTTTCCGTCAACGGGAGACGGGCCGCTCCACTGTGAAGGTCCTTCGGTTCGTCGAGCATGCCTTGCGTCTCTATCGGGAATTGACGCAGATAAAGAAATCGGTGGCCGAGCAGTGAAGTTTCGTTTCGTGATCATCGGTGCGGGACCCACGGGGCTGGGTGCTGCCTATCGGCTGAAAGAACTGGGAGTCGAGGACGTTTTGATTCTCGAAGCGACCGATCATTGCGGCGGACTCGCTTCAAGTTTCGTCGACGATGTGGGGTTTACCTGGGACATCGGAGGACATGTCCAGTTTTCGCATTATCCTTACTTCGACGAGGCGATGGATCGTGCCCTGGGTCGCGACGGGTGGCTGCAGCACGATCGCAACAGCTCGATCTGGATGCGAAACCGATTCATTCCTTATCCGCTCCAAAACAATATTCATCATCTGCCGGAGGTGGATGTTCAAAGATGTATCCAGGGATTGGTCGCGCTGAAGTCGCGAATGGGGCACCCAGAGAACTTCCGTGACTGGATTCGGGCGAGCTTCGGCGATGGAATCGCGGAAGTGTTCATGGAGCCCTATAATTTCAAGGTCTGGGCATTTGCTCCCGAGAAGCTTTCATTCGGTTGGGTCAGCGATCGAGTCGCCACCTTCGATGTCGATCGGATGATTGAAGACGTCGCGAAAAAACGCGATCAAACCTCGTGGGGGCCGAACCGGACGTTCCGGTTTCCGAAACGCGGCGGGACGGGCGCGATCTGGGCTGCCATAGCCGCGATCTGCGGCCAAGACAGAATCCGCGTCCGTTCCGAAGTCACCGCGGTCTCGAGCGTCTGCAGGACAGTCACGCTTGGCGCCGAAGTGATCGGATATGACCATCTTCTAAGTACGATGCCGATTGACCGGCTCGTCGATCTCACTGACGGTTTGCCGGACTCGTTGAAGCAATTAGGTAAAGCGTTGAAGCACTCCTCGTCGAATATAGTTGGGATCGGAATTCGGGGAACACTTCCGAAAAAACTGCAAGGCCGTTGTTGGATCTACTTTCCCGAACCGGATTGTCCGTTCTACCGCGTGACGGTTTTTTCGAACTATTCGCCCGCCAACGTCCCGAGCGGGGGGGCGTACTGGTCTTTGATGGCGGAGGTTTCCGAATCGCCGGAAAAGCCGGTGCATCCAGGAACGCTGATGGACAAAGTAATCGGCGGATTGAAGCGGACCGGTCTTTTGCCCGAAGACGCGGACATCGCAAGCCGTTGGTCATATCGTGCGCCCTACGGTTATCCGACGCCGTCGCTTGAGCGGGACGGACTTCTCGGACCTCTAAGTCAGGCGCTGGAAGACGCGGGAATTCAGAGCCGGGGACGCTTCGGCGCCTGGAAGTACGAAGTTTCAAATCAGGATCATTCATTCATGCAGGGAGTGGAATGGGCGGACCGAATGGTTTCAGGTAAACCTGAAACCATATCTAGTTGAGGCCAGGATCAGGCTAGAGGCGTCTGCCGCAAATACCGCTGGTACCAATGATCCAGCCGGTCCTCGCATTCCAGAGGAACCAGCTTCCCTCGGGTGACTCCGAAGTTCTTCTTCCAGACGATCCGGACCCGCCGTCCGAGGTGCTGTTCGAGCCTCTTTTTCACAAGAGACGCGTCTGCGATAGTCTGGCTGGTCGAAACCAGCTCCAGCGTCAGGTGCTTCGCCAAGTCCTTCAGTCGGAAATATTTGATCCCCGGCGGAGCGCCGATCAATTCGTCTAGCTCCCTGTAAGTGACTGGGACCCCGCGGGCGTCGGGGATCAAATGCTTGATTCGACCCATATATTCGATCGTGCGAAAAGGTCTCCCGCACTCACATGTGTTGGCCAGCAGCCGGATGACGTCTCCGTTCAAATATCGGATCAACGGGCGGAGCTGGGTGTCCGTGGTGGTAAGTGCCAGCGCGCCGACTTCTCCCTCGCTGACCGGCTTACCTTGATTGATGATTTCAAAGGTGAGGTGTCGTTCGATCAAGTGCATCCGTCCGAGCTCGCAGGGCGCGGCCAGGGTGCCGGCTTCGCTTGTCTTCAAGAGATTCCACACTGGTACGCCGAATGCCTGTCGAATCGGATCGGTGTACATCTGCCACGCGTACGAGTGGCTCAATCCAACGAAGTCCAAATGATCCAGCTTGAGGCCGTGAGTCAGGCAGCGACGTGCCAGTCCCGCCAGGTACGCGGGATCGCCCTCCAGCACGGTCTTTTTCCGTTTTAGGATGATTTCAATGACCCGGTCCCAGGTATGGTCATCGACTGCACTCGGGTCCGGACCGGGCGTGATTGCGATCGAATTCTTGCTCGTGCGAATAGCGACCTTTTTGATGTTGGACCATCTCAGGTCGAGATTGCTTGGGCGATTGAGTTGATTCACTGCGGATGTCGAAATGAATTCGGGATTGACCAGCCCCACGACAGTTCCCCGGGCTTTGTGCACATTGTGTTCGACGACGGTTAAGAGTCCTTTCCCGTTGGTCGAGCCGGACGTACGCCGACGATAATTATTCTTGAGCTGAAGAACGGCTTCAGAGTCCCGACGGGTGAACTCGGGCCAGTGGTTGACGATGGTCTTGGCGTCGATGAACGGTGCGTTCTGGAACTGTTCGGGATACGTTTTGTAAAATGGAACTTCCCTGCGGCAACGGAGGAGCTGATCCTGCGCCTTCCGATGAAGCCGTCTCGGGTCAACGTAATGCGCGAGCGACTGGTGCATCAGATCCATATCAGTGAATTTCCCAATGAACGGCGCAAGATCGGAGGGGGAGACTTTCCTTTTCCACTTCGTAGAGAGAGCCTTGGCGGCTTCCGGCAATGACGAACCGCTACGCAAGAATTCGAGATAAATGTCGGAGGCGACGGTACCGAGATGAATCTCCTCACCTGTGCAGCGGTGGGAGATATTTCCCGCCTGCGCGCCCTTTCCCAGTATGGTGTTCGAACAGGGTCCGGTGGGCTCGGCGGCCCCTCCAGACTTCGGGAGCCGTGACTGACCGATCGAGAAGGTAACGGATGCGGCCGTGAACATATGGTCGGTTTTGGCTTTCCATCGGCGGGAACCAGGGCCGTTCCGGAGTGGTCGGGTGTTGAAAATTTGCTTGTAGCCGTGGACATCGCCGTCGGAGTCGACGAATTCCATGAGCGCCGACACCTGCGCGCGCGCGCAGAAGCTGCTCTGTTCAGCGAAAGAATCGAACACCTTGTGATCTCGTTTGACCAACGCATTGAGGGCACCGCGATCGAAAACTTCGATTTTCCGGAGAATATCCGAAACCGGCCCAGTTTTCGCGGCCCAGTTGGGAACCCACTGATGTTTGACGCCTAAATGCGTGAGGTCGCCGCTGGCGATCAAGCAGCCGGTCTTGTCTTGCTTGTAAAGAAGGTCCGAAAGAACCCGACCCAAGACGCGGCCTTCGGCGGCCGACATATTCCCCATGATCATCGCCAAAAGCTTCACCGGTCGGCCGGCCTCCTTCGCCGCCGCTTGCAGAAGGGGCAGCTTGATCATCCAAGAGTGCTCGATGATGAAGTCGGTGTGATTTTTTTCAAAACTGAACTCGGGCTGTTTCAAGAGGGCGGCGGCCAGCTTTCGGTCCGTCGAAATATTTCCGAGTGGGGTCCAGACGTCACGCATCAAAAGTCCAGGTTTGGAGCCGAAATGGGATGTTCCCAGGACGATGACGACATCGGGCCAGTGACTCCCGCTCATGCGGGCGAATACATCCGCGGCGAGATCTCCGGTGACGTTCAGCCTCCCGTGGGGGATTAGCGCGCCAGTCAGTCGACCGAACGATTTCGCGTCGCCTTGGGTTCCGAGCATTCGGCGTTTCGCCGACACGATCTTCTTTCGGCATTCCTTGGCAAGCGTCTCTCGGTAATATTCGGAGTCGGGCACAAGCGTTTCACCCAACAAGCAACGTGCCATCGCCTTTGCGCGGAGGCTCTGTGCCATAGGGCCGTCGAAAATACCGATGCCTTGCAATCGACTCTTCAATTCTTCGAGGTCCTTGATGGAAACATCGACCTTCATCGAAGAGGCGATCGCCTTTTGTGCCTTGGAAGTGGACGGGTTCGCAGCGAGTGCACGGGCAAGTTGGAAGGTGGACTGGGTGAATTTCCAGCCTACGTTTCGATTGAACAGATTTTTCAGATTGAACAGACCGCCCTTTGCAGTAATATCGACGCCTTGCGCAAAGCCGAATACCTTTTTCCTCGCCATAGCTAGCGTCAAGTTATGCATACCCGGAGGCGATCGACAATACGTAATGTCCCCGACCGACCGGGTGTTGTCTCGATCGAGCGTACCCGGAATGGCCGAGTTTGAATTGTCACGGTCTTTCAATGTAAGTTTGATTCATAGAGATACCCGAGAAACTCGGGTCTCCTCAGTTCGTAGTGGGAGAAAGTCGCTTAAAACCAAAAAAGCATAGCAGGACCGATTGAGTCATACTTGAGGAATTGAGCTTATGAAATGCGGAAGAAGGTATGCTTTCCTGCCAGTGATAATCTAAATACCTCAAAAAATGCGGCGTTCCTTCTCAAGGACGCCGCGACCAGAAAGCTCTATGCCAAGCGAGTACGCGAAAACGGCGTCGCTGTATTATAAGTGCCAAGTACCGTTTGATGACATTCTTGGGCGTATTGGCGAGCACATCGACCGCTTATAGCCCCGCGGAATTATCAAAAGATCTTCGTCAACTGACGGACCGGGATTACGCCCCGTGACACTTCTTGTATTTTTTGCCGCTTCCACATGGACAAACGTCGTTACGCCCGACCTTCGCGACTTCCGGAGCACCGCCACCGGCTAGAATCTGCCCTCCGCCCCCGCTGGGTCCACCCGCTGGAAGCGGACCGCGGCCGAGGCTCATGGGACGGGCGGGGCGTTGCATCCGACTCATGTCAAAAGCCGGGGCGGCCGGGCGAACCGGCGCGGGTGCCGGAGAGGGCTTCGCCCCGGCTTGCGGAATTAGCTCGCCGTCGGCAGTCACGTTGTACTGCATCCCAGTCGCGGGGGCGTGCGCATCTTCGAACTCATCATCGGACTCGCGGAACTCGTTCGGCGCGAGCTGCACGGAGAAGAGCTTACGGACGGCGTCGCCCGTAATCTGGTTCATCATCATGCCGAAGTAACGAAATCCTTCTTTTTTATACGCGATTAAGGGATCTTTTTGACCGTAGCCCTGCAGTCCGATGCCTTCGCGGAGATGGTCCATCGCGAGTAAGTGATCCTTCCAGAGATTGTCGATCGTCGTGAGAAGGATCATCTTCTCGAGCTGGCGCACGAGCGGGGCGCCGGTCTCGCGTTCCTTCTTTTGATAGGCGCTCTCGGCGAGCTCGTTGATGAGCTTTCGGAGGCCGTGATTATTGAACGGCTTGATGTCTTTTTCTTGAATCGTGCCGGGTAACGAAAACATCGTCACGAGCGCATCATTGAGTTCCTTGATGTCGAGCCGAGCGTGGCCGTCTGACTTGCGGAGTTTGCCGCCCGGGAAAAAGTCCTCACCCATCACGGTCGCCAGCTCGTCGACCATGGACATCGCCATTTCGCGAAGACTTTCGCGTGCGAGTACTTCGCGGCGCCAGGAATAAACGACCTTGCGCTGCTGGTTCATGACGTCGTCGTACTCAAGCAGATGTTTACGAATATCGTAGTTATGGCCTTCGACCTTGCGCTGGGCGTTTTCGATCGCGCGCGTCGTCCACTTGTGCTCGATCGGTACGTCTTCTTCCATGGCCGCGACGGTCTGCTTGAGAAGTGCGTTTGAGCCGAAGATGCGGAGAAGATCGTCTTCAAACGAAAGATAGAAGCGCGATCCGCCCGGGTCGCCCTGGCGGCCAGCGCGACCGCGAAGCTGGTTGTCGATCCGGCGTGATTCGTGGCGTTCGGTGCCGAGAATGAAGAGCCCGCCCGCCGCTTTAACTTCCTCGCGTTCGGCCGCGGTCTTGTCGTGCCAGACCTTTAACGTCTCTTCGAGAAGCTTTTGGTGGGCAATGCGCTCTTCTTCGGTCGCGTCGGCCTTTAAGGGGCCAACTTCATTGCGGGCGATGGCTTCGGAGTTCCCGCCAAGGAGAATGTCCGTGCCTCGACCGGCCATGTTGGTGGCGATCGTGACGGCTCCTTTGCGGCCGGCTTCGGCGACGATCTGGGCTTCACGCTCGTGGTGTTTGGCGTTCAGAACATTGTGCGGCACACCGTCGCGCTTGAGGAGCTGCGAGAGGAGTTCGGATTTTTCGACGCTGACCGTGCCGACGAGGATAGGCTGACCCGTTTCGCGGAGCTTCTTGATCTCGCCGACGACCGCCGTGAACTTGCCAAGCATGGACTTGTAAATGAGGTCGGCGTTATCGAGCCGGACCATATCCCGGTTGGTCGGGATGACCGTGACGTCGAGCTTGTAAATCTGGCGAAACTCGGTGGCCTCGGTATCGGCGGTACCGGTCATTCCACTGAGCTTGTTGTACATCCGGAAGTAATTTTGGAACGTGATCGTCGCGAGCGTCTGGTTCTCGTTTTCGATCGTGACGTCTTCCTTGGCCTCGATCGCTTGATGGAGTCCGTCGCTCCAGCGCCGGCCCGGCATCATGCGGCCCGTGAACTCGTCGACGATCATGACTTCGCCGTCGCGGACGACATAATCGACGTCTTTTTTGAAGAGCACGTGCGCGCGGAGCGCCTGGTTGACGTGATGGAGCGTCTCGATGTGAATCGGATCGTAAAGATTGGTGAGGCCGAGGCGCTTCTCCATCTTCTCGACGCCGACTTCGCTCAAGGCCGCGGTCTTGGATTTTTCGTCGACCGTGTAATCGGTTTCCTTGATCAGCCCGCCGTCGGCCAAAATCTGACGATCGATCTTGTAATACAGATCGGTCGAGACATCGGTCGGGCCCGAAATAATGAGCGGCGTACGCGCTTCGTCGATCAGGATCGAATCGACTTCGTCGACGACGGCGAAGTTGAGTTCGCGCTGGACGTAGTCTTCCAGCCGGAACTTCATGTTGTCGCGCAAATAGTCGAAGCCGAACTCATTGTTCGTGCCGTAAGTGACGTCACAGCCGTAATTCTGCTTACGCTGCGAATCCGTCAAGCCGTGCACGATCACGCCAGTCGAAAGTCCCAAGAAGCGATGGATCTGGCCCATCCACTCGGAGTCGCGCTTGGCGAGATAGTCGTTGACGGTGACGACGTGAACGCCCTTGCCAGTCAGCCCGTTCAAGTACGAAGGGAGGGTCGCGACGAGTGTTTTACCTTCGCCGGTTCGCATCTCGGCGATGCGACCGCGATGAAGCGTGATGCCACCGATCATTTGGACGTCGTAATGGCGCTGACCGATGACTCGCCAGGAGGCCTCGCGGGTGACCGCGAAGGCTTCGGGCAAGAGGGAGTCGAGTGTTTCGCCGTTCGTGAGGCGTTGCTTGAACTCCGCCGTCTTACCTTTGAGGTCGGCGTCGCTGAGCGGTTTGATCTTGGGTTCGAATTCGTTGATACGCGCGACGAGTGGGCGAATCGACTTCAGCTCGCGTTCGTTCTGGGTGCCGAATATTTTTTTAGCGAATTTCTGAAGCATGCCTGTCTCTTATGGATCTCTTTTTACGTTTGGCGACTAATTTTCTAAAATATAAGAAAGCGGGTCGACCGGCGTTCCGTGAACCCTCACTTCGTAATGCAGGTGGGGACCCGTGGAACGTCCGCTCGTGCCGAGCTGCGCAACTATCTCGCCCCGCCGAATTCTTTGTCCCGACTTGACCAGCAGTTTCCGAGCGTGACCATACCATGTCTCCAACCCGTAACCATGATCAATAATCACGGTTTGGCCGTATCCCGGCTTGATTCCGGAGAACGTCACGGTGCCGTCGGCGGGGGCTTTGATCGACGTGCCGGGGCGATTGGCGATATCGAGTCCTTCGTGCATTTTAATCCGGCCACCAATGGGGGCCGAACGAATGCCGAAGCCCGAGGTGAAGTATCCGACCACGGGCTTCCGCGTCGGGAGCGCGGATAAAAAAGACTTTTGGTCCGCCAAGAGTTCGTACTGATCTTGGAGCGTTTGCTCCAGCACCAGCGATTTGTAGTTGATGTCCGAAAATCGCGAATCCATCTCGTCGTACTCCCGCTTAAGCTGCGCGACTTCGGGATCTTCGGTCGGTAGTAGATCCGCGAGTGCGGCCAAAGCAGACGAACTGGAACGTTTCGGGGTGTCCATGCCGATATTGGAGGCGGATTCGGGCAGCTTCTGGTTCAGGCTCTGAATGAGGCTTCCGCGGTCTTCGATGTTCGTGATGACCTTAAGGCGAGTCGCGAACGTCCGCACGCGGTCCATCGTGCTCTCGAGCGTGGCCATCTTGTTTTTAAAGATCTGAACCTGCTGCTGCAGGCGGCGGTTCTCAATCTTGAGTTCCTTATTTTCGGCGATTTGATTCATGACGAACCAGTAGTCGAGCACCATGATCGTCGCGATCATGACTGCGAAGAAGAGCGCGACGAACGAGGCGCGTACCACCCACGACGGCAAAACGAACCGCCGAACCTGCGAAGTTTTTTCGGGCACGACGAGGATCGTGAAGAACCGGTTGCGCCGGCTGCCGGATGAACTCATCCCGCGGACTCTCCGACGACAGATTCGCCAAGCGTGATCACCTGAACCATGATGACGGTGATGTTGTCGTCGCCGCCGTTCTTGTTGGCGAGTTCGATCAGTTCCGAAACCGCCTTCTTGATGTCGCAGCCCCCGCCGAGCAAGTGGGCTTGAATCACGCCCAACATGTCGAGGTCTTCCATCAAACCCGACAGACCGTCGGAGCAAATGAGGAAAACGTCGCCGGGTTGCACGCTCATCTCGTAGAGTTCGACGTTCACTTCGCGTTCGAAGCCGACCGAGCGCGTGATGACGTTCTTCATGCGATCGGTTTTCATCTGTTCGCGCGTAATGAGACCGGCGCGAAGTTTTTCCTGGACGAGGGAGTGGTCTCTGGTGACTTGCCAGACGGCGCCGGGCCGGAAGTAGTAGCAGCGGCTGTCTCCGACATGGCCGACGGTGAGCGTCTTGTCGTTGAAGAGGAGGGCGGTCGTCGTCGTGCCCATGCCCTGGAGATTGCCGTCTTCGATCGAACGATCATGGATCGCAAGATTGGCTTCCAAAATGGCGTTCGTGATGACTTCGCGGGGGTTCGGTTTGTTTGCGGTGCGCGCGTCCCGGACGGCTCGCGAAATCGTCTCGACGGCGATCGCGCTTGCGGTTTCGCCGCCGCGGTGGCCACCCATTCCGTCGGCCACGAGAAATAGGCCGAGCTCGGGGAAGGCCGCCCCGTTATCCTGATTCTGAGTTCGTTTGCGGCCGATGTCGGTTCCGAAACCGACGTTGAATTGCATTCAGAGTCTCCCTGATGCGGAGCATTATGTAAAAAAGAAGATCTTCACTAATATCAATCATATGTCGGAAAAGTTCCAACCCTTAAGGTAGGCCTTACCTTTTAGTTCAGGGTCGCGTTATCTGGTAGGACGAGGCGTGTTATCCGCCACAGATCGCTACGAAAATTGCACTTGCTTTGTACTCCTAATGGAAGTACAAATGATGAGTGATATCTAAGGTCGTTATCAGCAAACAAGCAGGAAAAGACCTTGAGAAGATTCAGCGGTACGTGGCAGATATTTTTCTCGCATGGGTTTTGGATGTCGAAGAACGAGGCCTTAAAGAAGTCCTGAAAGTTAAAGCGACTTCGTTCGATTCGGCTGACTCGCGGTTACCGCGCCTACTACCGGATCGAAAAAAGTCAGATAGAGTTTGTGTTCGTAGAAAGGGTCGATAAACATGAGTACTAAGAAAACGACGAAAAGCGATGCCGTTCGAATCCTCGAAAAACTGACGGGCGGGGCCCTCACCCTCGGTCGCCTCCTCCAATCGATTCGGACGGGAGAAGACGTAACTCTGGCTGTATTCGCCAAACGCCTGAAAGTTTCGCGTCAGAATCTCTGTGACATCGAAAAGGGGAGAAAACTGGTCAGCCCGGAGCGGGCAGCTCGGTTTGCCCACACGCTAGGTTACTCTGAAGCCCAATTCGTCGCGCTAGCGCTGCAATCGCTCGTGGATCAAGCGGACTTAAACCTCAAGGTCGAAGTAAAAGCGGCCTGATTGGCTAGGGTTCCGGCAGCATCGGGTTGAAAGGGCTCCTTTTTGATTCAGAATTGCGTCAATTGGTAGAGTTTACCAGCTCAGATTGCCGCTCTTTGTTCTAAGAGCTTGCCAATGGGAGGTGATTTCTTCTGGCGAGCCTGATTCACCCCATCCTGTAATGCAGGCTTGAGTGTTGTTTTTGAGAAGTCTCCGAATCTTTCGAAGGTGTTCCTTGCAAAGAGGTCCTTCAATCCCTTTTAGGTAACCGTAAAAAAACCTGTTCCCATTTAAGTCCAGAGCTTCAATATTCAACTCAGCCCTTTCACGGATTCCCCAAGCAGGCTCCGAAAGGTCGTCGCATTCGACCTTAATATTAGAAACCTGAAAGCAACGCGTGACATACCCACTGAGGCTATGGTCCCAGTCATAGGCATTTACGACAGGAGCAGTTAATAAAACGACGAAAATTAGATTTTGGATTTTCCTATTGAGTTTCATGGATGGCCACGGAGCGACTCAAGAAGCTGCATGAATCGCTTCATTCCTTTTTTTTGGAAGGGATCGCCTTTCTTTCGGAGGTACCCCTTATAGTCTGCGACAGCTTCTTCCCAGGTCGCAGAACGTTTAAGAAACTTCGAAGCCATTTCTTTTTTATGAAAGAGCCAACGGATGCTCGCGGATGTGGCAATAGCAGGATCCTTCACATCCTGGGCTGTGAGGGTCAGATAATGATCCGCCAGTTCGCCTTTTTCATTCCTAAGAATGTTTCGCGTTTCATCTGATATTTGAAACAGTCCCCGTGCAAAATTTCTCTTCCTGATCTTCACGTCCTTCACCTTAGGATCGAAAGAAGACTCGCTTCCTAAGAGCGCCTTTACAGAATTGGGACCTAATGCCTCCGAAGGAGAAAATATATCGTTCCAATATTTCGTCCAAATCAGAATCAGCGTGTCGAAGTCGTTTGCAGTCGTCGGCTCATTAAGTTTATTGACGGTTCCAAGACCGCTAAGAGCGGCTTTCGCGACATCGGCAACTTCCAGAATTTCCTTTGGGTAGAGTTGATCTTTTCCTGAAGGGTTACGGCGGCAATGTCGGCGAACTGACGTCTTGCCTTCTGGATGCGTTGGCGTGGTGGTCACCGTTCGTCCGTGCTGCTGAACATGGTAGAAGCCAGCTGGACAGATTCTCCAAGGATGAACTGGCGGAGCCGTTTCTAAAATGGCGATGCGGATGGGATCCAGTAAACTTGGGAGCTGATGCTTTGCGACCTCCCAAGCAATGGAGAGGTCAACGTCAAAATATCCATGGATGAGACGGTTTCGCATCCCGATCATTTGATCCCATGGGATCGCTTTTAAGTTTTTACGAGCTTCCGGGGAAACTTTGTTCGCGGCCTCGCCGATCACTTCCAGTTCTCGAATCACCGCGGAACGATGGAGGTCACTTTTTTCAAATTTAGCTTGAGTGAAATTCTTAAGATGAGACCCGATCACTTGAATTCGCGTCTCGATCTCCCTGAGATAAATATCATCCCGCTTTGTCATAGATGATTTCGAGATCCTTTTGGATGACGGAGCGCAGCAAGGGGCTGAGAGAGCTTTCGCTCACTAGGTCGACTGGGATACCCAAAACCTTTTCCAATTCTTGATCGAGAACAAACCATCTCATCCCAATAGGTTTTCTGTTCTTGAAGTCCGGAAGAGTCACGAGAATATCTATGTCACTTTTTTCACTGATCTCTTGGCGCGAAAACGATCCAAAAATTCCAATCCGAAGTACGCCAAGCGGTGCCAGAGTATCGATGATAATTTTCTGTGGATTCCTGACGAAAATGTCCCACTAATTTCCCCGCGATTATGTCCCCTGTGTCGGCGGGCGCGGGCTAGGAGTTAACAGCGTTTGGATAACAATCATTCTTTCGTTGGGATGAGT
>Ga0163144_10020372_pt1 | contig 13261 bp, 12 predicted proteins | sample OliLak19BULKMAT1_FD_123175 | JGI IMG/M metagenome (GOLD analysis project Ga0163144, IMG submission 123175) | Freshwater microbial mat bacterial communities from Lake Vanda, McMurdo Dry Valleys, Antarctica - Oligotrophic Lake LV.19.BULKMAT1 | ecosystem: Environmental > Aquatic > Freshwater >... | reverse complement strand
TTAGATGCGCCCGGATACCAAACCCCAATGCACGCCGCCGAATCTTTGGGCTTAATTGGGGACACTCGCGCCATACACCCACTCGTCACCATCATCGGCAATAGCCGAGACCGTTTACGAGAAGCCGCTGTCACCGCACTCAAGCGTTTAGGTCATGACCTAGAAAACGAAGAAACGCCTCATCATACTCATACAGAAGCCGAACCCGAACATTAAAGGTCTCATTAGGGGGCATCTCATACGATGCCCCCTTTACCTTTGTGGATAAGTGCTAATTTTCTTCACAGTTTCACCCCTCTTTCAGTACATTTAGACAAAAGTCTATCCAAAACATCCCAACTTAAAACGGTTATTTGCCGTCATTTTATACAAAAACACGCCCAAAAATGTTTTTTCTATTTTTTATTGTAAGAAGTAACCAAAAATCACCTTTAATATTCCGTCCGATTAGACCCATTTTTATTGTCACCCCTTACGCAATACTATCCCTTATCAAAGGCGATAATTGTCGCATCTACAACATAAAGGGGTGTTAAAGATGAGTACATTAAAGAAACGTTTTAGAAGAAGCCTAATGGCTTTAACTGTAGGTGCGCTTTTCATGGGCATTTTTGGCGCAAATGTGTTTAGCCAAGAAGCTACGGCAGAAGCCACCGCAGAAGAAACAGTAGTTGCTACAGTAGAAGCTACAGTAGAGGCTACAGAAGTTGCCGCTGTGGTTGAGGAAGTGGTTACAGAAGAACCTATGGTTGAAGAAATGGTTGAAGAAGAAGCCGTTCCAACCCTAGAAAGCCTTGCTGAAGGCGTATCCACTGTTCAAACGAACCTGGACTTCACGTGGGTTTTGATTGCAGGGTTCTTGGTGTTCTTTATGCAGGCAGGTTTTGCCTTCTTAGAAGCTGGTATGATTGGCTCTAATGGCAGCCTAAACAGCATGGCAGAAAACTTCTTTGATGCCTTACTAACAGGTGTGTTCTTCTGGGCAATTGGTTGGGGTTTGGCGTATGGTACAACCAACGGCTTTATCGGCACAGATGCCTTCTTCTTCTCTGGCATGGACGCTGACGGAAGCAACCTGAACGCAAGCTTATATGTCAATTTCTTCTATCAATTCGCGTTTGCCGCAGCAGCCGCTACTATCGTAACGGGCGCAATTGCAGAACGCACCAATTTCTGGGGTAAAATCCTCTACACGATTATTATTGCAGCCTTCATCTATCCCCCAGTAGTTCATTGGGTATGGAGTGGTAGTGATGGCGCATTCTTGTTCAACGCAGGCTTCCGTGACTTTGCAGGCAGTTCTGTGGTACACATGGTAGGCGGTATCTTGGGGTTAATTGGTGCTATCTTCATTGGACCCCGCTTTGACCGCGTATGGGGCGCACCCACAAAGGGGCATAACCTGCTGTTCGCCACATTGGGTACGTTTATTCTGTGGTTCGGCTGGTATGGCTTTAACGTAGGGTCTACACTCAACGCACAAAATCCTGGTCTCATGGGCTTGGTAGCGGTTAATACCACTATCGCCGCCGCAACAGGCTCGGCTGCTGCCATGTTCTTCGCTTACTTCCGCTCTAAAAAGTGGGACGTACCTGCCATCCTTAATGGCACACTCGCTGGCTTAGTCGGTATTACCGCTGGGTGCGCTTTTGTTTCACCAGCAGCGTCTTTCTTCATTGGTCTAAGCGCAGGTGTCTTGGTTATTCTTGTCGCCGATGTTCTTGAAAAATTCAAGATTGATGATGCAGTGGGTGCATTTGCCGTACACGGTGCTTGCGGTGCGCTCGGCACATTGGCAATCGGCTTGTGGGGCTTGCCTGCCCTTACAGGTGTGGAAGCAGGCTTGTTTGTGGGCGGTGGCATTAGCACACTCATTACCCAAGCCATTGGTGTGGGCGTAATTGCACTCTTTGTCACCATCACCGGCAGCATCATGTGGTTTGTTGTAAATGCTCTCGGCATCCTCCGCGTCAGCAAAGAAGGCGAAGAGATGGGCTTGGATCAATACGAACACGGGCAAGATGCCTACGTTATTCCTAGCTAATTTGGTATAAAAAATGGGAGTGTGCTAGTAGCACGCCCCCATTGTTATAAAGCAGTTTTAGGGCGCAACAATGTTTGCGCCCTTTTGCTTTAGCAAAATTATCGTCTACCCGTGACCGTCTTTACCACCAAAAGCAAGACCACCGCCCCAAAGATGCCCACTAAAATACCGCCAATAAGGGGAACTCCCCCCAAAATGCCTAAGTTAAGCGCACGCACCAAGAAGTTACCAATAATGCCGCCCAACAAGCCAATGGCGATATTGCCCAAAACACCAAAGCTGCGTTTCAAGACAATTTTACCTGCAAAATGACCCGCTATCGCCCAAGCCAAGAGCGAAATGAGCAAGCCAACCAAACCAAATGAGCTATTGAAGATGATGATTGCTAAAATCACCAGTATGATGACCGATGCAAGTTCCATGTGTAATGCCCTCCCAAAGTAGGCTTCTATCGTTAGATAAATAGTATACGTTAAAAGAGGGCAAATGTTGTACTAGGCAGGCATTTTTTCTACCACTTCAGAAATTTGTTTGATGTGGGCGTTACAGTGGTTAGAGTATGTATTTAGCAAGTCATCCACTGTGATATTGCCTTTTTCGGGGTGAACTAGGGGCAATGTCCAGTCGGTGATGCTTTCTAGCAAAAGTATCCAACGGGCATGTAAGCCATGCAAAATAGCCAACGAATGAACAATGTCGGGGTTGTTGGCATCGGGTAAACTAGCAAAGCCATCTTGATCATACAGCTTAATAGTGGGGCTGGTTTCTGTCAGTGCCAGCTTAAAACGAATAAAAGCGTTCATGTGTGAATCTGCCACATGGTGAATGTTCTGTGCAATTGTCCATTCGGGTGCGTTGTACTGCGTGGTCATTTGCTCACTGGTAAAATGTGCCGTCATTTGCTCTAGGCGCAACGGAAAATCACGGATGATTGCAATGCGTTCTTGTACGGTTGCCATTCAAAAGCCTCTCTTTGTTAACAAATACAAAAATGTGTGGGCGAAAGCCTCTCGCACACGCCCTTTATCATGATATGACAATTATCATCTCAATGCGATAACCATCACAGCATAAGGGGTAAACTTACGCCCCTTAGTTTGATTACGGGGTTGCCTCTGCAAAAGTTTCTAGCTTTGGGTTGCTAGTGTCGTGGTCTGGCACAATGCGCTCTACATTACGGATGCCTGGCACGCTAAACAACACCAACGTTGTTACCATCAATAAACCCCCACAGAACACCAAAATTAGCCCCATCCCTGCGCCCGCTCCCACGCCCACCCAAGACCCAAATGTCGCTGCCCATGCGCCACCTACCGCCATATTTGGCTCGAATACATTGTCAGCGAGAGGACCCACCACCAATATCGCCAAAGGACCCGCCACCTGGGCAATTAAACGGCGAATGCTAAAAACACGTCCCTGTAATGCAGGCGGAATCTTGCTCATCCAAATGCCCTGATTAGAGGCGTTTAGCAACTGGAAAACGGCAACGGTCATAAAGCCCGCAATACCCCACGAAACGGCATCACGCGCCAATCCCATCGCAATAAGTCCCATAGATGCAGGCACTATCCAGCCAATAAATACACCGTAAATTCTGCGATGGAAACCACCCCACCACGTAATAATCACACCACCCACCACACCGCCAATGCCCTGTAGCGCATTTACCAACGCCAACATGTTGGCATCGTTGCCAGTGCGTGCCAAAATCATCGGCGCAACCAACGCCCCTGCGCCAAATAAGAAATTTCCAAAGAAGAAAAACAACTGCAAGCCAAATAAGCTAGGGTGTGCCTTGATATACTTAAACCCAAATAGCGAGTCTTCTAGCAGGCTAGTGTGTGCAGTGTCTTGGTCACTGGGGGGAGGCTGTGGAATATGAACTATCAATAGGGTGATAAAGGCTATCACCAGCGTGATAAGGTCTATTAGCAAGATGCCGTTTAAGCCCACCAACACGTACACACTGGCAGCAAACACGGGTGCAAGAATCCCCGATGACGATTCTACAACGCCCACCAAGCCATTGGCACGCCCATAATCTTTTTTATCTATCATCAGGCTAATGGCAGCACTGTAGGCGGGAAACTGAAATGACTCAAAGACACCCGTTACAAGGGCAGCTATATAAACATGCCATAGTTCTAGCTGTCCGCTTAAACTAAGTAAAAATAGCGCAATGGTTGCCACACCTGCGCCAAAGTCACTAAGCATCATCATGAGTTTACGATTCCAGCGGTCTACCAACGCGCCCGCAATTGGACTCATGACAATAACAGGGGCAAACGAAAAAAAACCAATGAGTGCCACAGAAGTGGCTTGCTGTGTGCTTTCCCATGCAAAAAGCGTCAGCGCAAAACGGCTCATGCCTGTGCCTGTTAGTGAAAATAATTGCCCCACCACCACAATTAAAAACGCCCTAAAGCCTGTGGGCGCACGTTTAACTTTTTCTTTGGTCATCAAAAAACCCTTCGTGTATAGGCTTGATGATAATCGCGTTTTTTAGTTTATGCAATAATGTGGGTTATATGGGTTATAAAAAAGACGACTCTTAGAAGAATCGTCTTTTTATAGCACTTCATAAAGGGCTTACGCCCCCATGTGGTTACGATAGGGTGTACTTATTGGCTCTTTAGATTGTTAAAGTGTTGGGCAAAGAAGCCACACAAGCTATCGCCTACACCCACATAAATATAGGCGTATTCATTGCTTTGGAAAGTAAAATTACCGCCCTCAGCACAGGGGCGAATTTCGACAGATTGAGACTGAATCCGCGAGCCTTGTTGCCCTGTTGTTAGCAAGCAATTCAACAAGTTTTGGTTAAGGCGTGTTTGGTTGATGATAAACACTGCCCCTGCTTGGGGAATGAGGTTTGCAGGGTTTGTTTCGGTGTATACATTAGCCCCTGCTGTGCCACTATCCTCTAAACACTTCAGCACTGTATCCGCACGCGCAAACGCAGCAGCCAGAGGCACGTTGCCTGTGGTCAATGACCCGCCCGCCCCCGTAGCAGTAATCGCGCTAATGAGGTCTTTGGATTGCGACACGGTATAGCCACTGATGTTGGGTAATAGAGATTGTGCCGATTGGACATCACCACTTGAGCCTTGTGCATTACAAGCAACTAACGCAAAAATCAACACTAAAAATGATAAATAACGCATGGATACTCCCCTTTACGTGTGATAGACATTCTTACATTATCGCACACTTTTTTAGTCAGTAGTCAGTTCGTGTGTCCGATTTGCCCTGTTTTACAACAAACACCCCTAAAGAACGGCAAGTAAAACGGGGCAAATACAACCTTTGTGTTCGTTTTTTCGGGGCTTATTGCGACAATAACATCGCTTTTGCTTCTAGGGCAGGCGCAAAGTTCGGGTTAAATTGTAACGCTGCGTCCAAATTATTGATGGCACGCTCTTTTTCGCCTTTACCCCATCTGGCAAGCCCAGCGTAGTAATACGTTTCTTCTACATATTGTCCGCCACCGTCATTTAGGTTGGCTTGGGCAAAAGTAATCATGTCATCGTAACGCCCGACGTTGTAGTACGCCTCAAAGATGCCAAACTGGTACCACAACATACGATAAGGCAAGTTATATTTGCGGGCTTCGTCATAAGAGATGCTGGCTTCGTTGTACATCTCTAAGAAGGTAAAATTTGTCCCCATGTTAAACCATGCAAATTTGTCTGTGGGGTCACTGGTTGCTTCTGCCCGCGCAATTTGCAAGGCGTTGATAATGTTCGTACGCTCATCAAAATTATCGCCCAACACCGTTTTGAGGTCGTTTTCACGGCTTGCGCTGTAAATAGGCATGTATAGATAGTTAAAGTGTTGCCAATAGGTCTCGATGTACTCATAGGTATATTGCGTGTTTGCGCCAATGTAGCTATCGTGGGTAATGAAAACGCCACGCGCATCATCATAGCCCACCAAAAGAAGGTAATGCCCCATCCATCCCAAACGGTCGGGTTCGGGGTCATAGCCCTTTTCAATAATCACTGGGAAGTTATTAGAAATCAGGCGTTTTAGCGTGTCTAGCGTGCCACCATGGCGCACCATAGCATACACATCTATCTCGCCCACTTGGGTATTCACAAATTCTGCCATTTGCCACGGGCTAACGTTCTTATCTTCATAATTGGGTTTTAGCCAATTGGCGGCTCGTGTTTGATTGTTTTGATACCCATAGTAAGAGAGTGCGTTTGTAATGGTTGCTGGTCCACAATTGTTCCAGCCTTGCGCCTCAAAACGCACATTATTCAGCATCCAGCCCGTAGGCAACGGAGGCAACGCAGCAGCCTCACTGGGCGTAAGAGCCTCGCCCGATGGTGTAGGGGTTGCAAACGTCTGCGCCAACGTATTCCCCACCATTAAACACAAAGCCACTATCCACACCATTACAATACGATGTTTCATCGTCATTTTTCCTTATGCTATCAACGTTCTTATGTTCATCATCATACGCCAAAACGCGCTTGTCAACTGTGTTTACATGCCACGATTTCCCTACGCTATAAAACGATAAGGTGTTTTTTGTAACCTGTTGTAATGTTACGGACGTTCTATTGAAAAACCAATCCAATACGCGCTATAATAGACTAATCGTAACACATCTTAATGAGTGTGAGTTCACATGCCAATAGACGACATTTTTCAAGAGTATGTGCGGATGCGTGGCAACGGGCTAGAAACCAAAGAAGCCCTTAAAGCCTTACGCCTTATGCTAGAATCACTAGACCAACAAACTAAAGAAACACTCGCGCTCAAAATGCGTCAGTGGGAACGTGACCACAGTTCTGATACGCGGGCTGTAGACGCGGTTACGCCTTATCAAGAGCAGGCGTTTAACGTTCAAGAAGACACTAACCTATGGATTGCTTGCGCCAATTGTCAAAAGAAAAACCGCATCACAGAGATTTTTTGCTATGCTTGCGGTAGCCTACTAGACAATTCTCTTATGCCAAAAACACAGCACTTTGCCGATGCCACCAATACGCTATTTGGTGAAGAACACCTTGGCGAAGATTCTGTTGTTGAGATGATTGCTCGTGATAGCAATATCCGCTACGAAGTGCGCCCGCAATTGCGCCAACACGAGCTTATTATGGGGCGTAGCACCAATGGCGCACTCCCTCCCGATGTTGATTTTGCCCAAGCCAATGCCGCCGATTTGGGTGTTTCACGCCTGCACATGGCAATGCGTTATGAAGCCCAAGACAACACCGTTCACATTTATGATTTAGGAAGCGCGAACGGTTCTTATGTAAATGGGCAACGGCTACATCCCAAAGAAGTGCGCGTGCTACGCAGTGGAGACGAAGTTCGGTTAGGGCGTTTGGTACTTAAAGTAAAGTTTTTGCATCCCGGTGAAAAACTTTAGCATGTTCCCTTAAAGCGCGTCCAATCGAGCGCAATCACCTGTGATGACAACGCCACCCTAAGCACATTGTCACTACCGATAGTGTGCCATACTAGGGCTTGTGTACCATTATAAACGTCAAGCTGATTGCATATTCTGCCGTCATTGGCGTTAAGCGTGGCAAGCGAGCCATCCTCACTTATCAATAAAAGCGTATTGCCATACGGCGTTAGCGTGGCGGGCGCACCAATAGCTAAGGGTGTTTGCCACAATACCGCTTTGTCACGCCCATAAGCCGTGAGCAACTCACCATCATGCACAAATACCGCGCCATTTAGTTGCGCCAATGCCCCCCGTCCTTCGGGCTTGGGGGTGTTTTCTTGCCACAATACCCACTCCCCCTCAATACCAATTTGCCACAGTCCGCCCCATGTATACGCCAGCACATCTTTTTCGGGGCTTTCTGCCAGAAAGGCGGTTCTTCTTAAGGATGTTTGCGCCAGTTGCACGCCACTTGCCGATAAGATGACCACTTCTTGCGAAGGTGTAATGCCCGCAATAAGCGCATTAACCCCTTCATTCACCACAATCGCACGCTCTAATGTGGGCAAGTCGTCATTATCCCACGCCACTTCGCGCCGATTTGTGCCAATGGCAACCATGCCACCGCCGACCTTGTTAAAAACTAACCAATCGCTTGTCACTATCGGTGTGGGCAAAAGGCTTAAGTTGGGTACGCGCCAGCTTTCGCCCAATGTGCCTGTCTCTACATCCACAAACTGCATAGTGCCATCGGCAAAAGTGAGTAAAGATTGCCCCTGAAACGCGCTAATTGCCACCAGTGCCGTGTTAAGTCGCGTGCGCCACAGCACACGCCCATCAGGCAAAATGCGCCGTAACGCCCCGCTATGGTCTACTAGCAACAGGCTGTTGTCATTCAGGCTAAATGCAGGCAGTGAATGCTCGTCAGATAGCGCAAAGTGCCACGCGTATGAGGGCGATAAATAGGCTTGCTGATTGATAATGAACTCACTAGGGCGCAAGTAGCCCATCGTGTTGGGGTTCTCGCGGATGTAGCCTGCGCCCGGTGTATCGGGGTTTTGTGTACGAATTTCAAAGTGCAAATGAGGCGCAGGGCGCACGTCTGCAATTGCGCCAATCACTTCACCGATGCCGACACAGCCGAAGCGTGTAGGGAACACAATGCCATCAGCTTCTTTCATGTGTCCGTATAGGCTGTAAATGACACCACCATCAGCCAAACGATGCTCAATAATCACCACACCGCCATCACGCCCCCACCCATTCACGCTAGAGTAGGTTACGCGCCCCTCTGCAATCGCAGTTACAGGCTGTCCTTCGGTGGCATTTCGCACCCCATACCAATCTTCACCCGTATGAAACCGCCCTTGATGGCGCACACTAGACACCGCGTAATCTTGTACAAGGCGAAACGAGGAGGGAATAGGGAAGGCAATACGGCTCACGATGCCACAATCCGTCTGTGCTTGTGCGCCCGTAAGCACAAAGCCAAGAATACAAAAAACGACACCAAAGACAGTTTTTACACGCATAGAGTTTCCTTAAGAGGGCTAATAGGTGACAACTATGCCCTCTATCGTAAGGGCAATGTGCCAAATAACAACGGCTTATCTTAGTTTATGCTAACGCCAAAACGCGCTCTAGGGCAACTTTAACACTGGAAGCCTTGTTTTCGTGGCGGTTTCCCTGCCACAAATGGCGGGTTACCTGTACATTGCTTCCATGTGCTAGCCCCACATATACCAAACCCGCAGGTTTTTGGGGTGTGCCACCGCCCGAACCTGCAATCCCTGTAATGCTAATGCCAATGTGTGCGCCCGTTAGCGTGCATATGCCTAATGCCATTTCACGCGCACATTCCTCACTAACCGCGCCGTGCTGTTCTAGGGTGCTTTGTGCCACACCCAACAAGCCTTGCTTGAGGGCATTGCTATAAGATACCACGCCCCCCGTGATGTAGGCACTACTGCCTTCAATGTCTGTTAGTGTGCTTAAAAACAGCCCGCCAGTGCAAGATTCGGCGGCTGCCAACCACCAGCCTTTTGCCAATAAATGTTTGCCTGTGGCTTCTGCAAGTCTTAACAATTCTGCCATAAAACCTCCTAGTGCATTCTTCAAACATCACGCTTATAATACACAACATCTATCATTATGTTAAATGATGAGTCGCTATGTCTACTCTTGCTCAGCTTCTCTCAATTGCACTAATCTTGCTCACTATTATGTTATTGGTGGGTTGTAATTCTGTTCGTGTGCCAACCCCCACACCCTCATTTACCAATCTGCCCTCTGTAACATTAACCACAGTAAGCATTCCCACGTTTACGCCATTTTATACACCAAGTCCAGAAGCGATCCCTCGCAGGTTAACGCCACAAGCGGTTTCTCATTCAACGTATTTTCCGCCACCAGATTTAGAATTGGAGCCACCCACTTGCTATGAGCTACCAGAAGAGAACTGGGTGTGCTTAGGTCGGGTGTATAACGCCACATCAATGGCATTAGCGGACATAACCATTAGTATCCAAATTGGAACGCAAGTAAAAACAACACTATTAGAGCAAAAGAGCCTACAACCCAATGAATACGCACCCTACCGCGTGGGCTTTAGTGGTCTTAATACCAATGAACCACCGTTCGCACGCCTTGTTTATGCACAGCGTCAAATCTCCGCCCCGTCACCCCTTATCATTGAAGATGAGGTAGGCTTATATATTGCATCAGAGCAGGGGTATGGGCGTTATGAGTATGTTGCAAGTGTTTTCAATACATCAGGTCAAGCAATTGTACACCCGCGTATGGTCATTATGCTTTTAGATGATGTAGGGCGTTTGGTAGGCTATCGCATCATAGAAATTTCGCCCAGTCTTGCGGGGAAAAGCAGAACCCGTGTGGAAACATCGCTTGTGCCATTGGTGGTTGCCCCCCACTTCCGCCATAGTGTAACGGTTGTAGGGGGAGAGTTTTAGGGGGGTGTATTACTAGCTTAACCTTGCGAGAAATTCCTCATCAATAATCACCGCTAAACCGCCATTTTTTTCGATGTCTTCCGCGCTCACTAAATTTTCCCACTCTTCAAACGACAGGTTAATTGAGCGCAATTCCAACTCATATCCTTCAAGGCGTTGATAATTCTCAATCATCAATTCTGCCTGAAGTAGCCGTTCTTGAAGGTCGGGCAAAACGCTTTCTACCGTCCTAGCGCGATTAAGATTGCGTACGCGGTCTTGTACACTATCGTACTTTGGCGTGATAGCCTCCACATTCCAAAAGTCTGCGCGTAGTTCATGAATGAGAATGGCTAAGTCTTGCCATGCAGGTTGGCTTTGTCTTCTTAGCCAATGTTGAACCTTCAAAAATCGGTCAAGGGTTTCGTTATCTACGTCTTTGTGAAAATAAATTGTGGACATTTCTCCTAGCCAACGATTCACTAAGGACGCTGTAAGTTCCCGAAACTCTGGCACTTCTTCTGAGATTCTTTTTTTGCCTAGATTTTGGTCGTAATCTATGATGCACCGAGTACGACTAATTACCGCATACATAGCGAGAACAAGGCTATCTTGTGCCAAACGCAGATAATCAAGAGACTTGTCTGATTGGTCAAAATAGATCTTAAATTCATCTACAAGCTGAATCCGCGATGTGTAAAGTTCACCTGCAGCAACGCCTAGAGATTGTGTTCGGTTAACGTTCTGTCCTTCAAACGCATCTTTAGCGCGTTGTAAAGCCGTGTTAAAGGCATATCGCCTATCTTTCTTAAATTCTGATTTTACCAATTCAGAGAGATTGTCTAACTTTTTATCTATTTGATTAAACCGATGAACCACGACAGCCAGAGTAACGGAAGTCAATCCAAGGCTTAGTAGTGATGCGCCCGTAGCAAATTGCGCTAGAGAAGTAATGCCCTCTAAGGATTTAGTTATATCAACCATGCCAGTTTCGCGTAACCACGTGCGGATTTTCCCAGTAAAAACCTCCTGAATAACGCCACCTGTACGTTTGTAAATACCAGAATCTAATCCAGCTCGTATCTCTAAGGGAATTTCGAAAAACGCCATCAATTGGGACATTGTTATTATTGCTCCAAAGTTATCTTGTTGTATGCCATATTGTATAGCATGAAGTATCAAAACACTTGCCCACTAAATCAATTAAAACTGTTTTAGTGGAATTAAGCCTTACTTCTGCTCCCAAAAGTCTTCTGTGTCATTGTAAACCCAGTCACGGGGTTCATAGGGCTGGCATGTGGGGTCTTTGACGATGTTTGGTGCTTTTTGAAATTCAAATTCTAGCTTGATATCACGGTCAATTGCCGTTACCAAATCACCCACCACGCGCTCGGCATTACGCTCCGCACGGCTCAGTAAATCGCTGTTAATGGCTCTTTCTACAAATTCATTCACAGCCGCATAATTCGCGAGGTCTAAAACAGCGTTCCAGTTGGCTGCTAACGAACCATTTTGCTCATATTGTAGCAATGGAGCTAAAGAGCAACTCACTAAGAAGGCGGGCGGTAACGAAACACGATAACTGTTTGGCTCGCTTAAAGCCGTAACGGTAAGTGCGTCACTATCCAAATTAACACCTGCCCCAATGGTAATTTCGGCTTGGTGCGACGCGCCATGCCCCAACACATTCAGGATGCCCGCCCTAACGTTGATGCGAATGTTGCGATTGCTAAAAGTAGTATCCGCAGACTTTAATACGCCCTGCGAAGATATAGACTTCGTGATGGTTTCTGAAACTTCTGTGCTGGCACTCGTTTGAGGGAAAAACATATCCCGTAAGCCAGCTAAATTACCAAAAAAAGAGGCGATACCTATCCCAGCCACAAGTACGATAACAATAACTGGCAAAGACATACCGGCAAAAAAGCAACAACTTTTGACATAATTACTTTACTCCTCATCAACACTAAAATCACGCATTATAAACGTTTGGTGATATTAGCGTTTTAAGCGTGTAAAGTCAACAGATTTGCTCAAATTAAGAATGAGCGCAAAAGACGGGCTTTTCCCACCAGCACCACCGCCCCCAAACTAGCAGGTATAAGCGCAGTTTCGCCCAAGCCCAAAGTAATCGTGGTTTCATCATGGGTAATCGTAAGTGCGCCCTCAATGCAGGTCATCGCTTGGCAACGCCCCTCTGTGCGAAGGGTTTGGCTAAAGTCATCTAGCTCATGCGATACGGTCTTAAAATATTGACACGATACCATGTCCACACCATCGCCTTCGGGGTGTGTCGTGATGGGCAATTGGGTTACATTTGCCACGCTTACGCCCTTTTCGACGTGCAAAGGACGCGGTTTGCCATCCAGCCCCACACGCTCCCAATCGTAAAGCCGATATGTCACATCCGAAGATTGTTGCACTTCATACACCAACAGCCCCTTGCCCAATGCGTGAACGGTATTGGCATGAAGCATCAGCACATCACCCGTTTTTACCGTTTGATACGCTAAAAGTGGCTCTAGGCGATTTTCGTGGACTGCGTTTGCCATTTCTTCACGGGTTACGCCGTCCTTTACGCCAATAATCAGTTGTGATTGGGGTTCTGCATGAAGAATAATCCACGCCTCTGTTTTGCCTCTGGGGTCATTTTCTAGGTCACGCGCTTGCTCATCATTCGGATGCACTTGCACCGAAAGCCAATCTTCACTGTTCAAAAATTTAATCAGCAACGGAAACCCCTCATCGGTTGGCACGCCCTCACCCACCAATGCTGTCCCATAGGTTGCCAGCACTTGCGCCAAGGTTTGCCCAGCCAAATACCCATTGCCCACCGTTGCCGTATCATGCACTTCCCATGAT
>Ga0163144_10020366_pt1 | contig 13263 bp, 13 predicted proteins | sample OliLak19BULKMAT1_FD_123175 | JGI IMG/M metagenome (GOLD analysis project Ga0163144, IMG submission 123175) | Freshwater microbial mat bacterial communities from Lake Vanda, McMurdo Dry Valleys, Antarctica - Oligotrophic Lake LV.19.BULKMAT1 | ecosystem: Environmental > Aquatic > Freshwater >... | reverse complement strand
GAGAGAAGAGAAACCGGGAGTCAGCCTGTTTCAGCCATCGACCCAGCAGAGGAGGAGAGAAGAGAAACCAGGTGCCAGCCTGTTTCAGCCGTCGACCTAGCGGAGGAGGAGAGAAGAGAAACCAGGCTTCCAGCGTTCAAACCGGCGGCCCAGCGGAGACAGGAGACCCGACCCCGACACTCGGCGTCGGCTGCCACATCCAAAGCGACAACCCCGCCAGTCTCTCACGCACCTCGCAAGAAAACTCATCCCGAATCGCTCCGTCCGGAGGGCGCGCGAACGGAGCCAGCCTCTTCAGCCCCTGGAACCCTCCTTGTCCCCACCGCCCGGAGGGCGGACGAATCGGTCGCGCACCCGCGGATGCGGGCCCACGCCCACTCGACCCCCCCTCGAGCGGACTCAACCGACCCCGCGCGCTCCGCCGCGTCCCGCTCTGCGCTCGCCCCGCACGCACCACCCGCCTCGTCCTTCCACTCTCCCCATTACACTCCCCCCGTGCCCCCCTCTCTCCCCGCGCGCGTCACCGCTCCCCTCCCCGCCATCGAGGCCGCCCTCGACAACTTCATCACACATGCCCCGCTCTCCCCCAACCTGCGCGACGCCGTCCGCTACGCCCTGCTCGGCGGCGGCAAGCGCCTCCGCCCGCTGCTCGCCTGGCACGCCGCCGCCGCCGTGGGCGCGCCCGACCCCGCCGTCAGCCTGCCCGCCGCCGTCGCCGTCGAGCTCATCCACGCCTTCAGCCTCGTCCATGACGATCTGCCCGCCATGGACGACGACGACCTCCGCCGCGGCAAGCCCACGCTCCACATCCACGCCGGCGAGGCCATGGCCATCCTCGCAGGTGATGCCATGACCATCCTCGCCTTTCAATCTCTGGACTCGGTCGCCAACCCCAGCCTCCGGGCCGCCCTCTCTCGCGAACTCTCCGCCGGCACGCTGGCCATGATCGTCGGCCAGGTCTACGACACCCTCGCCGGCCTGCCCCCCGCCCTCTCGCCCGCCGACCGCGTCGCGCTCATCCATTGCCACAAAACCGGCGCCCTCATCCGCGCCGCCTGCCGGATGGGCGCGATGCTGGGCGGCGCGACCGACGACGCCCTCGCCCGCATCACCGCCTACGCCGACGCCGGCGGCCTCATGTTTCAGATCGTCGACGACATCCTCGACGTCACCCAGCCCGCCCACGCGCTGGGCAAGCGCACCGGCAAGGACGCCCAGGCCGGCAAGGCCACCTTCCCCGCCATCCTGGGCCTCGACGAATCCCGCGCCGTCGTCGACGCGCAGCGCACGGTCGCCATTGACGCCCTGACTTCTCTGGGCCGGCCCGCCGCACCCCTCATCGACCTGGCAGGCTACATGGCCGTCCGAACAACGTAGCCGACCGAACTCACAACATTACAACCACTTGAAACGCCTGAACAGCCACACCTCGATCGCCACCACCACCAGCAGCGCCGCCAGAATCACATAAAACCCCATCGGGTGCTCCGCCGCCGGCAACCCCTTCAGGTTCATCCCCAGCATCCCCGTCACGAAGTTCAGTGGCAGGAACAGCACCGTGCACATCGACATGATGTAGACCGCCTTGCTCAGACGCTCGTTGTTCCGGACCCCCAGCTCCTCCTGGATCACCATCGCCCGCTCGCGCACGGCGTCCAGGTCCTCGATGTACCGCTGCAGCAGGTTCGTCGACTCGGCCATCCGCGCCCGGTCGTTCTCCTCCAGCCACGTCACCTCGGCCGCCAACAGCGCGTCCATCGCCTCGCGCTGCGGCGCGATGTACCGCTTCAGCACGATCGCCGTACGCCGGATGTTGGCCACCTGCCCACGCTCCGGGTCGGGCGTGGGCCCGACCATCTGATCCTCAAGATCATCGCACTGGTCCCGCAAGTCATTGATCACCGGCACCAGCCGACCGATGATCCGGCACGCCAGCGACGCCACCAGTTCGCCCACACGCCGCGGCCCCTTGCCATGCAGCAAAAGATCCCGCACCTCCGCAACGGCCTTCACATAGTACGTCCGCACCGAGATCACCCCGCCCGGCCCGATCCACAGGCGGATCGAGACCATGTCCTCAGGGTCCGCCCCGGGGTTCAGGTTCACCGCCCGTAAAATGAGCAGCATCCGATCCTCGTCGATCAGGCACCGCGGCCTGGTCTCCTCCGCCAGAATCGCCTCCGCGATGATCGGATCAACCCCCGCCTGCTTGCCCACGAACTCCTGCGCCCGCTCGTGCCGCCGATCGAGATCGAGCCACACCAGGCCCACGTCGGTCCGCCACGAATCGGGATTGGCTCCGTCGACTTCGACAGCCGAGCCGCGGCCATCAAGGCGCAGAATGTGGTTGGCCCCGCTGATATCCGCGAGCGTGCGCTCGTGCTTCAAGGCCTCGGCGGTGGGGGGGGTGAGAAGGCTGCTCATACAGAGACGCAAGGGTAAGGCCGCCGCGCTCCCTGGAAAAGGGGGGTCGATCGGGGCCGCAGCGGTGGCTGGGCGTCGGTTGCCGCAGGTCGTTTGCCGCCCCTCGGCCTTCAGAATCCACAAGTCCGTGGCGGCGTGGGGCGATGTTGCCACAACATTGTGGGAACGGACGACCTGATTAGGTGGTGCTTTCAAAAACAGCGCATACTTAGAAAAACCCCTTGCGTTCAAGGGGTGGTTGTGTCATTGTGTCGGCATCGTCCGAGAATGGAGTGATCCATGCGTTGCAGGGGCGATTTCTCAAACCGGTTCAAACACGAGGCTGCAGGCCTTCTTGCCGCGGGGGCGGTCGCCGTAGCCGCCCTGCCCGCCGCGGGGCAGGCGTTCCAGCAGTACGGTCTCAACTTCGTCACGGTGGGCGATCCGGGAAACCGGGCGGCGACGGCGCAGGAGGCTCCGCTCTGGCCGACGTTCGCCGAGCCGCTGGGGGCTGTCGATCACACGATCGGCATCATGCGGACTAACGTGACGAACAACGAGTGGATCGACTTCGTCCGCGCGTACGCACCCTACTACCCAGATGGCCCCGGCAACAGCGACCTGACCGGCGAGGGCGTCAAGTACACGGGCATGGTTGGTGGGCTCCCGCAGTATGAAGTCCGCACCGGGCACGGGCGGGCCTCGGCCGACATGACCTGGCGCATCGCGGCGCGATTTGCAAACTGGCTGCACAACGACAAGCAGAGCATCGCGACCGCGTTTGAGGATGGTGCATACGACACCAGCACGTTCGGCGAAACGGTCGTCGGCGGCTTTACGGTCCTCACAGATCAGGTCACCCACCATCCGGACGGCAAGTTCTGGATCCCGACCGTCCACGAGTACACCAAGGCCGGGCACTGGGACCCCAACAAGAACGGCCCCGGGCAGGGCGGCTACTGGCTCATGCCCGACGGCGGCGATGAGAACCTGATCGCGGGCCCGCCGGGAATCGGCGAGTGCGCGGGCGACTGGTGGACGGGGTTCTTTATTGATGTCGAGCTGTACCCCGACACCCCGAGCCCCTGGGGTGTGCTGGACATCTCATCGACGTACTGGCAGCACACGGAAGGGTACATCCATCCCGCGACCGGCACCCGCCGACTCACGGCAGGATCCAGCCCGTCAAGTGGCTACTGGGTAGACGACCGGTTGGACAACTTCGCAACCGCTCTTCCTCACGCAAACTTCGCAATCCGTCTCGCATCGGCGGTTCCGAGTCCCGCCAGTGTGGTTGGACTTGGCCTCGCCGTCACACTCCTTTGGAAAAGGAGACGCGCATCATGGGACGGCACAGGAGTCGGAACGTTCTCGCCCTGATCGCCGCCGTGGGCCTCGCCGCCCCTGCCCTCGCCCACCCGTTCACGCTCAATGTGACCAGCGGGTCGGCAAGCATTACCTCCGCGTCGAGTTCCAGCCCGTGGGTCATCCACATCTCGGTCACGGCTGGTTGGCCCGCCGTGTTCACGCTCACCACCAGCGACGCGAACACGGTGCTTGAGTCGGTGACGGTGGAATGCGACGCCGATGCTCGCATGACGATCAACGAGTCGAGCACGGGTACGTTCGCGATGATCGGGGACGTGCTGGAGGCCTCGTCGTCCAGCCCTGAGTCGTTCGACATCGACACGATCGACATCTCAGGCACGCTTGGCTCTGAGGTGGCCAACGAGTTTACGGTCGCTGCTGAGAGTATCCAGCAGCTTCGGATCGGCGGCGACCTCACTGCCGAGATTATCGGAGGTGCCCGCGCCAGCCTCGCTGACTCGGACATCGAACTCATCGACGTCGGAGGCACGCTCCTCGGCAATATTTCCGCGGAGTACGGCACCATCGAGGTCATCGACGTCGCCGGCGACATCGGCGTCCCCAGCAGCACCGGCCCCTACATCAACGCCGACGGCATCGAGAGCCTCATCGCCGACTCCATCACGTCCTTCATCGACGTGCAGGGGCCGCTCAACCGCATGGAGACCCGCTCGGGCGAGTTCTACGGCGGCCTGCTGGCCCTGTCCGTTGAAGAGAACGTCAACGTCGCCGACCCCGGCATCTTCATCGACGGCCCGTGGGCCGGCGAGCTCTTCGTCGGACCGCTGACCGTTCCGATCGAGATCACCGGCGACTTCTCCGGTGAACTCTTCGTCAACGGGGACATGGACATCGGCTCCTCCACACGCGGCGACATCACCGTCCACGGGAAATACGTCTGCACCGGCTCGCTCAACCATGTGGTCGGCGGCATTGCCACCCGCTTCACCGTCGGCGGCACGTTTGACGGCAACCGCCTCGCCGTCGGTGCGCTGAACGTCTCCGGCACGCCGGGCCAGATCATCATCAACGCCAACGATGATTCCGAGGTGTGGGATGCCGACGTGCGCGTCAACGGCACCGACCTCTCGCCCAAGCCCTTCTATGCCAACACCGGCCCGGTCGGCGGCGTGGGCGAGGTCCCGTTCGCCGCGCACGACGACGACTGCATCCCGCCGAACGGCGGCACCGCAGTGTCAGGTGCATTCTCCGTGACCCTCCGCTTCTATGGCCCGGTCACCTGGGACGCCGGGTTCCCCTTCATCATCGAATACTGGAACGGTTCCTCGTGGGTCAACGACAACTCGTTCTGGATGGTCAACTTCGGCGAGGGCACCCGCACCATCACCCTGCTGTACGTTGATGAGAACGATCCGTCCATCATCCCCGGCGGGCGCGACTACCGCATCACCCCGGTCACCACCGGCACCAACAAGCTGCTGTGCGATAAGCTGCTTACCGTGAGCGACGTGCTGGTCGACTTCTTCACCTACGAGTTCTCGTCGATCTGACCTCTTCGCCCGATCGGGCGTTCCCTTGTGATCTCCAAGAGACCATGCCGAGCCGAGGGCACGTCGCCTCGGCTCGTGCCATACACCCTACCCTCCCCCCATGGCCTACACCGTTCTCGCACGCCGGTACCGCTCGCAAGCCTTTGACGAGGTTGTCGGCCAGGAGCCGATCGCACGCACGCTGCGGGCCGCGATCGATACCGACCGGCTGGCGCACGCCTACCTCTTCTGCGGCACGCGGGGGGTGGGCAAGACGTCGATGGCCCGCATCTTCGCCAAGGCCATCAACGGCGGAACCCCCGAGGTGGACAAGGCCATCATGGCCGGGCAGGACACCGACACCATCGAGATTGACGCCGCCTCCAACAACTCCGTCGAAAACTCCCGCGACCTCATCGCCAACTCCATCTATCGCCCCATGCGCGGCAAGAAGAAGATCTACCTCATCGACGAGGTCCACATGCTCACCCCCAACGCGTTCAACGCGCTGCTCAAGACCATGGAGGAGCCCCCCGAGCACGTCATGTTCATCCTCTGCACCACCGACCCGCAGAAGGTGCCCGCGACCATCCAGTCCCGCTGCCAGCGCTTCGACTTCCGCAACATCCCGACCAGCCAGATCGCGGCCCACCTGAAGGCGGTGGTCCAGACCGAGAAGCAGAAGGCCGAGCCGGAACTGCTGCACGCGATCGCGCGCCTGGGCAACGGCTCGATGCGCGACGCCCTGTCGCTGATGGACCGCGTGCTGGCCACCGGCGAGAAGAAACTCACGCTCGCCCTGCTCGAGGACCTGCTGGGCCTGCCCGACCGCGACCTGCTGTCGCGCCTGATCGACTCGCTGGCGGACGGCGACGCCAAGGCCGCGCTTGAATCCGCCGATGCCCTCCTCTCCAAGGGCACCTCGATCGACACCGTCATCGAGACCCTCCTCGACCGCTTCCGCGACCTGATGGTCCTCTGCGCCTGCGGCCCCGACACGGCCCTGGTCGATCTCTCCGACGTGTCCCGCGAGGAGGAGACGAAGCGTGCGACCCGCTTCGATGCCGCTGGCCTGGTCCACATGATCGCGCTGGCCGAGAACGTGCAGCGAGCCAGCAAGTCGTCCTCGACCCCCCGCGCCCTGCTCGACGCCCTGCTGGTGCGCCTGGCGATGACCGAGAAGCTCGCGGACATCACGGCGTTCATCGCGGGTGCCGCGGGGAGCGCGGGTGGCATGCTTGCAGCTCCGGGCAAGCGTGCTTCCTCGGAGCCCGCCTCAAAAAAACGCTAAGGGAGCCGGGTGCCGTGGCCGCTGCGTTGGGCGGCCACGTTCCGGACTCCCCAGACTCGAACCTCACTGCCTCGACGGGTGGCATGGTTGCCTCTCTGAGCAGCCATGCCGATCAACCCGCACCGCCACCCGCACCCCCGCCACCCCGCGGCCCCGCTGCGCACCCCGAGATCGTCCGCCACGCCGCCGCCACCTTCAACGCCCGCGTGACCAAGGTCGTCCAGAAGAAGCGCCCCTCGGGCTGAGCGGTGCCATGGGCCGCGGCTGTGAGGGGTTGGCGCGACTCCGCCAGCCGACCAACACATGCCCTCTCTCTGCCTCTGCCTTCCTCTGTGCCCTCTGTGCCTCGGTGGTGAACTGCGCTTCCACGGCGCCCCCCTCCCCCCCCTCACCGCAAAATCAAATCAGGCGTGCCCGCGCACGCCTGATGAAGCGGACTCAGTTCTCACCCAATGTTCACGCCGACTCCGCCCTCGGATGCGCCGCGTCGTACGCCTTCTGGATGCGTCGCGTCGACAGGTGGGTGTACACCTGCGTCGTGCTCAGCGACTGGTGCCCCAGCAGCTCCTGCACACTCCGCAGGTCCGCCCCGTTGTCCAGCAGGTGCGTCGCGAACGAGTGCCGCAGCGTGTGGGGGCTGATCGTCGGATCAAGCCCGGCCTCGCGCAGGTACTTGTCCAGCTTCCGCCTCACAGACCGTGACGACAGCCGCTTGCCGTGCTTGTTCACAAACAGCGGCGACTGCCCGGACGGCTGCGCGAACCGCGAGTCGGCCTTCAGCACCTGCAGGTACTTCTGCACCGCGCCCACGGCGTGCGAGCCCAGCGGGACCAGCCGCTCCTTCTTGCCCTTGCCCCGCACATGCAGGGCCTCGCCCGGCAAGTCCAGGTCCTCGATGTTCAGGCCCACGACCTCCGACACACGGATGCCCGTGGAGTACAGCGTTTCGAGAATCGCCCGATCCCGCACCCCCAGCAGGTCCGCATCGCCCGGCGCCGACAGCAGCTTCTCGATCTGGTCGATCGTGATGGCCTTGGGCAGCCGCTTGGCCTGCCGCGGCGTCCTGATCAGGGTCATCGGGTTGCTCGCCACGATCCGACGCCGCTCGGCCCAGCGATAGAACGACCGCAGCGTCGCAATCTTCCGCGCCATCGTCGCCGGCGAGTACTGGTGCTCTCCCAGCGAGCCCAGAAACGAGCGGATGGTCTCCACGTTCCCGGCGCAGATGGCCTCGGTGACCGTCTTCGGGCCGATCGTCGCCACCACGCCCTGGCCCTGGCCGTTGGCCCGCATCCGGAACGCGGCCTCCTCGGCCGCACGCTCCGGCTCGATCCCCAGCTCGTGCCCCAGGTACTCGATGTACTGCCGCAGGTCCGCTCCATAGCACCTCGCCGTGTACGCGCTGAAATGCCTCTCATCAGTGAGGTAGGAGGCAAACGCTTCGGTCACGGGCAACGTGGACGTCGACATGGAGAAAACTCCTCGGTGGCCTCTTATCGGTCGGCGGTAGCCGGACCCTTAGCGGGCCCTTCGGCGGTCGGTCTGCCCGCCCCCCGACAGGCCGGAACTGCTCGAATCGGCCCCGGGCTTTCCCGGTGCCGCGGTCTGTTTGGACATTGCCTCGATCTGCCGGCACACCGCGAAGGCATCCCCTGCCTCGAGCGGAGACCCGGGCTGGCGAGCGAACTCCAGCACGGCTCGCGCAAGAATGGCCTCTTGGCCGCCGTCGCACCTGAACTCAAAGCGGTGGGCGTGTTTCGAGAACGTGACCCGCGTCAGGCCCAGCGCGTCGGCGCCCGCTGCGGGCCCGCCGCCCGCTGGCGACTGGCCCTGATTCTGGGGGCGCGACGGTTCTGGATTGGAAGGCATCGGTCCCATCTGATCCGGGGTTATTCGGCCAGAGGGGACACGGACTTGACCGCCTTTGGCGTTTACTCGCGCCCGCTTTCCTGGGCGAGGCGGATCCACTCCTGCTGCACAAGCCGCGCCACGCAGTAGTGGGCCGCGAACTTCGCGTACAGCTCCATGCTCGCCAGATGGACTTCCCACGTCAGTGCATCCCTCGGATCGTGCCGCCCCGTCGCGTAGTTCCGGAGGTCCGCCAGAACCTGGTGGTTCCGCGCGTCCAGGTGCTCCGAGACCAGCGCCATCGGCCGCTCGTCCGCCAACCCCGCGCCGATCGCCCCGCCCCGCGGATCATGGTCCGTGGGGCTTGACACCAGCGCACGCGGGTCAAACCGCTCCTCACCATCAGGCCCGGTCAGCCCCATCAGGGCCAGGCTCAGCCCGATCACCGGCGGGTTGTACGGGTCCCAGGCCGTGATAGTTCCCACAATGATGGCGTCAACTCCAAGCGCCTGCGCGAGTTGCCGCGCTTGCGCGGGGGTTTCCACAGCCTCCATCCGCAGCGCCCGCATCGCGCCCAGTGTGCGATTCAGCGGCAGAACCCGCACGCCGCGCACCTCGGCCGCGGACGCCACCAGCGCGTCGGCAACCTGCTCGCTCGACGCGTACGAAGTCCCCGATTCATTGCGCGGCGGCGCGACCGCCCACAGAACCTCGCCCTCGAGGCTCGAGTACGGCGCGACCACCATCTCCGGCGGCGTGAGCGGCCTGCCCTGCTTCTTGGCCGCGCACCCCGGCGCAATCACCGCGCCAATCAGCACAAGCAGCGCAAGAGCCAGCGGAGCCAGAGGTCGGACAACAGGCAACAAGTAGCGCAGGGCACCCATGCCGGTCGACATCGCAAAGTGCAAGCCACCTTGCGCCGCCCGCTTGGTCAAGACCCCAGCCCGCTCAATGCCCCTCGGCCCCGCCCCCCTCCGCCCCCGCAAACACCGGCGCCCCCATCGGCACCCGCCCCGTCGCCGTCTGGATGGCCCCGTGCGTCGTCATCATCCACAGGTTGTCGTGCCCCGAGCGATCCGAGATGAAGAACAGGGTCCCGTCCGGCGCGAACGTCGGCATCAGGTCCACGCCCCGCCCGCTCGTGAGCGGCACCCGGTTCCCGCCCTCCACGCTCGCCAGGAACAGGTCCGCGTTGCTGGGGCGTGGCGCGCCGCGGTCGGCCCAGTCCGCGTCATTGGGCACGCCCGCGAACGCCACCCACCGCGCATCGGGCGACCACGTCGGGTTGATGTACGCCTGCGTCGGGCTGCTGGCGATCAGCATCGGATTGGTCGCCTCGCCGTTTCCGTAGTCGATGGTCCACACGCCGAACGACCTCGAGCCGCGCTCGCGCGACCGCTGGTACAGGATCCGGTCCATCCCGCTCGCGCCCGTCCCCGCGACCGGGCTCCACTCCGGGAACAGCCCCTCGCCGATGAAGAACGACAGCGTGGGCGTCCGCATGTCCAGCACCCACAGTTCCCAACGCCGCCCGGCCTCGCCGAACCGGCAGAACACCAGCCCGTTGCCGTCTGGGCTCCACGATGGGTGCAGGTCGGGCGCCCCGTCGGTCGTCAGCTGCAGCGCCTTGCCGCCGTCGATCGGCATCACATAGATGTCCCAGTTGCCCGAGCGGTTGCTCGTGAACGCGATCCACCGCCCATCCGGGCTGATCGAGGGCATCATGTCGTGCCCCGGATCGCTGGTGATCTGCGTCAGCACGCTCGACCCCAGGCGCTTCAGGTACAGATCGCTTGTCGCCCGGTGCTGCGTGCTGGCGAACACGATGAACGACCCATCCCGCGAGACCACCGGGTCAAAGTCCGCGCCCTCGAACGTGTCGGTCACCTGTGAGATGTTGGCCGAGCCCGCCGCATCCTCCGGCGGCGTGCTGCCCGCCAGCGACTCGTCGAACGTGCCCGAGTACCACCCCAGCCCGTCGTCGCTGGTGCCCTGCCCGCTTGTCGTCGAGCCAAGGGCTCCGGGCCTCCCGGCTCCGATCGTGCCGCTGCTTGAGTCAGAGGCCGCGTACGCGGGCGCGGGTGAATCCGGGAACCCGGCCTCCGCCCCGGGCGCGTGCCGCGGCGCCGGGTTGGCCCGCGTCTCCGCGCTGGTCACGCTCTGGGTCCAGTACCGATCCTGCCACGTGGGGTCGCCCTGGGCGTTGCCCGTGGCCGGCGCCTGGTTCATCGCCGCCGGCGTTCCCGCCGGTCGAAACGCCACCGGCTCCCGCTGCCACGTCGACGAGCAGCCCGCCAGGCCACACACCAGAATTATCGTTGCGATGCGGGTCGGCCGGGTCTTCATGGCGTCACCTCTTGTCGAAGTTGCAAACGGACGACTCCGACGCGCAACGCGTGCGCCCCCGGCGTCGGCCCACGCCCCGCACATCGGCTCCTCGCGCACGCCCCCCAACCCGCACGCGACGCTGCCCCGCTCGCCACCCATCCCCACCCCGCACGCCCCGCACAACTTCACGCCAGCCATCCCTGCCCAATGAAAAAGGGGCAGACCCCCACCGCGGGTCTGCCCCTTGCCTCCCTCTCCGATCCGTCTCTCTCCGCCGTTTCCGGCGGCCCCCGATGCTCAGTCGGAGTCTCAGGCGGGTGGTCGAACCCATCGGTCACCCGCGGGCGTGACGGCTCATGATCGCGGGCGATTCGCCCCGCCGCACCCACACCGCCTCCCGACCCCTTGGGGACGACGCGCACACAAGGTGGTCCAGGTAGTGGTTCAGGCGGTCGTCGTCAAACGTCTCCAGAAACTCGGCCCGTGCCGAGCGGTTGAACTCCATGATGCGATCGATGACCTGCTCCCGGGTCAATCGCGGTAACGAACTGGGATCGGGCTCCGCCCTCTCCCGCGCGCGCTTCGCGCGAGCGGTAAGAGAGACCAAGTGAGGCTCCTTCCGTGGCTACTCGGGGGCACGCCCCCGCTCATCCGTGAGTCCCGCGTCGGCGGGAAGATGGTCATCGGGCCGGCCACGCTCCCCGCGTGAGTGTGTAACAACCCGGGACGTTCAGCGCGGGATGTGCGCCGCCTCCGGACCTACGTCACCAGCGAGGCCACGATCCACAGCGCGCCCAGTGCCCCCGCCACGATCGCCAGAGCCAGCGACAGCCGCGACCGCGAACGTGCCCGGGCCCGAGCCACGCACGCCGCGATCACCTCCGCATCCGGCGTGAGTCGGTCGCCCGCCTCCCGAAGTTCCGCCACCGCGCGGGCCGACTGTTCGCCCAGCCGCGCCGCGATCTCGTCGTCGGCTCTCCGCAGGAACCGATCCGCCGCCGATCTCGAGCAGTCCATCGCGCGGCACGCCCGGATCGGGTCCAGATCATCCAGCCTCCGCAGCACGAACGCCTCGGCCGCCTGCAACGGCAGCGACGTGATGACCGCGTGCGCCGCTCCCAGCGCCATCGGGTCCTTGGCTCGTCGCGGCGCCAAGGTCGCCGGCGCGTCGCCGCCGTCGTGCCCTGCAGCCGGGATCGCCGGGCGCGACACCGGCCCCACCGCACGCCGCAGCGACTGGATGGCGAGCCGGTCCAATCGATCCGCGTCCAGGTGCTCGTTCAGGCCCGGGGGCGTCAGCAGCGACAGCGCACGCCGCGCCACCGCCGCGTCACCTGTGGTCAGAATCCCCAGCCGCCACGCGCGGCGTGCAAGGGCGAGTTCGGCGGGTGCAGGGGCGGGCATGGCCAATGGTAATGGCGCTCGGAATCAAAGGAGGCCGACGACGCGATGCTGCCCGGTCATCGGCATCGCGTACATCGAGGGCGACGCGACGGGCAGGGACTGCGCCCAAGCGCCAGTCGCCAGCCCGGCCCGAACGGTGAGCGCGAGAGTCGTCTGACGTGTCATCGGTGGATGCTCCTCTACATTGGAACGTGCAGGACCCCGGACACCACGGCCGCGAGGCCCGGATTGCCGCGCACCACCACTCCGCCGCGCCAACATGGCCGACCGCGTACACGGCGCGCGAAACTGCAGCAAGGCGTGCTCCCGCGGTCGACCAAGCGCGGGCAAGATTCCGAGCGGAGGCCCCTTCCTCCCCAACCCCGGTCTCAAGGCGAGCCGGGCCCGCAGCGGACCACAAACGGTCCCGACGCGCGCCGGCGATCAACTCCCGGTGAGAGTGACGCCGGAGGTCGAGGGCGGATGCGGGCCCCGCTGGCAAGCCGTTGCTCCAAGCGGCCCGCCGCACGGGGGCGGTACAAAAAAACACCCGCCCGCGCGGAGCGCGGGCGGGTGTGTGGATCCATGTCGCCCCAAGGTTCCCGGAACGGTTGGGGTCGATGGTGCGTTGCGGTTTAGCAGCCGGCGGCGAAGATCGAGAGGTAGTAGAAGAAGTCGTCGTTGTTGATGACGCCGTTCGGGACGCCGTAGCCGGGGGAGCCCGGGATGGCGGTGGTGGTCACGTCGGCGACGGCGATGTTGCCGGCGGCGAACTGGGAGAGGTAGTAGAAGAAGTCGTCGTTGTTGAGCGTGCCGTTCGGAACGCCGTAGCCGGGGGAGCCCGGGATGGCGGTGGTGGTCAGGTCGGGCTCGCAGCCGCCGCCGCCCTCTTCGACCTCGAGGGTCATCATGAAGTTGTGGGCCAGCTCGCTGGTGGGGGTGGCGACGTTGTCCACGAAGCCCCAGTTCCAGAGGGCGCCGGTGTTGAGGATCTGGGTGTAGTTGGTGGAGCCGACGGGGATGACGTTGGTGACGCCGTCGGTGGCCAGCCACAGCTCGTCATCGCCGGCGCCCAGCTTGCGGAGCGAGGAGGGGATGGGGAAGCCCAGGCCGATGGCGGTGGGATTCACGTCGCCGCCCGCGATGCGGACG
>Ga0163144_10020365_pt1 | contig 13263 bp, 14 predicted proteins | sample OliLak19BULKMAT1_FD_123175 | JGI IMG/M metagenome (GOLD analysis project Ga0163144, IMG submission 123175) | Freshwater microbial mat bacterial communities from Lake Vanda, McMurdo Dry Valleys, Antarctica - Oligotrophic Lake LV.19.BULKMAT1 | ecosystem: Environmental > Aquatic > Freshwater >... | reverse complement strand
TCATTCTTAGCCTTGTAGCAAAGTCTATACTTGCATGGCAGGTTTTTGCCGGTACATTGGCAAACTAAAATCACTTAAATATAGTAAAATTTTAGTCACTCGATACTCTATAGTGGGAAATAAACCCCCTTTAATTTTAGAGTTGTAGCAGTGCAGGCATTTACATAGATTATATTTTATGGTATTGTTAGTTTTATGACTGACGATAATAATCGACAAGACTATCCCGAAACAAGTAATAGAGAAATGTTTCCTCGTAGTAGAACTGATTACGGCTTGCTTTTTGTCGGTTTGACGATTGGCAACTTAATTGGCGATGAATTATTTGAAACTAACTTTACGCCAATTGATGCAGCACCTAGGGCTGCGATAACTGTTGGTTTAATATATGGGGTCAAAAAAGCTGTTCAGCTTATAAGAGGCTAGCACAACTCTTATCCTATAAATTAGCATCAAGTTTGTTGATCAAGTCGCTTGTAATGCTTGTAAGATCAATAGCGTAAAAGTGCACGTAGTTCATCGTCTTTAAAAGTGCCTATTTCAGTTGGTATTACCTCCCCGCCTTGTTGAATTGTTTTAACGATGGCGTTTTCAATTCGATCTTTATTAGTATCAGATATTTCTATCCGCAAGTTTTCATCTCTACCATCTCGGACGCTGTCGGTAGTTGAACGAAGAACAGGGACGAACAGCTTGTCTACTTTATAATTATCGAGCGCAGCTTCAACTGCACTAGTGTTTTGTGCTAAGATATTAGGCGTTGAATTATTAAACTGGCCAATTATTTCTTCTCGGTTATTAAGAGAAATTTCATCCAGTACCGGTTTGACTGAACTTTGTAGCGTATCCATATTTTCACGCTGATGGTTACCGTGAAGTTCGTGGCTATGGATGTATTTATAGTTTAAATATTTTTTTAGTTTAATTAATTGAGTTTCGTCACCGGCTAAGATAAGTACTTTGTCTTTATCTGCTAAGTACTTATTTAAAGGTTTGGCAAGAAGTTGCATATATAAATCAATTTCTTCTTCTTTTTGATTGTCGCTGCCTCCATGGCCATGATACATTGGCACTTTGGCTCCATTATTTCCACCAGCGTGGAATTGTAAATTGTCTTCACGATCTTCGCTCATTACGTCTTTTAAGGCGTCCGGTAGTTTAATTTCGTTTAATTCATTTATTTGTGCATCGTTTGCAAGCAACAGTCTTGGAGAGTCAAGATTAACGTCCAGTACGTAAGCACTTCCTAATATACTATTTGAAATAATTAAGGGCGTAATATAATAATTGTCACTCAATAAAGTTATCTGCTTTGACTCTATGGGTAATTGAACGGTTTTGTAACTATCTTGATCAGCGAAAACAGCTAAAGACAATGACTGGTGTTTCCAGAAATCAGTGTCATTCTTTAGGTTCTCTAAATCTTTATATACTTTATTAAGACCACTATGGTCTTTCCTGGCAACATCTTTGACTTCCTGGAGTGCATTTTTAAAACGAATTCGGTCTTCTTCTAGATGTTCACTTGAGCTTTTTGGATGTGTCGGGATATAAAAACTTAACTTTGGTCCTTTTGATGTTTTATCAATCAAGCTGTCGATAAAATTTTGAGATATAGACATTCTGCTCCTTAGTAAATTAATTACCCTGCACCTACACAGTGACATTGCTAGATGTATTTATCTGTACGTTATTTTATTATTGCTACAAACAAAGATACAAATGTTATATTGTCGAAGTTATTTTATGCGCTCAAAAATTAAGGGAGAACTCTATTTGGTAAGGAAAAAAAATCGGATAAATTACACTCTGCTATAGTTACTTACTCTAAACAATAATCATCAAATATATCTTGTACTTTACTAATTATAGTAAAAACTATACAAGACTTTGCTATTATTAAGCTTATGGATAAAAAGCCTATAAAAATATTAGTATTAGCTGGAACAACCCGCGAACAACGTAAATCAGTCCACGCAGCTCGGTTTATAGCAGAAATAGGTAGGCAGCAAGATAATGTAGAGATTCGATTTGGTGATCCCACAGATTTCTATTTTCCAGGTGATGGTAATGATCCTGAAGGCAAGGACTCAAGGTATACGGAATTAACCGAATGGGCCGATGCATTTTTTATAGTAACACCAGAGTATAATCATAGTTTTCCAGGCACCTTAAAACGAATGCTTGATAGTGAGCTCAAAAACTACATCCATAAACCGGTTGCCTTAGCTGGAGCCTCTTCAGGAAGGATGGGGGGAGTGCGGGCGGTAGAATCATTAGTAACTGCTGTGCGTGAAATGGGCATGGTCGTAACTTTTACAGATGTTTACTTTGCCCAGGTACAAGATTTATTTAATGAGAATGGTGAAATCCGAGACGAATTCTATAAAGAGGCAGCAAACAAAGCTTATACAGAACTAATTTGGATGGCTAAAGTTTTGAAGCAAGGCCGCGAGACAGCTGGATTTGAAAATTAATTATGAGGCGAGCGCTTACAAGAAGTAATATAAACAAAAATCAAGAGGGTTACGGTTTCTTAATTATACTTTTTGTTGTGACTTTGGTTATCGGGGTATTGGTGGTCGGTCAGATGGTTTTAAGATCAAGTGAGGATAATACTGAACGAGCAAATAGTCTTCCCGATTCCTTTGAAAACAAGCCCAAAATTGATGGAAACTAAAAACATCACAATTACCATCATTGAATAGCTATGAGTAACTATCTATACTCAGGATTAACATTCTTTGAGTTGGTTGCTTTCTCCCAGTCTTTGGTTGTGTTTCCTTTTGCTGCAACTCCTCCATTGTCCTTCAGCATTCTTGCAGTATGCATTAGATTCCAGGCCATAAAGGTAGTGTTGCGGTTTGTGAAGTCATTATTAAAACCTATAGGTGCTTCTAGTTTTTTACCGTCCCACTCAGTATCACCATAACTGGGTCCTGGCCCAGCTTCACCAACCCAGCCAGTATCAGCTTGCGGTGGTATTGTGTATCCAATGTGCTGCATGGCATAGAGAATATCCATAGAGCAATGCTTTATACCATCTTCATTTCCAGTAACAATACAGCCGCCAACTTTTCCATAATATAAATACTGATCCTTTTCATTGTGATCTCCGCTATACGCATACATTCGTTCAATCACTAATGTTGCAACACTTGATTTAACTCCTAGCCATATCGGAGTTCCAATAACAAGAATATCGGCTTCCATAATCTTTTTCTGAATATCGGGCCATTCATCTTTTTGGAATGGTTTTTGTGATTTGCCATCTTTAATCATGCCAAATGCCACGGCATGATCTAGAACGTATACGTGCTCAACACTAACACCCTCTGATTCCATGATAGCTGCCGATTTATCAATAAGTATTTGTGTATGCGAGCCGGTTTTATCTTTTTTGATAGAGCAGTTAATATAAAGAGCCTTCAGATCATCAAAATTATTGACTAATTTATGTTTCATTTTAACTCCTTTATATTTATTAACGTGTATTTGCTAGCTTATCAAAATTTAATTCTAAAAAAAGTATTAAATTGTATTGACATACTTATGCCTACACTGAGGATAATGGTAGAACCGTTGTAGCTTTAGCGCTTGACGATTTAAGCTATGGACAAGCTTGGCATTTGCCCGTTAGTAGACCAATTACTATTGAAGAGATCCGCAAGATTATATCTGATCAAATAGGTAAGTCATATAGGGTATTATTTACGTCGACTTTTGCCATAAACTTAGTATCTCTATTCATGCCAAAACTAAAAGAAGTAAAATAAATGCTTTATTAATTCAAAGATCCTTATAATATGTACGACTCTAAGTTTAGAAAGCATTATCCAGTATTTGTAGTAACCGATATACGCTTGGGGTTTTCGGAAACTGTAGAATCATTTAATAAATCTGGCACATTAAAATCAAATATGTAAAATATTATATTATTTAAAAACTATGACTAGTACATTGCACTGTTTGACATAGCAGTATTCTGATACTATAAAAGGAAGAAGCGGGAGAAAATAACTTATGGTTACGAAATCAAACAAGGCTGTTACTGGGCGTAACGAAAAAAAACCAAAGGAAATAAAATTACCAAAAGATAAGATATTATCAAGGTTAACGGTTTTTTTCTTCGATAAACCTCGACTCACAGCGTTATTGTGGATAGCACTTACTATTTTTGGTGCACTTAGTTACACCACGTTTATGCGACGAGAAGGATTCCCAAGCGTAAACGTGCCGATAGCTATAGTTGGCGGCGCATATTTTGTTAACGATCCTGCGGTTGTTGACGCTAATGTTGCCGGTCCTATTGCCGACATTGCACTTAAGCAAAGCGGGGTTTCAAAAGTAGAATCCCAGGCCCAGTCAAATTTCTTTACTGTAGCTGTAACTTTTAAAGATGGTACAAATGCCAAAACAGCAACAAAGTCATTAGAGCAGGCAGTCAAAGATTCCGGTAAGTTACCAGAAAGTGCAAATGTGCAGTTCAATCCAATATATTTTGGGGCCACTGGCGGCGGTACTGAGCAGCTAGACATTGCTATATCCTTTTATCCTGAAGGCGCTGACGTACCATTAGAACAATTAACTATTAAAGCTGAAGAGGCAGCAGAATGGTTAAATGCTAAAGAAATTACTAGTGTTAATACAGTCTCTGTTCAAAATCCTTTTGAGGATTCTATAAATCCTGCAACTGGTGAAGCTGTAACGTTTCAAAAAACATTTGATAGATTTGGTTTTCGCGAGAACGACCAGAATACCTACCACCGCTCTGTTATTCTAGGGATCGCCGCCAAGTCAGGCTTTGATGTCATAGAGCTAGATAATGCCGTTAGAACTGCACTCGATGAGTTACACCAAGATAGTAAGTTTGAAGGCTTTAACGCTGAAATTAGTGCTAGTTCTGCTCCCCAGATAAAAGCAAACATATCTGAACTTCAAAAATCTTTGCTAGAAGGACTATTGGCAATACTGGTAGTGGGCTCAATTGTAATTGCTATAAGAGCCTCTATAATTACGGTTATTTCTATGATAACAGTGGTAGCAATAACATTGGGATTTTTGTACGTCATTGGTTATTCGCTTAACGTAATCACGTTGTTTGCCCTTATTTTAGCGCTAGCGCTAATTGTCGACGACACAATAATTATGGTTGAGGCGATAGATGCTGCTCGACATCATCACAAAGATAGACGTAGAGCCATACAAGAAGCTACGCGTAAAGTGTCTAGGGCAATGGTTGCAGCAACAGCTACAGCAGCGCTTAGCTTCGTGCCATTATTGTTTGTGGGAGGTATTTTAGGAGAGTTTATAAGGGCAATACCGGTCACTATTATTGCTTCTTTAGTAATTAGTTTAATAGTAGCCCTTTTGTTTATTCCTTTCTTTGCTAGATTCTTACTACTAGGTCCTAAGCAGATGGGTAAAAAAGGTGTCACAGAAGTTGCCGCTGGTTTCGAAGCTAAGATTGCAAACTTCATTACTGGTCCAATGCTTTGGGCGCGCCATTCACGTACCAAACTATTTACAGTGGGCTCTGTTGCAGTATTCATTGGCCTCAGCTTTATTGTTGCCGGTATATTAATTGGCCGTAATGTCGACTTTAATATCTTTCCGCCGACAAAGGACACCAATGGTTTAGTAGTTTCGCTCAGTCTTCCTCCGGGCCTAACTATTGAAGAAGCTGAGGCCAAAGCTGCTGATGCTGACAAAATAGTAGCCGATTCATTAAATGAGAACTTTGTCCAGGGATCATACTTTGCAAGCGGAAGCGAACAGGGTGGTGCTCAGAGTATAGAAATAATATCCTATACAAAACGCGAAGTACGTTCTCCAGAACTAGTTAATTTACTCCAAACTAAACTTACAGAAGCTGGGTTAGTAGCATCGGTTAGTCAGTCTGATGTGGGGCCGCCATCGGCAAGTTTTGTAGTACAAATTGCTGCCGAAAACCGGGACGGTGCCTTTAAAGCCGCAGAAGAGTTAAAGACCTTCTTAACTAACACAGAACTAAAAAGACCAAATGGCACTACGGCACGATTTGAAAATGCGACAGTTTCTAGCCCAAATCAATTCATCAGAGTAGACGGTATGCCCGTCCTGACCGTTTCGGCTGGCTTTGATGGAGACGATACCTCTACTTTGGTTAACCTAGGCGAAACTGCACTAAATAATGAATTTACTGCCGAAAAAATTGCTAGTTTTGGTCTTCAGGATAACGCAATTAAGCTTGAGTTAGGTCAAGAGTCTGAAAACCAAGAATCTTTTGCTACTTTAGCTATTGCCTTCCCATTACTTCTGGTTGTGATGTTCCTGTTACTAGCCATTCAGTTTAGAAGTTTGCTCCAACCGCTACTTATATTTATGGCTATACCATTTAGCTTCTTTGGTATCGCTCTTGGCCTTAGCCTAACTAATAATTCATTTAGCTTCTTTGCTGCCCTTGGGTTCTTTGCCATACTTGGACTAAGTGTTAAGAACACGATACTTTTGACCGACTTTGCTAACCAAGCACATAAGGCCGGCATGGGTCCGGTTGATTCAGCTGTAGCAGCTTTACGCGAACGCTTCCGTCCATTGTTTGCCACTTCAGCAACTGCTGTTGTGTCTCTGATACCACTCGCATTAACTAGCCCGTTCTGGGAAGGCCTAACAGTCACACTTATATTTGGACTACTTTCAAGTACGTTCCTAGTTATAGCAGTCTTCCCTTACTACTACCTTGGTTCAGAATATTTGCGACTCGCTATATCTAGAAAACTGTTCTTTGGCTGGTTAGCACCAACCCTGGCAATTACAGCAATTGTTTGGTGGTTGGTTAGTCCCGTATGGGGCCTACTAGTAATACCTCTTAGCCTAGCCGTGATTTTGTTTCGCGGATTCTACGCAAAACGTTTAGTTAGTTAGATTACTTACTGTCCATTTTGTAGTAGGCTGGTATCATATATAGCATGCTATGGTTACTTAGATTAAAAACCCTTCGTAGGCTTATATGGTTATTGCCTGTCGTTCGGATGGTCATGAAGTTCCTTTTGCGCAAGTCTCGAACTTTGAAATAAATAAGAGGCCAGTTCTTTTTAGGGATTTGGCCTCTTTAATTTTAGGTAATGTAGTTGTATTAGGTATCTCTACGATCAGTAGATGTTTTATCTTTAGTATGGTCTTTGGCTTCGTTAGTTTTGGCCTTAGCTTTATCCGTCACTTCACCGGCCTTGTCCTTAGTGTTTTCCCATAATTCATTTGCTTTGTCGTTCATGTCTTTCATATGTTAAACCTCGTAGTTAGTTGACGCTTGTATCGTAGCAACAACGACTTAGCGAGGCAGTAAAAATAATTACACTGTCTATACGATTAAGCGAGCATGTATGTTTTTAGTATAAATAATAACTCTTTTAGTTTTACCGTTCGTCTTAATTAAATGAGTGTGTTGGTGGACAACAGATTTCATTCCGGAGCCAGGAGAACGTGAGTACACATTGTAGCCACGACTCTCGTAAGACCCCAGTAGAGCTACGTATTCAATAGCTTCATTTGCTGTAAAATCATTTAAAGTGTCAGTGTGTTTTTTAGGAATAATTAATAAGTGGTCATTAACATCCTGTAGATCCCAGGTTTTATACGGAAAAATGTTGCGAATTATTTTGAAAGATTTTGTTTCAGTTACGAAACTATTATCCGTCACTTTATGGTCACAGAATTGGCAGGCACCAATAATTAATTCACTCATATGATGTTTATACTGTTTAATGTGTTTTTTTGAACGAGTACCAATCACTTATAGTAATCCTTCGATAATTATTTTGTGCTTTTCTGAGACTGGCATCACACTTAGTCTTCCGATACGAATGAGAGCCAAGTTGCTGAGACCAGAAACTTGCTTCAACTGTGCTAATGTTACGGGTCTTTCATATGTTTTTATGTATTTTATTTTTACTGCCCAAGAACGTCTCGGGTCAGAAGTATTTTCAAAAGGCTCACCGGACACTTCGGCCAAGCCTACAATCGATTTTTGTTTCTGCGAATGATAAACATATACTTTGTCACCGGGTCGCATGGCTTTAATATGCAATATGGCAGCATTATTATGGACGCCGTCCCAAACTGTTTCTCCGTCCCGTTTCAGATCATCAATACTATAATCCGAATCCGGATCAGCTTTGACTAAAAAATAACTCATTAACTCAATTATATCCTATACTGTTAAGTAAATATGGAAATTATCCAAGCAATTATTTTGGGCATCGTAGAAGGACTGACCGAGTTTCTGCCCATATCGAGCACTGGCCACCTTATAGTTGCCGAAGATATGCTTGGTTATTACGATTCCAGTAAAATGTTTACTGTAGTAATACAGATGGGCGCAATTGCCGCCGTTATATGGTTTTATCGCCGTGATTTATGGAGACTAGTTAAGGGACTATTCGCTGGTGATTCATCAATCCTGAGATTTTGGTTAGTCTGGATACTAGCTACAATTCCCGCCGGTGTTGTCGGACTGATGTTTGATGCCAGAATTGAGGCCTACGCCGTTACAACCGTTGTAGCCACAATGTTTATACTAGGCGGTATTGCCATATGGCTGATAGAAACCTTCCATAAGACGAAGCCAACAAAAACTGCCCATCTAGAGAAGATAACTATTAAGCAGACACTTTTGATAGGTGCTTACCAAGTTTTAGCCTTAATTCCAGGTGTATCTAGGTCGGGTGCAACCATTATGGGCGGTTTGCTCTCTGGCCTCGACCGCGTGACTGCAACGTCGTTTTCGTTTTATCTTGGTATACCCATATTACTGCTAGCCGGAACTTATAAGTTGGTTACTGGCGACATTTCTACTGTGCAAGGTGGTGCGCCGGCTTTACTGGCCGGTGTGGTATCATCCTTTATTACTGCACTAATGGTCATTGGTTGGCTGCTCCGTTATGTATCTACCCATGACTTTAAAGTGTTTGCCTATTACCGCATTGTTTTCGGCTTGTTACTGCTTGGCTTGGTGGCACTTGGTGTTTTAGGCTAGAATAGGCATAAGCATGTACCAGCACGGTAGAAAAACACGTCGTCCACGTAACGCAGCCATTTTTTTTGGTACTGTTGTTCTTGCCGGTCTTATCATAGTGATATCGTGGTTAATTGTCCGAAAAGACATAGCTAGTACCACTGCACCCAAAACCACAGTACCTATATTGTCAAACATTGGTGAGGGCGAAAAACAAAATATTAATGAAACTCTTTTTTCACTCGATTTGCCTACGGATTGGAAACTACAAGAAAGGCGAATAGAGGACTATGCCAACTATTACTCTTGGGTATCTACCAAAAAAGGCGCAGACGACCGCAGGTTGTTTCTTCACATAAATATTATGCCACCAGATTATAAATTGGTTCGAATGCTTTCTGTAACACCGGATGCAAACAAGCTTTTGCTAGGCAACGTATCTGACGAGTGTATTAATTTTTCTGGTGGTGCGGGACGTTCGGTAGCTGCTCAAGGAACTGCGACTTTTGAGGCCAAGTGGGAGAATGTTAGCTTTGTTTGCGATCCAATTGTTGCCAACCAGACTATTGGCACCGGTAGCGTAGACGGCGGTATTGCTTCTCAGATTGGCCGTAATAAGTTTTTCTTTTACTACGAAGACCGCAATGTTCGCCCAGATAGCAACATAATGCGCCAAATAGTCCAGAGCTTTAGAGCCAAATAGATATTCATTATGTACTAAGTATCTCGAAAAAGCGGTGTATAAGATAGGCTGGTCGGACGGCCTCCTTAAGTAATGCCAACACACTAGCCTAAAACCTTAGTTCATTTGTAAGAAGTACCAAGCAGCTCCTTAATAGGCCGTAAACGTGAACTAGTCAAACTTGGCTTCATTAGAATATCTTTTATTTTTACTAATACTTTGCCCTCAATTCTATTTAAAGCACGATAATAACTGACGTCACCCAGATATATTACAGAGTTATATTATTTCTCTAGTGTAAAAACGAAGCAAAAAATACTATATCTAGCGTGGGTGTAATGAGCTACACTTATTCATAAGTTCTTTATTCATACAAAAATGTTGGAAGTGAGGTGTAATTCCTCCGCAGTGCCGCTACGGTTAAAGTCCGATACAACAGTTAAGCCTCCCGAGCAGGAGCAAAACCTTCTGACGACTTATAAGGTTAGTCGGTGTATCTCTTGCTCGTGGTAGCAAGGTATATTTTATGCAGTCAACAGTAGAACTCTTGGCAATAGATAACTCAGAATATTTCGATGCCGAAACACGACGTTACTACGATACTGTTACGTGGCTAGCTGAGGTAATGCCTGGGAATATGCGTACACCTTTTGAGTATACTTACTATGGTGGTGAACTATATGCCCAGGACGGCAGTGCAATGGGTAGGATATTTGATGATTCAATTGAGGGCGCCAAGTCATTGCCACTTTATGAGCGACGACGAAGAGAAATAGAAAAAGGTGAGTATTTAGATATGCTGGCTATGATGAAGGGAGATAAACCCAACACCATCGTAGTTGAGTCTGACTTTCCTCTGGAGCTCATGGATGTAACCGAGGACGTTGGTGGCTACAATGTCTCTCGTAAGCAAACAATGCTGCGAGTTTTAGCCAAAACTCCGCAGGGAACATTGAAAATGTTTAGCCAGTCGCTAGACGGCAGTAACCGACGTGGCCTTGAAGCTATTTATGAATATTTTGGCCAAAAACCAGCCCCCGGTGAGCTACTGGGCCAACGTATATTCGTAGAACTAGATAGTTCTAGTCAAGAATTAATAATAGACAACCTAACAAATGTCTATGACCGCAGTCTTCATGCTCAATATGGTGGCGAATGGAATGCCGGACGTGCCAGTGGCGTAGATAGGAATACTTACGACTTTGTATGTGGCCAACAGGATTTAATTAAAGCATATTTAGCAATTACTAAAAGTTTTACGGGTGGATTCCGCGACTATTCTTTAGCTGCAGCTATTAAAGATCGGTTCCTATGTAAGAAGCTTGTTGAAAGTACCGAGTACGTGGAAGCTGGCGTCGTTGCTCACACCATGGCTGTAGATGAAATGTACCGTGCTGGAAATGCCGCTCAAGCGAGAGGTGAAGTTTTTAGTGGTTGCGGCGCAAGTGTTAGTCGAGACTATAACTCTAAATCAGCCGAAGCCCAGCTAGATGGCTCAGGCTATGGGAACCAAGCAAACAAAAGTTTGTCAGATTCAGAGACACTTGTATGGAAAGATGGCGTTTGCCGCGTTGACAACTGTCCAACTCGACCTGGTAAAACTAAGGTTGCTCAGTGTAGCGTATGTCGTTGTTGCCAGTTGTGGTTCGATAAAGGTCGCGACCCGGCCAAGCTGTATAAGGGAATGAAGCGTATACAAAAAGAAAGTTTTACAACTACATTTGTTAATAAGAAGGAAACTAAAATTAAGAAGATTAACCCATGAGCAAGCTAACCCGTGAAGAATATGAACACCAGGCTTCGAATTGTGAAGACCTATGTGCCATTGACCACAGTCGTATTGCAAATGACAATCCAAACCTAATGCCATGTGTAACCTGCCCATTCTGTAAACATCTAGTAAACGCTGTATTAACTAAAAACACAATCTCTTGCCCAGCTTGTCTTGTAACTGTATCAAGGTAAACTAAGTCTATGACTAGCGATGAACAGCAAATTTTAGAGGAGGTTCGAAAAGAAAGGCCGACAGAATTATATTGTGATAATTGTGAGTACTATCCAATTGTACCCGTACACGGCCACTTTGAATGTCCAAAGTGTCACTATAAATCAAAATGCTGCGAAGGAATGCCCCTAGATGTCTAATATTATTAAGTCAAAAGGGCATAGTCAATTGGTTGGGCAAAAGCCGCGTAAAGTTGGCATATATTCTGGTACTTTCGATCCGGTTCATAAGGGTCACATTGCTTTTGCTTTAGAGGCAGCCAGGGCTGCGTCTTTAGACTATATATATTTTTTACCCGACATATTGCCACACAGTAAAACTGGCGTGACACATTATGGCCACCGCGTTGCAATGCTCAAATTAGCTCTTCTACCTTACCGTTCGCTTAGAATCCTAGAGTTATCAGATAAGAAGTTTACTGTTGCTGGGACACTACCCAAATTGCAAAAGCTTATGCCTCATGATGAACTACATCTATTACTTGGAAGCGATGTACTAGAAAGCTTGCGTGGAGGTCACTGGCCTAACAGCGAAAGGTTACTTAGCGCAGTAAGGCTTATTGCGGGAGTGAGGTCCGGCCACGAACTTGAGCGTGCTAAGCAAATTCTAGCAACTATTCAGCCACATGGTTTAGCCGTAGAAACTGAGCGCCCAACTGCGTCTTCTCAAAAGATTAGGGATGCGTTTAGAAATGGGGACCATCATCAAGAATCGTTAGAAAGTCTGCGTGCTTATATTGCCGAAAACTGGCTCTATGTTGCTTTGCCAGTAGCATCAGCAAATAATTCGTGATGTGACTGCAAGTAGGCTAAATGTTTCTCTCTGTAACGTCGGAACTCAGTCTTATTAAGACCATTTTTACGTAGGAAAGAACTAATTTTCTCAGAGCCAATGTAGTGTGGCAGAACAACGTAGGCGGCACCTTCTTCGTATAATTCGGCAGCCTCTTCAGCTGTATCGGCTGTAGCTATGTAAACTGCTTTAGGGTTGTTCTTTTCAAGCCACTTCGCGAGCCCAATATTAGTAGCAAGATCAGTGATAGTCGATACAACCAGATGGGCATGGTCAAGATTTAACTCCTCAAGTAATTCTAGATCGGTAACATCACCGTATAGGAATGATTCATTGCGACTCTCTAATACATCAATAATCTGTGGGTCGTAATCTACAATCACATATTTTTTCTTTAAAGACTTAAATACCTTAAGGAACTCGTGGCCACCTTTGTGGTAACCAATAAGTACTAATTCAAAATGCTCGCGGCGCTCTTTACGTTCTTTGATACGCTTGCGCTCAAAGAAGCGAATATAGCGCTCAAAGAATGCGTATAATCTGTCGGAGTACAGGATCATATACGTTGATACTGCTATGGTTATGATCGCAACCATAGTTATTAGAGCGACGGCAGTCTGACCAATAAGGCCTGAGCTTTCAGCAAGCAATAATAGGATTAGGGAAAATTCTGATACCTGCGAACCGGTCATACCAGTTTTAAAGCTGGTTTTCTTGGTGTAGCCGCTAAGGCCCATTACGCTCATCACTATTAACGGGTTGGCTAGTAGTACGACCAGAGATAGTAAT
>Ga0163144_10020364_pt1 | contig 13264 bp, 6 predicted proteins | sample OliLak19BULKMAT1_FD_123175 | JGI IMG/M metagenome (GOLD analysis project Ga0163144, IMG submission 123175) | Freshwater microbial mat bacterial communities from Lake Vanda, McMurdo Dry Valleys, Antarctica - Oligotrophic Lake LV.19.BULKMAT1 | ecosystem: Environmental > Aquatic > Freshwater > Lake... | reverse complement strand
GAAACTGGTAGACGCAACGGACTTAAGCTGAGGATTGAGTGCGCCGGGGGAAATCCCGGACGTAGAACCGCTCAAAGTCGGGGAACCCTGTCAAATGGCGATCCCGAGCCAAGCTCGACGGGCAACCGTCGTGAAGGTGTAGAGACTAGACGGGCGGCGTCTAAGGCCTTCGGGCTATGACGAAGGGATAGTCCAGACCACGAACGCTCACGTGAGCGGCGGCGAAAGTCGAAGTGGTATGAAAATCCGTCGGGCATTGCCCATGCCGGTTCGACCCCGGCCGCCCGCACCAAGCCTTCTCATCGCGCCGGAGGCTCCTCCCGACCGGGAGGCTGCAATGGATCGTGGACGATCTGTTCGACTACATCGAACCTTTCTAAAATCCGACCTACTCCCACTCGACCCTTGGCGATCTCAGCCGGATGGACTTCGAAAAGCGGGTGATTGTAGCTCAGCCGGGCGTCCACGAAACCGGGGGCGGCTTGGTCGGCCCCTGCACCGCAGGGGTGATGTGGTCAGCACTGCGTCAGAACCGCAGGCCGAAGGCCAAGCCTCCCAGCATGTAGCAGAATGCTGTTATCAACAGGATGCCGACCAGGTTCAGCACCAGTCCTCCCCGCGCCATTTGCGCCATGGTCACGGCTCCGGAACTGAAGACAATGGCATTGGGCGGGGTGCCGACCGGCATCATGAAGGCGCAGGTCGCGGCCAGGGCCGCCGGAATGAGAAGCGTCATCGGATCGGCGCCGATGCCGACCGCCACGCCGCCGAGGACGGGTATGAATGTGGCGGCGGTCGCCGTGTTGCTGGTGATCTCGGTCAGGAAGAGCACGATCGCCACCACCGCTGCGACGAGCAGCACGGTGGGAAGCGCACCGAGCCCGGTGACCTGTTGCCCCAGCCATGCGTCGAGGTCGGTGCCGGCCACCGCGCCCGCCAGGCTGAGCCCTCCGCCGAACAGCAGCAGCACACCCCAAGGCAGGCCGTCCTCGGCGTCTTTCCAGTTCAGCACCATCTCGCGGCCGCCGCGGCCGGGCAGCATAAACATCGCGCCGCCGGCAGCGATGGCGATTGCGGCGTCGTCGAGCTCGCCCAGCCAGCCCAGACGTCCGCCCAGACCGGGGATGGTCTCGAGCAGACCGGGCACGATCCAGAGGAAAGCCGCCGAACCGAAGACGGCGAGGACCATCTTCTCGCCTTGGCTAAGGCGGCCCAGCTTGCCGATCTCGCCTTCGATCATCTGCCGGCCGCCCGGAATTTCGTCCAGCTTGAAACGATAGAGAACCTTGGTCATCAGCAGCCAGCCGAGAAGGATGAAGGTCAGGGCCAGCGGCGTGCCCACGATCATCCAGTCCAGAAAGCCGATGGTGCGGCCCAGCTCCTCGGCGGCATAGCCCGCGACGATGGCGTTCGGAGGTGATCCGAGCAGGGTGCCGAGTCCCCCCATGGTCGCGGCCCAGGCGATGCTGAGGGTAAGGCAGACCCCGAACTGGCCAAGGTTCTTGTCCGGGGCGCTGTCGGCTGAGCCCTGTCCTTGGCCAGAGGCGGCGGACGCCTCCGCCTTCGCCTTAGCGAAGCGGTCCGAGACCAGCGCCAACACCGAAAGCCCGATCGGCAACATCATCAGGGTCGTCGCTGTATTCGACACCCACATGGACAGGAAGCCGGTGGCCAGCATCAGACCCAGCACGATCCTGGTCGGCCTGTATCCGACGCGAGCGATGGTCAGCAGCGCCACCCGCCGATGCAGGTTCCACTTCTCCATCGCTATCGCGATCAGGAAGCCGCCGAGAAACAGGAAGATGACGGGGTTGGCATAGGGCGAGGTCGTTTCGCTGACCGTGCGGTCCGTCAGCAACGGAAACAGCACGATGGGCAGCAGGGAGGTCACGGCGAGCGGGATCGCCTCCGTAATCCACCAGACCGCCATGAGGGTAGCGACAGCGGCGACAATACGGGCGTCCAGTCCGAGGCCTTCCGATCCTCCGAGCAGACCCCAGACCGTCAAGGCAGCGGCTATCCCGGCCAGTCTGAGCGTCCAGACCAGCACGGGCGGCCGCCCGCCCGAGCAAGACCCGCCGGTCTGGGTCTCGAACTCACCCTGATGCCGAACCGGTTCGCTCATACGTCCTGCCCCATACGTGAATACTTTCCGTGCAGGCCTGTCAGCCGGAGAGACGGAATTGCCCGACACCCTGCCTCCAGATGGAGGGAGCGACCGGCCTTCGAACCGACGTTGCCATTTCGCGCGATGGCGTCCCGGCAGAAACAAAAAGCGTCAGACCTCATTCCCGGGACACTGCGGGCCGGAACGCCGGGTCGATCCGGCAGAGTTCTGCATAGCGTTCGACAAAAGTTTCACAGAGGGCGGCAACATCCGCTGCATCGGGCCGTTCGTCGGTCTCCAGCCATCGTGAAACAGCCTCCAGAACGGCCGCATACTGGGGCGCGCTCAGCCGACTGTGAAGAGATTCCGTCGTGAACACCTGGCTGAGCAGGTCCGATCGCCCGGCTGCAGCGACCCTCGCGGCATAGTGGGCCTCTTGCTCGACGAATGCGGTGGGGTCGTAGCGGGCGTGCAGCGTCAGGGTCGGCAGCACGATCTGTCCCGTCAGATCGCTGTCGTAGGCGAGGGCCGCGACAGCGGCCGGGTCGGCTTCGAACCGCTCTACCCCCTCGTTGAGGGCGACATCGTCATCCGATCCCCGGTAGGTCCGGCTGATGTTGGAGAAGGGATTGCGCCCGCCAAGTCGTTTCCAGACCAGGTCCTGAAACAGGGTGGTCCCCCACGCCAGATGTGCCACCAGCTGGTTCGCCTCAACGCCGGTCACCGACAGGATGTTGCGAAGCGCCGCTGACTGGGCCGGAGACCGGGCCTCTGGCGCGAGGCCCAGCCCCGTGCAGGCCTCGACGCGGGCCGCGATCCCCGCGCGCGGCATGGCGGAGCCGGCCGGCAGACCCTGCCAGACCGGATACTGCGCTTCGTCCGGACGGGGATGGTTGTTGCAGTAGAACTGGTAGACCGCTCTCAGATCCGCGCGAAAGCCATAGGCACCGGTTCCTCCCGCAAGGACGCCGCTGGTCAGGATCACGCCATCATAGTTGCGCGCACCGTCGGCGGACACGGCGTAGAGTTCCGCTCCCTTGGCCGCGACATTCGCCCCCCACGACTGGCCATGCAGCAGGGTTCGCCCGGGTCGGCCAAAGGCGTCCCACACGATCTGGCGCAGGTCATCGATATCTTTCGCCGCCATCCGCACCCCATAGCCGCCTCGCCGATAGGTCGACCCGGCCCAGGCATAGCCTTCTCGAACCATCATCGAGAACCGGTCCAGATCCTCGACCGAATCGTCGCGCAAGGGCTCGCCGGTGCGCGGTCCCCCATGGGCATGTACAATCAGGGTCCCGTTCCAGTCGGCGGGATAGGCCACCCAGTACCAAGCCCCGTCTGCGGAACGGCCTGAATGGCAGGTCGCGCCAGCGGGCAGGCTGGCGGGACAGTCCGCCGGCTCTGGCGCGATCGCCTGGGCCGAGGCGGGGGCGAAGATGCCCCCTCCTGCCCAGACCAACGCCGCAACGGCGAGGGCCGAAAGATCACGCATCGTCCCTCTCCGTCGCAAGGTCTCAGAACTCCTTGGCGAGGCTGACGTACCAGTAGCGGCCATAGGGGCGGTAAAGTGAGCCGAGATAGCCGGCCGAAGACAGCGGCGGTGCCTCATTGGTGATGTTGCGGGCCCCGATTCGGATGCGCGAGTCCGACGCCAGGCCGGCTCCGTCTTCCCACTCGTACTGGACATAGAGGTTGCCGGTGATCTGGCTCTCGACCTCCCACGGTGTGCCCGTCGCTGACAGCAGGTCGGTATCGTCCACCGCGCTGATGTACTGGGTGAAGGCCCCAACCTGCCACGGCCCCTGGGACCAGGTCAGCGACCCCGAGACCTTCCATTCTGGTCGCCCGTTCTGGGCCAGCAGGTCGCTGGTCTCGGGCAGGGGGGTAGCGGCGTTGATGGTCCCCACATCGCGGGCGGCATACAGGGCGTCGACTGCCGGTCCTCCCTCGCGCCCGAAGGCGATCAGCTTGGCTGCGTTCAGGTTCAGCCGGAAGTTGCCGATGGGCGTGTCGCGCAGACGCCAGATCAGGCCCAGGTCCATCCCCTCGACGTCTTGGGGCAAGAGGTTGACGAACCGGTCGCTGATGGAGGTGATGACCCCGACCGGCGTGATTCCGGTGCCGACGAACAGGGCGATGTCGTCGGCATTGGCGGCTGCGCGGGTCACCAGCGGGTTGGAGCGTCCCTGGACGCGGTCCAGATAGTCCTGGACGACGGCGTTGCGGCCGCCGAACAGGCCGACAATCTTCTCCTGCTGAATGCGCCAGCGGTCGACGGTGAAGGTGAAGTCCCCCCATTCCGCCGGCAGGAACTGGGGCTGGAAGACCACCCCGTAGGACTGGTTCTTGCTCTCTTCCGGCTCCAGATCAGGATTGCCGGACACCAGCAGCGAGGCCCCGACTGCGCGGGAGCAAGCGCCAAAGGTCGCGATCCGCAGGGCCCGCAGATCGGCCTCGCAGCGGATGTAGTCCGGATTGGTCGACAGGCGGCCGTAGGTGGCCGTGTTGACCTGTTCCAGGTTCGGTGCGCGGAAGCCTTCCGAATAGGACCCCCTCAGACGCAGGCCGTCGAAGATGTCCCAAGAGGCGGCGATCTTGGGCTTGGCCACGTCGCCGAAGTCCGAATAGTGCTCGGCCCGACCGGCGATCTGCAGATTGAGCGCCCGCACCAGCGGGATGTTCATCTCGGGCGACACGACCGGTACGGCGAACTCGATAAAGGCCGAGGTGACCGTGCGCTCGCCCGAGGTGTCCGGATTCTGGCTGACGGCGATGACGTTCGACAGCTGGACCCTGCCGGTCACCGAGTCAGTGAACGGGTTGGAGCCGTCGAGGTTGGCGTCACGGTCGTCGCGCTGGGTCTCCCTGCGCGCTTCGAAACCGAAGGCCACACCTACGTCGCCGGCCGGCAGGCTGAAGAGGTCGGGCCGCGACACCTTGAAGTCATACTGGGTCAGGGTGGTGCGCGATTCCCGCTTCAGCCGGAAGGTGATGGCGTCCAGCGCGACTTGTGAGCTGGGCGTGCAGTCGCCGAAGCTGGTCTGGGCCACACAGCCGCCGTTGAAGGGGTTATAGGCATCGGGCGTCGACAGGGCGAGCGAAGCCTGCAGCGCCGTGGTGTTGACCGCATCCGACTCATCGGTGGCCTCGGCCTCCGAATAGAGCAGCGCTGTCTCCCAGTCGAAGCCGCGCCATTCGCCACGCAGCCCTCCCAGCGCCCGCGCCTGGTAGTTGCTGACGTCCACACGCTGATAGCCGGCGTCGACGAAGCGGTACTGGTTCAGGGTGATGGCCAGGCCCGAGGCCGGAACGTTGGTGAGGCCCGAGATGCGGTTCGGGTTGGCGCGGCCATCGGCGAAGGTCACCGGCCCGAAAGGATTCCAGTAGTTCTGGGCCGGAATCGTCAGGGTGTTGAGGTTGATTACCGGCGGTTGAATGCGCTGGGTGTCGGCCTGATACCAGCCCAGTTCGCCGAAGGCGGTGATGTCGTCGGTCAGCTCATAGCGGCCGGTCATGAACAGGTTGAGCCGCTGGGTGTCCGGAAGGATTGTGGTCCCCGGTGCAGTGTCGAACCGGAGATCGCGCTGCACGCCGTTGAAGTTGAGCGCGCCCGAGCCGAGGCAAATGTCCCCGTTGGCCACGAGGCATCCGGTCAGGGTTGTGGGCTGGATGCGGAAGGCTCCCGCCGCCGACGTCAGGGCCGTCGTCCCGCGACGGATCGCCGTGGTCGCACCGACCACTGCCAGGTTCGCCCAGGGACCGCGCGTGTTGCGGGAGTCGGGCGTCAGGCTGGAGGCGAAGTCCGGTTCGTTCGCAAACAACGGCCGCAGATTGTCTGTCGCCGTGAAGTCCTGATCCTCGGCCCGCAGCGCGGTGCGGTCCGTGTAGTCGATGAAGAGCGAGATATTGCCGCGCTCGAAGTCCTTGCCGGCGAAGACGCCTAGGTTGAATTCCCGCAGGTGCGTACCCTCGGCACCACCATACTGGGTGCTCATCTTCAGGCCGTCGAAGTCGTCCTGAAGCACGGTGTTGACCACGCCCGCCACAGCGTCAGCGCCGTAGATGGCCGCTGCGCCGTCCAGCAGGATCTCCAGCCGCTCCAGTCCCGAGACCGGTATGGCGTTGGAGTTGTAGCTCAGCACCGGAACCGTGCCGGTGTCCGACGTGCCTTGGCTGGTCGGATGCTGCACGATGCGGCGACCGTTCAGCAGCACCAGGGTGTTGCCGACGCCGAGCGAGCGCAGGTTGACCGAGTTCACGTCGCCCCGCGCCGCGTTCGACGTCTGGGCATTGTTGGCGGGGCTGAACAGCACGTCGCCCATCTGCGGGATGCTGCGCAGCAGGTCATCACCATTGACCGCTCCGGTCGCCAGGATCTGTTCCTCGCTCAGCACCGTCACCGGGAGGGCGGCGGTGACATCCACGCCCCGTATCTGGGAGCCGACAACGATGATGTCGTCCACGGCGGCGGTTTGCCCATCCTGCTCGGCCTGGTCAGCGATAGTCCGGGCCACCTCCGACGGTTGTGCCTGGGCCAGTGCGGCGGGGGCCAGGCTCAGCAGTGCGGCTGCGGCGGTGGTCGCCAGCATCGCGGTCTTGATCGTTTTCATCTCATCCTCCCAAGGTCTTTTTGTTTTCAGGCACGAAAAGCTCCGAATGTCGGAAAGAAATGACCGATCAGCCCGCCTCGCAGGATCGCGGCCAGAACCTGGACATCCAGAGGCCGGCGCGACGCGCGAAATCCTGGAGGGACGCGTCCTGGATCACGTGCGAGAAGCACCCGGCCTCCTGTTGCGACCGAGGTCGCCGTTTCCCTTCACGGTCTGATGCCGTGTCTTAGGGCCCAAGTCTGGCCCCATTTCGGGGCTGCACAAGGCGAGAGCCGGAAGGAACTAAGTATCTGAAAAATAGACCATACTGTCGCGTTTCGGTCATTATTCGTGTGAATTTCCGCTCATGCTGTGGCGCGCTTGTGCGGAAAACCGCATAATCACTCGATGAGATGGCCGAGTCTGTTATCCCTGCGAAGCGCGAGTCTCGGGCGTCCGTCACGCGTCTGGGCCTGGATGGTCATTGCGTGGGTGATTGGCGCGAGTGTCGCGATGGCGACTGCCGGCGAGATCGCGAGGCGCAGCGCCGAAGCCGGTCTCGTGAGACTGGCCGAGGCCGGGGCTGCTCTCCATGCCGCCGTTCTGCGCAGCGAACTTGAAAAATACCGGTCGCTTCCGCTTGTCCTGTCGCAGGACCCTGCTGTCATCGCGATGCTGGCGAGCTCCGATAGCCGGGAAGCGGATTCCGTCAGTTCGAAACTGGAGACCCTCGCGGATCAGACCCGGGCTGCAGCCATCTATGTGCTTGACAATCAAGGCGTCGCGCGCGCCGCGAGTAACTGGCGCCAGTCGACCAGCTTCGTAGGATCGGACTACGGTTTTCGGCCGTATTTCAGCGATGCGATCGCCGACGGCTCGGCCGAGTTCTTCGCCCTTGGCACGGTCAGCGGCCGCCCGGGACTGTATCTGGCGCGACGGATCGAACCCGCGTCCGGCGCGCTCGGGGTTGTGGTCGTGAAGGTCGAATTCGACGCGCTCGAGGCGGAATGGCGCGCGTTGGGCGAACCCGCGTTTGTGACTGACGCACGCGGCGTGGTGCTCGTAACCAGCAAGCGTGACTGGCGCTTTCGCCGCAGCCGCCCCCTGACTGAGGCCGAACGACAGGCCATTCTGGCCGACCAGACCTTGAGCGGACAGGCTCTTGCGCCGCTTCCCTTCGCGACGCCGCCGCGCGATGGCAGCGCCATCGTTCGTACGGCCGTCGACGGCCCTGCGGCCGACTGGATGGCCGTCCAGACACCAACCGACACGCCGGGCTGGACCTTGTATCTGCTCAGCCCGGTCGGTGGTGCCGTTGTCGCCAATGTCGCGAGCGCGCGAGCGGTCGCGGGCCTTCTGGCGACCCTCCTCGCTGTCGGGGCTGGTGTCCTGTTACGACGCCGTGAACAGGCGATCGCCCGGGCTCTGGCCGAGGAAGCTGCGCGCGCCGACCTCGAGCGGCGAATCAATGAACGCACCGCCGAACTGCGCTCCGCGAACTCACGACTGAGCCAGGAGATCGACGAACGCCAGCGGGCAGAGGCCAGCCGCGAAGCACTGAGACAGGAATTGGTTCAGGCCAACAAGCTGGCCACGCTGGGCCAGATTGCCGCCGGCGTCGCCCACGAGATCAACCAGCCGGTCGCTGCGATCCGCACCCACGCCGAGACTGCCGTCGCCTATTCCGACCGGGGCGACGTCGCGGGCGTGCGGCGCAATCTTGGACGGGTGGCCGAGCTGACAGCTCGCATCGGAGCCATTACCGACGAACTCCGGACCTTTTCGCGCAAGTCCAGTCGGGGTGTCTCGCCGGTCAACCCGTGCGAAGCGATCGACGGTGCGTTGCTGCTGACGAGCGGCGGTCTTCGCGCCGCCAACGTCGATCTCGTCCGGACAGGGCTGCGCGACGTCCAGGCGATGGCGGATCTCATTCGCCTTGAACAGGTGATCGTCAATCTGATCCAGAACGCCTTCGAGGCCATGGCTGAACATGCCGTGGAAAGTCCGCAGGTCTTGATCGACATCACCCGACGCGGTCGAAGGGTCGAGATTTCGATCAGCGACAACGGCCCTGGTGTTGACCCCGCCATCGCGGGCGCGCTGTTCACGCCGTTTGTCACCACCAAGACGAGGGGGCTCGGTCTGGGACTGGTGATCTGTCGCGACATCATCGCGAGCTTCGGAGGTGAGCTGAATCTGCGTCCCCGGAAAGTCGGAGCGGACTTCGTCATTTCCCTGAAGGTCGCCTGATGGAATTTTCCCGTCCCCGGGCTGTCGTCCTCGTTGATGACGATGACGACTTTCGCGCCGCCCTTGAGGAACGCCTGAAGCTGGAGGGTTATACGGTCAACGCCTTCGCGTCGGCTGAGATTGCACTAAAGCACCTCACGCCCGAATTTCCAGGTGTGGTCGTCAGCGACCTGAGGATGCCGGGCCTCGATGGCCGGGCCCTCCTGACCCGGCTGCAGGCCCTCGACCGGGGACTGCCGGTTGTCATGATCACCGGCCACGGCGACATTGCCGAAGCCGTCGATGCCCTGGCCCAGGGGGCCTATGATTTCGTCGCCAAGCCCTTTGCGTTCGACCGGCTCGCTGCCGGTCTCAACCGCGCGCTGGAAAAGCGGGGTCTGGTGCTGGACAATCGTGCCCTCGTCGCCGCCAGATCACACGCCGATCCGTCGTTGGCCCTGCTGGGCGCAAGCCCCTCGATCGTCCGCCTTCGCGTTATCATCGAGCAGATCGCCGACGCGGGCATGGATGTCCTGATCGAGGGAGAGACGGGCGTCGGCAAGGAGGTTGTCGCCCGCGCCCTGCACAACAGCGGCCGTCGTCGGGTGCACGCCTTCGTGGCCGTCAACTGCGGCGCACTTCCCGAGGGACTGATCGAAAGCGAGCTGTTCGGCCATGAGCCGGGCGCGTTTCCCGGAGCGCTGCGGCGACGGGTTGGCCTTGTTGAACAAAGCCACCGGGGCACGCTGTTTCTCGACGAGATCGAAAGCATGCCGCAACAGGCCCAGATCAAACTGCTTCGCGTGGTCGAACAGCGCGAGGTCCAGCCGCTCGGTGCCCAGCGCCCCAATGCGCTGGATCTGCGAATTCTTGCGTCCTCCAAGATCGACCTTGAGGCGGCGGTTGCGCGCGGAGCCTTTCGCGCCGACCTCTTTTACCGGTTGAAGGTCCTGAAGCTATTGGTGCCGCCCCTGCGGGAGCGGCGCGAAGACATCCCGCTGCTATTCGGCCATTTCCTCGCCCGCGCCGCCGGCGAGCGGAAACAGACTCCGCCCGCCATGACGTCTCGCGTTCGCCGCATGCTGATGGAGCATGACTGGCCGGGAAATGTGAGAGAACTGGTGCATTTCGCCGAACGGGTCTGTCTCGGTATGGAGGGAGGCACGAGCGACGCGAAGCCTGCCGAAAACGATAGCCTGGCCGACCGCATGGAGCGGTTCGAACGAGAACTGATCGAGGAGGCGCTACGAACCCATCTCGGCGACGTGGCCGCCATCACCGCCTCTCTCAGGATTCCCCGAAAGACCCTCTATGACAAGTTCCGGCGCCATGGACTTCGCCCGGCCGACTTCCGACGCTGATTATCGTCTCTGCCAGGTGCCTTGAGATCCGTCTTTCCGCACTGCAAGTGACTGGTCCACGCATCATTGGAGCAGGGCGCGCCTTTCCCGATCGGCAAGAACCGGCCTTTTGGATCGCTGTTCATCCCGCATCTTCCCGAACGGGAAGATCTAAAATGCCTCGGCCTCGATCATGCGGGTTCTACTCCTTCAGCTCGCAGCACGGCCCTGCTCCTTGGGATCGGACGCCGGCCGTCAGGCACCGGGCGTGTAATCAATGAACTGCAACGGCGTGTCCGCCGGGGGCAGACAGCTGCGGTCTACCGGCCGGGCCGGATCGCGCAGGAAGTCCCTGGCCATGGCGATCGTGCACGGGCTCGAGCTGATGACCCCGTGGGTGGCGTTGGTGACGATGACAACCTGGCTGTTGGCATAGGTCCGCGCAGCGGCCTCGGTCAGGGCCGGTGGACAGCCGGGATCGATCTCGGCGGCCACGAACAGCGTCGGGATGTCGGTTACCACCGGCGCGTTCTCGACCGGATCAGCGCCCGTGATGTCGACCGCCGCGCAGACCTCAAACAGGCGCGACAGGGAGGGCACCAGAACCTCGGCCACCGGGTCGCCGGCCGCCCCGGCCGCGAGCCGCGGCTGCGACTCGAACGGCAGCTCCTCGCGGCACAGGTGCGCCATATGCTGGCCTTCGAAATAATAGGTCCGGTCCGCAGCGATCGCGGCGACCGGGCTCAGGTCGCCGGCGATGATCCGCTCCAGATCGGCGGGCAGGCGGCGCACGCCGGTCCGGTCGTAGGTCGTGTCCATCAGGAAGGCCGACAGATCGTCGACGGTAAAGGTTCGTCCGTCTGTCCCCGCCTGCGGTCTGGCCAGCCACTGACGCGCCTCGGCCTCGAACCGGGACTGCAGGTCCGGATGACGTGCCGCGCAATCCTTCTGTGCTGCGCATTTGGACAGGATCAGGCGCACGGCGCTCGAGACGTTTTCCGGGGTTCCCACGGCCCAGTTGCCCTCGGGCGGCCAGGGCGAATCCATCACGGCGGCCCGGACGATCCCGGGCTGATGGGTGATCACCGCCGCCTGGATGCGCGGACCATAGGAGCCCCCGCGCAGGTCGATCTGCGTCAGGTCCAGTGCCCTCACCAAGTCTGCCACGTCGTCGGCGATGGCGCGGGCATTGTACTGGTTCAGGTCGATGCCCTGCGCCTGATAGCCCCTCAAACAGGCGATCAGCGCGTCGCGATCGGCGTCGGACGGCGGTCCCGCATCGGTGAGCTGCGCGTCAGGGCAGTCCATCGACGGCCGGCTCGCGCCGCCGCCCCTCTGGTCGAAGAAGATCACGTTCTGGTCGACGGCCAGCAGGTCCGGAGTGCTCGCCAGGGCCCGCAGCGTCCCGCCGATCCTGGGCGTCGATGCGCCTCCTGGCCCCCCATGGAACATCACCAGCGGCGGGAGGGCCTGGCCCGAGGCATCGCTGTAGGGCCGGCTTGCCTTCAGGATGACGACCGAGATGTCGATGCGGCGGTCGCTGGATCCGTCGCGGGCTTCATCGACCGTCAGCGCTCCGCAGACCGTTTCGCGAACGTCCGATGGCCACTCCGAGGGGCAGGCGTGCGGTGTGAACACGGGATCGGCAGCGCGTGCCGGTGCTCCCGTAACCGCACCAGCGAACACAACGAAAAGAAGAAACAGGAGACGCGGCGGCATGGCGGGGCTCGGAGGATCAATAGGGTCAACCCGGGTGTGCGCCCTAAAGGGCGTTCTGGCCAGAACGAGGACTGCTGGCGACACAGGGGTGATCGCCAGCCTTCAGCCTCGCCGGGGAGAAGAACCGTGGCCGGTTGCGGCCTAGAACCGGTAGGTCACCCCGACCCGCAGGTTGCGGCCCGGCTGGGGGGCGATATCCTTCAGGAAGGAGGCATGTTCGCGGGCCTCCTCGTTCGTCAGATTGCGCCCCTCGGCGAAGACGGTGACCGACGGGTCAGAGAAGGGACGCCAGGCTCCGAAAAGATTCACCAGGGTGTAGCTGTCAGTCGGCAGTTCGAACGCGGCGACCTCGTCCTGCTCACCCACGTGACGGACTTCGAGGCTCAGATCCACGGGGGTCGAGGCGTATTTGATCCGGGCAGTGACCGAATACGGCGGGATCCGCGCGGCGGGGCCCAGGTCGGTGTCAGCGTCGACGAGGTCGGCGGCACCTTCGAGTGTCACAACCTTCGCGCCGCTGGTCCAGATGTCATAGGCGGCCTCGGCCTCGAAGCCGCGGAAGGTCGCGTCCGTCTGGACGTAGGCGAAGATCGGCAGGTCCGAAGCAACATCCGTCAGACCCGTCGGCCTCAGGTCGATGAAGCCGTCGTAGTCTGCGTGAAAGGCGTGAAGGTCGAATTCGAAAGGACCGGATGCGAAATGCACCGTCGCCTCGATCGAGGTCGCAACCTCGCTGTCCAGATCGATGTTGCCGACCTCGAACGAGCCGGTGGCGATGTGCGCCCCCTCGGCGAACAGTTCGACCTCGCTCGGCGCGCGCTCGCTGCGCGCCAGGCTCAACCCGAGGAACAGCGGTGTCGATGGCCGAACGAAGACGCCTGCCGAGGCCGAGACATTGTTGAAGTCGCGGTTGGCTGCCAGGCTCTCCAGCGACCGGTTGTCCAGACGCAAACCGCCCTCAAAGCCCACTGCGCCCCGGTCGAACCGCTGGACCGTGTAAAGCCCCTTTTCGGCGATGTCTGTCCTCGGCACATAGGCCTCGTCGCCCACCGCGTCGAAGGTGCGGTCCAGCACCTGCATGCCGACCACCCCCTGCCAACCGTCCCGCGCTCGCTGGATCAGCTCTAAGCGACCCTCGTAGCCGTCCGAGAAGAATTGGGTGCCGACCTCGCCACCTTCGAATTCGGTGTGCTGATAGTCGGCGTAGCCGGCCGACAGCCTGGCAGCGCTGAATGGACCCGCGTCGAAGCGCAGTTCGCCACGCAGGTCATAGCGGG
>Ga0163144_10020360_pt1 | contig 13266 bp, 12 predicted proteins | sample OliLak19BULKMAT1_FD_123175 | JGI IMG/M metagenome (GOLD analysis project Ga0163144, IMG submission 123175) | Freshwater microbial mat bacterial communities from Lake Vanda, McMurdo Dry Valleys, Antarctica - Oligotrophic Lake LV.19.BULKMAT1 | ecosystem: Environmental > Aquatic > Freshwater >... | reverse complement strand
TGCGCGTGCCCTGTCGCGAAGCGTTCTCCAGCCGAAACTGGAGCGGATCCTTGCCAATCTTGCGGCAAAGTTCGTCCACCAATTGTTCGGCGGCGAAGGCGGCTGGCTGGCCGCCGGGCGCACGGTATGCGGCGACCTTCGGCTTGTTCAGCGTGACGTCGTACGCGTCGATCTTGAAGTTTTCGAGGTCGTACGGCGCGAAGATAAGCATCGCGCCCGCGCCGACCGCCGAACCCGGGTAGGCCCCTGCCTCGTAGGCGAGCGTCGCCTCGCCGGCGGTGAGCTTGCCATCCTTGACGGCCATCTTCGCCTTGATCCACGAGCCGCTCATGGGGCCGGTCGCTTCGAAGACGTCAGTGCGCGACATAAGCATCTTTACGGGGCGTCCGCTTTTGCGCGAGAGCACCGCCGCCAGGGGGTCGAGGTAAATTGGGATCTTGCCGCCGAATCCTCCGCCGATCTCCAGCGGGACGACCTTGATGCTGCCGATCGGGTGCCGAAGCACTTCCGCGAGCTGGGCACGGACGACGAAGGGACCCTGCGTGCTCGTCCACACGGTGATGGTGTTGTCGACGTTCCAAACCGCTGTCGCGGTGTGCGGCTCGATGTACCCCTGGTGCACCATCTGCGTCGTGAACTCGCGCTCAACGACGAAATCGGCCTCGGCGAAGGCGGCATCGACATCCCCGCCACGGAACTGGTTGTGGCTGGCGATGTTGCTCGGTTTTTCGCTCTTGCCCGTCGCCATGGACTTCGTGAAGCGCTTCTCGCTCAGCAGCGGGGCATCTTCGCGCATGGCGTCGCGCACGTTCGTGACTGAGGGGAGCACTTCGTAGACCACCTTGATCTTGAGTAGCGCTTCTTCGGCGATGTGGGCATTAGTGGCGGCAAGCGCAGCAACGGCATGGCCCCGGTAGAGCACCTTCTCCGAAGCGAGAATGTTTTCGCTGAGTTCGCGCAGGTTCACGGCGCTCTCGCCGAGCTCTTCCACGCGGTCCGCCGCGAGCGGCAGGTCGGCGTGCGTCATGACAGCGAGGACGCCGGTCACCTTCTCGGCTTCGCTTGTATCGATGGAGATGATGCGCGCGTGGGCATGGGGCGAACGAAGGATGCGGCCCTGGATGAGGCCGGGCAGACGGATGTCGGATCCGTATTGCGCCCGACCCGTGACCTTCTCCACGCCGTCTGGCCGGATGGGGCGGGTCCCGATCACTTTGTACTTCGGCTTTTCGAGTGTCGTCATATCACTTCACCTCTTGCATGTTGTCGGATGCCTTCAGGACTGCTCGCACGATCTTATCGTATCCCGTGCAACGGCAGAGGTTGCCCGCGAGCCAATGGCGCACGCGGCCCTCATCGGGGTGAGGTTCGGAATCGAGCAGCGCCTTGGAGGCGAGGATGAACCCGGGGGTACAGATGCCGCACTGTAGCGCCGCTTCTTCGAGGAATGCCTGCTGCAAGGGATGCAGCGTGTCGCCCTTTGCGACGCCCTCTATCGTCGTGATTTGAGCGCCTTCGACTTCAACGCCGAGCACGCAACACGAATTCACGATGCGGCCGTTGAGGATGACGCTACACGCGCCGCAGTTGCCGTTGTTGCAACCCTCTTTGGCGCCCGTCAGGCCAAGCTCATCGCGAAGGATCTCAAGCAGGCTCTGGCGCGGCTCGGCGAGGAAATCGATATCCACCTCGTTCAGGCGGGTCTGGACAATCGTTCGTGGCATAGGGTTAGCGAGCCTCCTGCGCGCGCTTGAGCGCCCCTTCGAGGGCGCGGGTCGTGAGGACGGCGGAGAGCCGGTTGCGTTGGGCAATCGATCCGCGCATGTCCGTGATCGGACTCGCCATCGCCTCGGCGGCTTCGGCAGCCTTCGCGAACGCAGCCGCGCCCGGCGCCTGGCCAACGAGCGCGGTCGCCGCGGCGGGCACCATCAAGGGCGTCGGGCCAACCGCGCCAAGGGCGACGCGCGCGGACTCGATGCGGTCCCCGGCGGCGTTGAGGACGATGCGTACGCCCGCGCTCGCGACCGCGATATCCATCTCGTTTCGCGGAATGAAGCGATGGAAGAAGGCCCCCGAGTGGGCGGGTTGCGCGGGCACGATTATCCGTACGAGCAGTTCGCCTGGTTCAAGCGAATTCCGACCGGGACCCGTGAAGTAGGACTCAACGGGTATGGTCCGCTGGCCGGCCGCCGAGCCGATGACGAGTTGCGCACCGAGCGCGATTAGGGCTGGCGACGAATCGGCAGCCGGGCTGGCGTTTGAAAGGTTTCCGCCCAGGCTCGCCCGGCTCTGGATCTGGATGCCGCCGATAAGCGAGGCGGCATCCACCAGGGCGGGCAGCTTGCGCTTGATTTCGGTGTCTTCATACAGCTCCGCGCACGGCGTTGCTGTCCCAATGCTCAATGCTCCGTCGGCTTCCCAGCGAAACCCCATGGTCTCCGGGATCTTCTTGAGATCGATGAGCTGGTCACAGCTCTTTCGGCGTTCGCGCAGCTGCACGATGATGTCCGTTCCCCCGGCGAGGAACTGGCTCCGTTTGCCGTTGCCGAGAAGCGCATAGGCTTCGGCAAGGGTTCGCGGCGCAACGTAATCGAATGCTTCCATTCCGCGGTCATCCTGTGAAAAGAATTTGGATATTCCCCGCAGGGGCTGGGCCAAGCGGGGTGTTGGGCGAATCATACGGGAGAGACGCGGGCTTGTCTCATTCGCCACGCCGGGCTGAGCAGGAAGTCAACCTGCACGCCATGAAAATTTGCCCGCGCGAAAGGGTCCTCGCGGGACGAGATCTCCAGCTCGGGCAGCCGCTCAAGGTCAGCGGGAGCGAGGATGAGGTCGATGTCGCGGGTGTTCCGGCCCTCGACGTACTGGAGCATCGCGAGGCCGCCGACGAGGACGTAGTCGATATGACGCGATTCGAGGAGGTCGAACAGGGCGTTCGTCGCGCTGTGGATCGCGTCGTAGGCAGAGGGTTCTTCGGCAAGCATCCGCAGGTCGCCAAGGCGTGCGTCGCGGAGGACTTCGGCGATATCGACGTTGCGCGTTGGAGGCACAATTCATTGTACCGCAGTCGACCGGTGTCATGCTGGATTCTGGGGCAGTCCGATCGGCGGACGAAATGCGCGGCAAGGTTCGCTCGACGTACCCCAGTGACTTCACAAACTGGACCAGCCCGGCGCTTGCTTCGGCGCGCGCTACGGACGGACGCGGCATCTCACGTGATGCGCGGCGCAGGTCAGCCGCCGGCGGCCTCGGCGGCGGTGAAGGCGGGGATGCGGTCGCGGATTTCGATGGCGTTGGGGGCCACTTCCTTGCAGGCGCCGCAGCGGATGCAGAGCGGTTCCTCGATGTGGTATACGCCGTTCTCTTCGATCACGGCGCTCGTCGGGCAAATCTCGAGCGCCGCGGGCAGGTGCTCGTCCGTCTGCGAACGGACGACGTACTTGATGAAGCCGGGGAGCGAACGCGTGGGATCCACCTTGTCGCGAATGAGCGATTCGAATTCCGGGCGGAAGAACTTGATCGCGGTTTTGACGGCCGTTGGCGAGAGCTGGCCGTGTTGGCAATTCGACCAGAGCAGCGTCTGCACAAGGCCCTGGAGTTTGTCGAGGTCCGTGTCGCGGCCACCGCCACCGGCGATGCGGCGCAGCGTCTCCACGGCGCGCTGCGTGCCGCCGTGGCAGGTTGTGCAGCGGCCACAGGATTCGTCCTCGCAAAAGCTGGTCATCCAGAGGGCGAGGTCGAGGATGCTCGTACGCTGGTCGAAGAAGAGGAGGCCGCCGCCGCCGAAGAACATCCCGCGCTCTCGGAAGGACCCTAGCTGGGCGGGAAGATCGAGGTCGGAAGCGGGGAGGATACCGGAAAGGGGTCCGCCGGGCTGATAACCCTTGATCACCGAGCCTTCGCGCATACCGCCGCCATATTGGTCGAGCATGTGACGGATTGTGCCGGAACCGAAGGGCACTTCGAAGCAGCCCGGCCACTTGATCTGGCCGGAGAGCGAGAACATCTTCGTGCCCTTTTCCGGCTGGTCGGGCGGATTGACGTTGCACCACCATGCCGCCCCCTCGCGCAGGATGAGGGGCGCGTTCGCGTATGACTCGACGTTGTTGACGTTCGTCGGCTTGTTCCAGAGGCCCGCCTGCGCGGGGAAGGGCGGCTTGATCCGGGGCATGCCACGGTAGCCATCGATCGAGGCGATCAGGCCGGTCTCGTCGCCGCAGACGTAACTCCCCGCGCCGAGGACGGCGATGACATCGAAATCCCAGTCGAGGCCGAGGATGTTCGTCCCGAGAAGACCGATCGCTTCCGCCTGCTTGATGGCGTGCTGCATGCGCCTGAAGGCGAGGGGGTATTCATGGCGGATGTACACGTAGGCTTCGCGCGCACCGGATGCGCGGGCGGCGATCATCAGGCCTTCGATGATGAGGTGTGGGTCTCCTTCGAGGAGCGTGCGGTTGACCCATGCGCCGGGGTCGCCTTCGTCCGCGTTGCAGACGAGGTACTTTGGCTGGGCCGTTGCCGCCCGTAGGAAGTCCCACTTCCGCCCGACGGGGAAGTTCGCGCCGCCGCGCCCCCCGACGCCGCTATCGAGCATCTCCTTGACGATCGCTTCGTCGCTCATATCCAACGCCTTTGCCAGTCCAGCGTAGCCACGGTGCGCGAGGTAGTGGGTGATGTTCTCCGGGTCGATCATGCCGAGGTTGGCCATGAGGCGGCGGACCTGGCCCTGCATGAATGGGTGGTCGGCGAGCAATGCGATCTCGGGCGTGGCGTTGCCTTCAACCACGCCCAGCGCCAGCTCGGGCATGTCGCCGCCTTCAACGAGCGTGCGCTGCAGGAATTCGGGGACGCGATCAGCGGTGATGTTCGCGTAGAGGACTGTGCGCGTGCCCGCTCCCGTACGTACGGAGACGGTCGGCTCCATCCAGTTGAAGCCCCATGAGCCGGAGATGCCAATGTCCGCATCGAGGTGCAGGCGCGCCACCTCGGCTTTGACGGCGGCCAGCGTTTCCTGTGCACCGCGCGCCTCCGAGGACGTATCGATGCAAACGGTGACTTTGGGCTTGCCGTTGGTCTGGAAATCGGCCCAGTCCTGGCGGGCCTTGGCGATGATGGAATCGAGCTGGATGTTCATTGGCGGGCCTTCACTTCGCGCGCGAGGCGAATCGCGGAGGCGACGGTGAGGTTGCCGACGACCCTGTCGTTCAGCCAGACCTGCGGAGCTTCGCTGCACGTGCCGTTGCACTGGCCAAGGCGGAATCCGTAGCAGCCGTCCTCGCTCACGCCGCCGAGCGGCAACTGGAGCACCTGTTGCATCGCCTCGCGGATCTTGTCGCCGCCGAGCAGGCGGCAAGTGGGGCCGCTACACCACATGACGTCGCTCTTGCCAAGCGGTTCCGTGCGGAAGTCCGCGTAGAAAGAGAGCGCCCCGTAGATGAGCGCGGGAGTGCTGTTGAGCTGGCGGGCGATCACTTCGATCGCCGGGCGCATAATGTAGCCGTAATGGTGCTGGACCTTGTGGAGCGCGGGCAGCACGTGGCCTTTCCCGGGCTGGAATTCGGCGACCAGTTCCCGCAGTTCCTGGAGGGTGGGCTCAGCTGACATGCGCGCACGCACCTGCTTGTGAAGTGGGCACGATGATAAAGCCGGGTGCGGTTAGGCGTTAGCGGGCGGTGGGTGGCTGCGGCGCTATTCACATGGATGTGAAGGAGAGGCAGGATTTCGATCACCCCGTCCTGTCTGCCCCGTGAACACTCTCGGCCAGTTCCGGATCAGGAATCGATAAAAGACTGCATCGCGGCCACAAACGCAGCGGGCTGATGAAGCGGAAGCTGGTGGCCGGCACCAGCGATTTCCAGCGCGGTGGCGTGCGGGAGGCGGCGCACCATCTCCGCCTGGATCTCCTGTGAGAGCACCTTGCTCTTTTCAGCGCGGACGACAAGCGTGGGACAGGTGATGTGTTCGAGGCTCTCCCAGAGGTAGGGGATCTCGGCGATGGCGCCGCGGCCCGTGGCTTCGTGGATCGCGGGGTCGAAGCGGAAGGTCAGGTTGCCGCTGGCCTCATCGAGGACGAGCGAAGCGGCGAGCTGGCGCAGGTAGAAGTCGTTTGAGCGGTCGGGGTAGAGCGTGGCGAAGTGGGCGAGCGCCTCTGCTTCCGTGGCGAAGCCAGGCTGTGTACGCGCTTCGCCGGTGCTCTTGCGCACTCCACGGGCCCCTGCGTCCGCCATCTGCGGGCCCATATCGACGAGCGCGAGGTGCTTGATGCGGTGGCTATGGTCACGCGCATAGGACATCGCGACGCGGCTGCCGATGGAGTGGGCGATCAGGTCGAACGCTTCGAAATCCATCTCCTCGATGAAACCGCGCAGGTCCATTGCAAACGCCCACACGAGATAGGCGCCGGGGGCATGGTCGCTCTCCCCATGTCCGCGCAGGTCGGGCGCGTAAACCGCGTGCGTCTTCGCCAATTCGACGGCGATGTGCTCCCAATAGCGGGCGTTGTTCATGAGGCCGTGGAGCAAGACGACGGGGTCGTTCCCCGGGTCGCCCCAGCGGATGTAGTGGTGGCGCAGGCCGTGGATCGTCAGGTATCCGTCTTCGCCACTGGTAAGCATTGAGTTCGAAGTGCTCAGGGCTGGTTCAGGCATGGCGCGAGTATAGAGGAAGTACCGAGTGCCGAGTAGCACGCAACTCGGATCTCGGATCTCGGACCTCGTCCGTGTTAGAATCTCCGCATGAGAAACGAGTTCACTGCCATCCTCCAGCCGGGGGACGACGGGTGGTGGGTCGCCCAATGCCCCGAAGTGCCCGGTGCCAATGGACAGGGTCGAACCCCCGATGAGGCTCGCACAGACCTCGCGGCTGCAATCGAGCTGATGCTTGAATTCCTGCGAGATGAGGCATTGAAGGACCTGTCCCCCGCCGCCCGGAAAGAGACGGTGGTAATCGGGTGAAGCGCTCGGCGCTGATCAGGCATCTGTCCGCGAACGGCAGTGTCCTTGTGCGCGAAGGTGCGAGCCACTCTCTTTGGGTCAAGCAAAAAGTGAGCAGGCCCGAAGCCGTCCCACGACATCAGGAAATCGACAACCGCCTGGCCCGAGATATCTGCCGCCACCTTGGAGTCCCCGACCCTGCCGGTTGAACACGAAGCACAAAGGACCGTCCACTCGGATCTCGGATCTCGGATCTCGGATTCCGCTATTCCTCGAACAGTTGGAAGAGCACGCCGCCGCTATCCTTCGGGTGGATGAACGTGTGCGGGTGCCAATCGCTGCGAATGACACCACCGAAGGGCGTGATCTCGTTCTCGATCAGGGCTGCGGCGCTTTCATCGACCGATTCGACCTCGCAGCAGATGTGGTGCATGCCCGCGCGGCGGGTATCGATGAACTTCTGTACGAAGCTGTCCGGGCGCGTCGGCGCCATGATCTCGAATTGGAGGAGACTGTTGGGGATCGTCATGATGGCGCCGTCGTAACCGAGTTCCTCGTCCGTCCATCGCCCGGTTTCGACCATGCCGAAGACGCGGGACTGCCATTCCACCTGCTTGTCGAGATCCGCCACAGCCATCGACACGTGGTCGACGCGCTTCAATCCCACGGCCCCGCCGGTCGTCGTGCGGTCCACCTCTGGCGGGAACTTGTGAGGCGTGAAGAGCTGCCAGAGGATCCCGCCGCTGTCCTTCGGGTGGATGTAGGTCAGGTTCCACATACCGTCATTCGTCACGCCGCCAAACGGTTTGATGCCCAGGCGTTGGAGCTCGGCCGCCGCTTCGTTGATGTCCGGGACTTCGATCGTGATGTGATGGAGCCCGGGCCCCTGCTCATCGAGGAACTTTTGGACGAAGCTGTTTTCGCCGATCGGGGACATCACTTCGAATTCGATGCCCGTCCCCGGCACCTGGCTGACGCAACCAGTGAAACCAGAGGTCGTGGCCGCCGGATGTCCGAAGCCGTGGAGGAACTTGAAACCGAGCAGTTTTTCGAGCAGGGCGGATTGGTCGCGCCAGTTGGCTGCGGCCATGCTGATGTGGTCGAGGTGTTTGACGATGATCACTGAGACTCCTGGAGAGCGAGATTGGGTGCCGGTATGGTACGTTTCCGTTCCATGGCCGGGCAAACGGAAAACACCGTTCGAAGCGCGACGATCCTGGTGAACGCCACGGCTCGCCGCGTGGGGCGCTTCGATGCCGATGGCGCCCTCGCCTATCTCCGTCGGCGAGGCGTTGAGGCCCATCTTGAACGCCCGGATTCCCCCAAGGCGATGATCGCAGTGGCGGGAGAATCGGCTGCGCGCCATGACGATCTTCTCTTCGTGGCGGGTGGCGATGGATCGTTGCGTACAGTGTTACCGGCGGTGATCGGCACGGAGACGGCCCTTGCGGCGCTGCCCGCCGGGACTGCCAACGTTTGGGCGAAGGAGACGGGAATTCCCGGTGGGTTCCGTACCGCAATGGATGCGCACCTCCGGGGCCAACGCCTGCGCATCGATATCGGCCGGGCAAACGGAGAACCCTTCCTGCTCATGGCGAGCCTCGGGTGGGATGCGACGATCGCTTCGCGCGTTCGCCCCGGCTGGAAGCGCCTCCTCGGTCCACTCGCCTACGTAGCAGAGGGTGTACGACAGCTTCCGCGCCTGCGCCCGACGCCACTCACCTGGCGCTCCGGCGCGTTCACCGGTAGCGCGCCCATCGCCGTGATGGTGTTGAGCAATACACGGCTCTATGGCGGGGCCGTGCGGTTTTCACCAATGGCGGACGCGACAGACGGCCTGCTCGATCTGGCAGCTCTCTCTCCCCGGCGACGGGGCGACGGCGTCATCCTTGCCTGGCGGCTGGTACGGGGAGGCTTGCACAGTGATCATCGCGTGTTTGATGGCCGTGCCGAGGAACTGTTCGTGGAGACGGAGGGTGTCCCTTATCAACTCGATGGGGATGCCGCTGGCTTTTCGCCCGTCCGGTTCAACGTGGAACACCGGGCGTTGCTCGTCAGTGTGCCCGCGGGAAGGCTACCGGGAGTGCTTGGCTCGGGCCTTTAGAATGGCCGCCAATCCATGCCGGCCAGCGGCACCCTGGGTTCGGGACAAGCGTCCGGAGTCGTTCTAAGCCCAACCCGCTTACCGTCGTGCGCGGCTCTGATGCGTTCTACCGCTCCGGTTGGGGTGCTCCCCGCTGTAATCGGAGCCGCGCACGAAGCAAGCGGTCTGTGCTTTTGCAACCAACGTTCGAACCTTCGTCGTCTCGCCCAAGCGCCCTTTCTCGGACCGCGAGGGGATGCCCGGGGTATGGTTGGCGGCGCTCGGCACGCTTTCTAAGCCACACCGCTTACTGTCGTGCGCGGCTCTGACTTCCGTGTGTATGGGCGAGAAGGGGATTCTCTGGCGGGGAAAGGTTCAAGGGCGCGTTTGCGGGCAGCATGCGCAGCAGTTGGTAGATCGGCGCGGGTGCTTCATCCCGCAGGCGCTTTGGCATCTCCCAAAGAAGGAGAGCGGCGCTGAGAAAGAGCATGATTAAGCCCGCAACACTGAGCGCATCGAGGGTATTCGAGTCAGGGCCTGCCTTCGAAAAGTAGACATCCCCCTGGTTGACGTACACCAGGAAGTTCCAACTGCCGTGGATGAAGATCCCGGCAAGGTAGCCCGGGGCGAATCGCCAGCGATGACGCAGGAGCCCATAAATGCCCAGCGCGGAAAAGCCCGTCGCACAGGCGTGCATCGTGCCCGCGCCTGCGCGCGCGAGGGCGAACAGCCACCACTGGCTGCCGAGGGTTTGGTCCGCGGCGACCTCCGGGCTCACCACCGAGAGACTGTTCTGAAAGGTCTCGATGAGATTGAAGCCCGACCCGGCGAGCACGCCCCAGCAGAAGCAGCGCGCGGCGCCCCCGCGCCGGAAAAAGAACAACGCGACCAGCATCCCCTTCCAGAACTCCTCGTTTATCGGCGCGACGATCGAAAGCACCGAAACATCGAAGAAAATCCCCCAGCCACGGGGGAGCGTGGGCAGCCCGTATTCGAGGTCGGTTGCGTCGCCGGCGCCGAAACGCGAGATGAGAAAGGCGCCCATCGCAATCAGATACACCGTATTGATGAGCGCTGCGACGGAGATAGCGCCGATGGCCCCGTAAATGATCCCGCCCGTCCATTCTCGCCAGCTCATCGGCCAGGAGAAGGGGTTCACGAGGGCGTACCGCCGCGCCACCGTCATCGCGGCCACCAGGGAGGGGATGGCCACGATTCCCACGTTCATGAACGGGAAGAGCCAGGGCAAGCTTGCGGGGTGTTCGACCACCAGTTGGCCAAGGATGACCAGGACCGGGAAGGCAGCGAGGAACGGCCAGGGCAACCACGGGCGCATCACGCCCGACATAGCACCCCCCAGCGCGGAGGCAGCCTGCCACACGATCAAGGTGCCAAGCGTGAGAAGGGTAATCGATGAACCAACGGCGACATTGATCTCGAAGAGACGTTGGCGCGGTTCATCGCTGAGGCCGCCAAGCGCCAACAGCAACACAATGCCAACGAGGAAGGCGAAGGAACCCCAGATGAGCGCGACGAACAGAAGGAGCGACCGGCGGCGGCTGATCGCCCTACTCCCCTTCGAACCGTGTTAGCGTGCCGCCCAGCACCACGAACCGCCCGGCCGCCTTCGTCATCACGTCTCGCACGCGGTCCGGTTCCGCCGTCGTGAAGATCGTCTGCTGGAACGAATCGATGAACTCAAGGACGCCCTTGCGCCTGCGCGCATCGAGTTCGCTCAAGACATCGTCCAGGAGGACGATCGGGTCGTCACCGAGGGCGTGCCGGAGGTAGCTTGCCTCGGCGATACGCAAAGCCAATGCCGCCGTCCGTTGCTGCGCGCGCGAAGCGAAAGAATCAGCGGCCATATCGTTTACTTCGATGCTGAAGTCATCGCGATGCGGGCCTACCAGCGTCGCGCCCGCATTGATCTCCCTGTTACGCATGGCGGTGAGCGCCTTGAGCATGCGCCCCGTCCACTCCGTCTCATCGATGGGGGAATCGGTTTCGTTCATGCCACCGATCGCCGGGCGGTACGTAATCTGAATCTGCTCCTGCCCATCCGAGAGACGATCCATGTAGAACTGCGCCTGGGGGACGACCTGGCCAAGGGCCTCGGCTCGCGCCTGGTAGATGATCCCGCCCGCATGGGCGAGCTCCTGGTCCCAGAAACCCAACTCCGTGGGCGCCGCCTCGCGAGCCTGGATGCGCTTGAGCAGGCTATTCCGCTGCGGCAGGACGTTGGCGTACCGCTGCATCGCGCGCAGGTACCCGCGATCCACCTGCGAGATCATCATGTCGAGATAGCGCCGGCGAAGCAGGGGCGGCCCGGCGACGATTTCGATGTCGAGCGTTGTGAAGAGCACGGCGGCGAGCTGACCGACGGCATCGGACGCACGCTTGGTAACGCCGTTGACGCGGACCCGCTTGCCCGCGCGGTGGCTGGCATCGGTCGTGCGCCCCACGATCGCCACTTCGAGCTGAAGATTGCCGGCAGATCGCTCGACCTGGCAGGTGAGACGCGCGACGGGGAAGTCCGAACCGAGGATATCCCGGCGAACGAGGTCCGCATCGCTGCTCGCGCGGCTCGAACGGAGCGTCGAAAGCAGGTAGATCGCCTCCAACAGGTTGCTCTTGCCCTGGGCGTTGTCGCCCACGAAGAGGCTCAGCCCCTTTTCGAGACGGATACCGGCACGCACATAGTTCCGGTAGTTGGCGAGCTGCAAGTCGAAGATGTACACGGCGAATACCCAGTATAAGTCAGAATGCTTAGCCTGTGGCAAACTTTTTTCCGACCATTTCCGCGCAGTTTACAGACGGTCCTTATGCTCGCGACAGGATCTGATCAGCCGCATACACACTCTCCTTGTCTCGGTCCTCCACCCGCACCTATAATTCGGTATCATCATCATCGAAATGATCAAGCGGGTAGACACATGAAAGTTCAAGTCCTCCAGGAAAACCTGCAGCGCGGGCTGAGTATCGTCGGTCGAGCGGTGGCCACGCGTTCGACCCTCCCCATCACAGCGAACGTCCTCCTAATGACCGACGCCGGGCGTCTCAAGCTGGCCGCCACCGACCTCGATATCTCCATGAGCGCGTGGGTGGGCGCGAAGATAGACGAACCGGGAGCGACCACGGTTCCCTCGCGGCTGATCAGCGACTTCGTAACCTCGCTCCCACCGGGGACCGTGAACCTCGAAATCCCGGACCGCGCCCGCCAATTGAAGCTCGAGTGCGCCCGGAACGAATCGACTATCAATGCGATGGACGCCGAGGATTTCCCCCGGCTGCCCACGTTCACGGACGGGACGAGCCTCAAGCTGGACCCAAAATCCCTTCGCAGGGCGATTGAGCGCGTAGAGTTTGCCGCCGCCAGCGACGATTCCCGGCCGGTGCTCACGGGCATCCAAGTCAAGAGCGACGGCGCCAAGGTGACGTTCGCTTCAGCAGACGGCTTCCGCCTTGCCGTGGCCGATGTCGCGCTGGGCGCAACAACAGAATCGTTCGAAGTGATCGTGCCCGCACGCGCACTCCGCGAACTCTCGCGCCTGGTCAACGATGCGAGTGAGCCTGTGGAGATGCGCATCAACCCGCAGAAGACCCAGGTGATCTTCGCGATGACCGATGTCGAACTGGTCGCCCAACTCATCCAGGGCACCTTCCCGAACTACGCCAACCTCATCCCCGCGAACTTCAACTCACGCGCCGTCGTCAATGTGGACGAGTTCAAGCGCGAAGTACGCATCGCCGCAATCTTCGCGCGCGATGGCAGCGGCATCATCCGCCTCCAGTTCACGCCGGGCGTGGGCATGCCCGGCACCCTGAAGATCAGCGCCAAGGCGGAAGAAGTCGGCGACAACGAAGGCATGATCGACACTGTCCTCGAAGGCGACGACGCCAAGATCGCCTTCAACGCGCGCTATCTCCAGGACGTGCTCAACGCACTGAGCGGCGAAGTCGCGTTGGAAATGACGAGTCCTTCCGCGCAGGGCGTCTTCCGCCCCGTCGGCGACCCGGATTACGTCCACGTGGTCATGCCGATGTTTGTTCAATGGTGACTAAGTCCAGATTCTGAAGGGACTGCGAGACCGGTATTGAAGCCTCGATGACGGCTCTGTCGCGGCAGGCCTTCACACGAATGTCGAGCGCGCGCAGAACCAACTCAAGGTCTTCTCCCTCCGCTCGTCGCACCCACTCACCCAGCTTTGCTGCAGTCGCGGGAAGCATCTCCATCATCGTGGACTGAGCCAT
>Ga0163144_10020359_pt1 | contig 13266 bp, 18 predicted proteins | sample OliLak19BULKMAT1_FD_123175 | JGI IMG/M metagenome (GOLD analysis project Ga0163144, IMG submission 123175) | Freshwater microbial mat bacterial communities from Lake Vanda, McMurdo Dry Valleys, Antarctica - Oligotrophic Lake LV.19.BULKMAT1 | ecosystem: Environmental > Aquatic > Freshwater >... | reverse complement strand
GGGAGCCGCCTGAGGTAGATCGCGATCCCCTCGTTGAACGCGGAGACGCTGAAGACCTTCCGCTCGCCGTGGAACGTTGCTTCGACCTTCACCCCGGCAGCGTAGACGCGGAGACTCCGTTGTGCGGGACGGGCTCCGCCCTGCGGGACGGGCTCCGCCCTGCGGGACGGGCTCCGCCCGTCCCCTACAGAAGGATCTGGGCGGCGGTGAGCGGCGTGCACCCCTGTCGGAGCAAGTCGGAGCAGGTGTGCAGATCCGCATCGCTCGCAGCGAGCTGCTCGGCGAGGGGGAGCGGGAACCCGGCCTCGATCAGGACATGCAGCCGCCAGCTCTCCACCCTGGCCTGCTCGGTGTCCTGCTCGATGTGGGATTCGGTGATCTCTGCCATCTGTGCCTCGGAGATTCGTGATCCTTTAGACGATCCCTTCCGTGAATGGTTAGACCTACTCGCGGCCCTCGAGCCTGCGTGTGAGATCCTCGCGCATCATCAGATCGACGGCGTGATCGAGCTCCCGGCCGAGCTTCGTGGCCGCTTCCTCCCGGATCTCGCGCATGCGTTCGTCGAACGCAGTTGCCGCGATCTGGGCGTGTCGCTCGATCTCACGCTCGGTGACACGCTCGAGCCGCTCGGTCTGCCGACGCTCGAACTCGATCAGCGTCAGCTCGAGTCGCGCGCGCGCGTCCGTCTCGGCCTGCTCGACGCCCTCTGCAATCGCCGCCTCTCGCGTACGAAGACGCTCGGTGATCTCCTCGATCGCGCGCCGTCGCTCGATCGTCTGTGCCTCGAGCTCGTCGAGCGCTTCGCTCACTGCGGACGCGGCTGCCCGCTCGAGCTCCTCGCGCAGTCTGATCACGGCCCGACGCTGTTCGTCGTTCGTCGAGCCGAGCTCGGCCGCGTCCCGGTCGATCCGCGCCTCGACCTCTGCAACCGCCTGCTGCTGCCGCTGCTTGAGGTTGGCCAGCTGCATCTCGATGTGTCGCTGAGAACGATCGAGGTCGTCGGCGACACCCTGAAGCCGTTCGTCAAGGCGTCGCTCGACGTCAGCGAGTGTGTCTGAAAGAGCCTCGCCCACCCGTCGTTCGCGCTCCACGAACGTTGTCCGACGCTCCTCGCCGAGGCGACGCTCCTCGGCCGCTAGCTGTGAGATGGTGTCGGCGCGCTCGCGCGCCAGGGTGCGGCGGAGCTCCTCCGTATGCAGTGCCGTTTCCTCGGCGACGACAGCAGCTACCTGTTTCCGTGCCTCGGCCACGAGCACGGCTGTCTCCGTCGCGCGCGTGCGGGCCCGACGAAGCGCGAGCCAGAGGCCGAACGCGAGGGCGAGCGCGGCAACAAGGCAGGCAAGGAGAATCCAGACGGCCACGGCAGAACGCTATAGGCGAACGGTGACGAGCGCGGCGGCGATCAGGATGGTCGCGATCATGAGAAGCCGCAGGGCGCCCTCCGGCGCGGAGATCAGAAGCTCACGCGTGATCGATTCGCGGTCGCCGCTCGCGAGCCCGAGCTCACCGTCGACCGAGACGACATCGCGTCGAACCCGCCGCACGGGCGTCGATAGTCGCCGCTGCGCGAGGGAGAGTGCCGTCGCCCACCCGGCGGCGACGAAGGCAACGAGCCGCGGCGACCCCTCACAGGCAACGAAGCCGGTCATCACCGGGAAGGCGCCCCACGCGACACCGAACCAGATGTCCGAGTGGAACCGACCGCCGAACAGCTCGAGGTTGTAGGCAGGGACGAGGAACGCTCCGATTGCGATCAGCGGCAGGATCCAGAGGCTGAAGCGGAGCGCCACTGCGATTCCGATCGCGCAGGCGGCGGCGATCGAAGCGAGGGCAAGAGCGACGAGGACCGATGACGGAATCGCCGTTCGAAGCGGCCGGCCCGCGAGCTCGTCGAGCGCATGGGCTCCGATGCCCATCGCGAGGAAGAAGGCGAGGACGGTGAGCCCCAGTCGATCCCAGGACACGCTGGCGGCAAGACAGCCGCCGACGACGACGTACGAGAGATGCCACGCCGTGTAGGGAAGATGCAGCAGCGTCATGTAGTCGCGCCAGCCGCCCCGCTCGAGAGCGTAGAAGGCCGGTTTCACCCCCGGATCCCCCAGATCACCACCCCGCCCCCGAGGCTCATGCGTCGCGCCTGCACGTCGATGATGCCAGCGTCTCGCCAGAGCTCGAGCTGGCGCTCGAGCGGCCAACGCGCGTAGAACTCCCGGATCGAAGGGCCGAGGAACCGACCGACGTCGTACCAGCCACGCGAGACCAGGCGACCCGCGGCCGGGAGACCGATGCCGACGTAGAGATCCCAGAGCGGTCGCCAGAGGCCACGGGGAACGCAGAACTCGAGGTTGGCGATCGTGCCGCCCGGCTTGACGACGCGCGCGAGCTCGGCCAGCGTGGCACCGGGGTCGTCGACGTAGCGGAGCAGGTACGTGAACGTGAGATGGTCGAACGACGCGTCCGGAAACGGGATCTCGGTTGCCGATGCCTGCACGAGATCGACGCTGTCGCCGAACCGCTCCCGCGCGAGGGCGAGCATGGCGGCGCTCTGATCGAGCCCCGTCACCGCGTGGCCGGCGGCAACGAGCCGCTCGGCTACGAGACCGGTTCCTGTCGCCACGTCGAGCACTGCTCCACCGTCGCGCGGTACACGTCGCACCATCGTCGCGCGCCAGCGCGGATCCTGTCCGAACGAGAGGGTCGCGCCGACCCGGTCGTAGGTCGGACCGAGGGGCGCAAAGAGCGCGCGGGCGTGGTCGCGGCGTTCGGACACGGTCCTACCCTGCCATGGATCTCTATCCTTGGGTGGTGACGCTGCTCGCCGATCTCGAGCGCATCGCCACCCTCGCCCAGGAGTTTGCGCCGGCCGCCGGGGCGGTGAGCGCCGTTCTCCCGGCCGAAGCGACCCCCGGCCTGCTCTCGTATCTCTGCGCCTTCGAGACACCGGACGGAGCCCGTTCGTGGCTCGTGCTCGACGACGACGGGGCTGCGGTCGACGATCGCCGGGATATCAAGGACACCGTCTCGATCGCGGCGCTCTGCGAGATCGCCGAGGAGTCGGCCGTCGGAGGCGACCTCGACGAGCTGCTCTCGCAGCTCGTGGCTCTGCGCCTCACCGAGAATCCAGAGGGGATCGACGAGGCCGAGGCTGCGGTTCGCGCTCTCCAGCAGACGATCGGCGTGCCACCGCAACTCGCGTCTCCGATGCGGCTCGATGAGATCGGCGCGGCTACTCGACGCCTCGAGCTGGCCCTCGACCCGGCGGCGCCATCCCCGTTCACGGCGGCCCTGAAGGGAGCTCAAGGCACACTCGACGAGCTCCTGAACGAGGTCGTCGGCGCGTACCGCGTGCCGCTCGGCTTGTGACGATGTGTCACAAGGGTGGAGCGTTGTGCTCCGCTACGCTCCCGTCATGGAAAGCGGCGGCTTCTTTCCGTTCGGCGGAGACCCGGAGGAGATCCTTCAAGGTCTGCGCGACTTCGCGGAGACGCAACGCCCGCGCAAAACGGTGGATCCAGGCTGAGCACGGCCGTCGAGCTCACAGCGGCGGCGCTGAAGCAGGTTCAGCCGACCGGCTCGCCCGCGGAGCAGGCCGGCGCCCTTCGTGACGCGATGCGGATTCTCTTTCCCGAGGCCGTGGCGCTCGTCAGTGCCGCCCGCCAGGGATTCATGCGCGAGTCCTAGCCGGCCGGTCGCTTGAGCCTCTTCGACCGCGCCGTCGCCTCCGCGCTCCCCGTCGTCCCGCGCTCGGTCGTTCGTCGGGTATCGGCACCGTACATCGCAGGCCCAACTCTCGACGATGCCCGCCGCACGGTTGCGACCCTGAATGCCGCAGGAAAACGGGCTACCGTCGACGTGCTGGGTGAGGAGATCCACACCGAGGGCGAGGCGCGCGCGATCGCCTCGATGTATGGCGACGTCCTCGCGGCCATCGAGAGCGACCGCCTCGATGCGAACATCTCCGTCAAGCTGACGGGGCTCGGGCTCAAGTTCGATCTCGGCCTCTGCGGATCGCTCGCCGAGGAGCTCGTGCGTGCCGCCAGAGAACAGGGCGTGCGCGTCCGCATCGACATGGAGGACGCAACGTGCGTCGATGACACGCTCGCGCTCTACCGCGATCTCCGTGCCGTGGGCCTCGACAACGTCGGCATCGTTCTCCAGGCCTCCCTCAAGCGTACGCTCGCCGATATCGAGGATCTTCGCGACCTCCGACCGAGTGTGCGCCTCTGCAAGGGGATCTACGTTGAACCGCACGCGATCGCGTTCCACGACTTCGACGTCGTGCGGCGGTCGTATGTCGGCTGCCTCGAGGCACTTCTCGACTGCGGCTCCCGGGTCGCTATCGCGACGCACGACGAGTATCTCCTCGTCGAGTCGCTCGCCCGCGTCGAGGCGCTTCCGGCGGACGGCTACGAGTTCCAGATGCTGCTCGGTGTCCGCGAGGGCCGCGCGACCGAGCTCGTTGCGGCAGGTCACCCGGTGCGCGTGTACGTCCCGTTCGGGCGGCAATGGTACGAGTACTCGCTCCGGCGCCTGCAGGAGAATCCCCGCATGGCCGGGGTGATCGCGAAGGCGACCGCAGCGCGGTTGGTGGGACGGAGTTGACGCACCTCTTGTGGGTCGACGCGTGCGAAAAATTGACGGAATAGCGACGTCCGTGTACTATCTGTGCATGGCCACCGCGTTTGCTGACGAGGCAGTCCGGATTCATCGGGTCGCGCATCTGAGCGACATTCAGATCGGGAAGGCCGTCGGTGCCGCCCCGAGCACGGTGCGCGATTGGCTCGCGGGCCGGAGTTCGCCGAGCGGGCGTCGCGCTGAGCGAGTGGCCGCACTCGCCGAGGTTGTCGATCGGTTGACGCGGGTGATGGATCCCGAGTACATCCCCGTCTGGCTGTCTCGGCCGATAGAGGCGCTCGACGATCGCACTCCGCTCGCGGTGCTTGCGCGTGGCCAGGCTCGACGCGTGGCGCAGGTCGTTTCGGCGCTCGAGTCGCCCGGCGCCGCCTGAGGAGCGCGTGGCGCCCGACGTCGACGCTATCGATGTGTCGGGCATCTGGCTGCGTCACATCCCGCACGGCGGCGACCCTCTCTCGCGGCCTGTCCCAGTCGCCGACAATCGTTGGCAGCGGGGCTCGGCTGTCGATGCTCTCTACTTCGCAGAGGACGAACCCACGCTCTGGGCAGAGTGGTATCGCCACCTTGCGGAGCACGGGGTGCCGCCGTTGAGGCAGCTGCCCCGCGACCTCTGGCGCTTCGCTCTGTCGGCAAGCGTCGCTGACCTCTCCGACGCCGTGCGGCTCGCGCGTGTCGGGCTCGACCTGCCCGCACCCGGGCGACGGAGTTGGCCAGCGTTTCAGCGGGTCGGGGAGCGACTGTGGCGCGACGGCTGGTCGGGACTGCTGACGCGAAGCGCGGCGCGGCCGACGGGACGCGTTCTCTGTTTGTTCGTCGACGATTCGGCGCCGGTGAAGATCGAGCTCCTTCCGTCCCCGACGACTGTTGTTGTACCCCCGCCGCCCCCAACTGGCATGCGCACCTAACCTCCACCGATGGCGTTGGTCGGGAGCCGCGGCAGCGTCTGCGACCGCAACCGGAGCTTGGGCGGCAAGTGCTGATACGCGCTTACAATGAGAGGGCAATCACGCATGCGTGACGGTGCGATGAGGACAGTCATTGTTCGCTCGGCGACGGGATTGCGCATCGTGCGCTCCTCGTGGACGAGGTTGCAACGCTGCACCTGACACCGGATCCCGGTACGCCGTCGGGCGCAGGCGGCGCTACGCCGTCAGGCTAAAGCCGCCGTCGACGATCAGCGTCTGTCCACGGATCATGTCGGAGTCGGGCGAGGCGAGGAACGCGACGACCCCCGCGATGTCGGTGGGCAGGACCATCCGCCCGGCGGCGTTCCGGGATCCCATCTCGAGCATCTCCTCCCGGTTTCGGAAGTGGTCGAGCGCGCCCGTATCGACCACGCCGCCCGAGACGGCGTTGACGCGGATGCCGGCCGGCCCGAGCTCCACGGCGAGGTAGCGGACGAGCGATTCGAGCGCCGCCTTGGACGTACCGACGAGCGCGTAGTTATCGAGCACGCGGATCGAGCCGAGGCTCGAGATCGCCACGATCGAGGAGCCGGACGGCATCAAGGGGGCGATTACACGGCCAAGGGAGAGGAAGGCCCGCGCGTTTGCGTTGAGCGTCCAGTCCCAGTGCTTGTCTTCTGTCTCGAGTGCGGGCCGGATGACGCCGGTCGCGGCGTTGTGGACGAAGACATCGAGTGGCCCTAGCTCGGCGATCTGCTCGAGAACCCGGTCGGAGGTGACGTTGCCCCGCACGAGCACGGGCTCCGCTCCGAGCGCTTGCAGCTCGGCCGCCGTCTCCTCCGCGGCGGCGTCGGACCGCATGTAGCCGATCGCGACCCTCGTCGCTCCTTCTCGCGCGAGCCGAAGCGCGATTGCCTTCCCGATGCCCCGTGAGCCGCCCGTGACGAGGACGGATCGTCCCATCAGCGTGTTCCCCTCAACCCGTGCGCGGGAGCGGCCGGGTGACCGGCGCCGAGGAGGGAATCTCGTCCCAGCCGATCCGCGTCCGGGGCTCCTCCGGCGCATCGTTCTCCGCCTTCGAGGAGGCGTACCCGAGATCGTCCAGCATCACGATCTTCGCCTCGCCGAGTTGCCGCACGGGGTCGTCCTCGGGAAGGTCGGCAATCAGCTCGCGAACCCGTGCTCTGATCTGAAACGCAAAGTGGGGCGTTGCCGGGCCGACGAGGGCCTCGATGTCGTCAATGGTCGGGTCGGGCATCGCGCCGGAAGACTAACGACTGTGCGCTGCCCGGGGAACACGGTGCTGTTCGGGCAGCGAAAACCGAGCAGCGCGAGGACGCAGGAAGCCTCGGTACCGGGTTGTACAGGGGCGACCGAGGACGAAGCGATGCGAAGTGTTTGCAGCCGCCGAAGCGGTGCCGTGTTCCCCGGGCAGTGCACTATCGTCAGACGGATGCGCAGGCCTACTTCCGTCGAGGTGATGCTGCTCTCGGCGATCGTGCTGTGGGCGCTGAATCTCACCGTCAGTCGCTACATCCTGACGAACGGATTCCAACCGCTTGCCTTCTCGACGGTGCGTTATGGCCTCGCGTCCCTCGTCTTCATCCTCCTCGCGCTCGGTCTCGAGCGGTCACTCAGGATCGCTCGGCGGGACTTCGTGCTCGTCGGGAGCGCGGCGCTCGTGCTGTTTGTCAATCAGATCGGATTCGTCTACGCGCTCAAGACGACGTCGGCATCGGTCATCGCGCTCATCCTCGCGGCGACACCGATCATCGCGGCGCTCATCGGTCTCGCGTTCGGCATGGAGGTGCTGTCGCGACGCTTCTGGCTCGGGGCCGCGCTCTCCTTCGCGGGCGTGGCACTCGTCGCGCTCGGAGCGACGGGCCAACTCGGAGTGGATACCGCGGGCATTCTGTTCGGCATCCTGACCGCAACCACCTGGGCCATCTACTCGATCCTCATCACTCCTCTGATGCAGCGCTACTCGCCGGTGCGGATCAGTGCCGTCGTTCTTCCCCTTTCGTGGGTCGGGATGGCGCTGATCGGTCTGCCGCAGACACGATCCCAGGACTGGCACCTGGGCTGGGAGGTCTGGGCACTCGTCCTCTTCGCCACGCTTGGCCCTCTCGTTGTCACGAACATCCTGTGGTTCAAGTCCCTCGACAGCATCGGCGCCTCGCGGGCCACGCTCGCGGCAAACCTGCAGCCGTTCCTCGCCGCGCTGTTCGCGGTCGTGCTGCTCGACGAGACGATCGACGTGATCCAGGTGGTGGGCGGGCTCATGATCGGGATCGGGATCCTCGCCGCGCGCCGACGCTCACCTGTCTCTCCGGGGGAATGAGCGGTTCATGGCGAAGTACGCTGCTCCGATGACTCCGCAGCGTCGCGTCGCGCTCGTCTCCGTCGGTGCCGCCCTGGCGCTGATGGCAATCAAGCTCGCGACGGGTCTCGCGAGCGGCAGCCTCGGGCTCGTCTCGGAGGCGCTCCACTCCGGGACAGACCTCGTCGCCGCACTCCTCACCTTTTTCGCGATCGGGGTCGCGGGCCGCCCGGCCGACCGCTCCCATCCCTACGGCCACGGGAAGGCCGAGCACCTCGCCGCTCTCGCGGAGGCGTTCGTGCTCCTGCTCGTCAGCGTCGCCGTCGGCGCGCTCGCTGTGGCCCGGCTTGCGGGCTGGATCGAGATCGAGACGACGACCGCATGGTGGGTCTTCGCCGCGGTCGGGGTCGTGATCGTGATCGACGTCTCGCGCACTCTGGCCTCGGTCAGGGCAGCTCGTCAGTACTCGAGCCCGGCTCTTGCATCGAACGCGCTCCACTTCGCCAGCGACCTCGTCGGAACGCTGGCCGTTCTCGGTGGGCTCATCGCTGTGCGTGTCGGCTGGCAGGCTGGTGACTCGCTGGCGGCGTTCTTCGTCGCGTGCCTCGTGATCACTGCAGCAGCCCGGCTGATTCGCCGCAACGTCGATGTCCTCATGGACAGGGCGCCCGACGACGCCGTTCGCGCCGCGCGGGCTGCGATCGCTGCGATCGAGCCTTCGGTTGAGGTGCGGCGGCTGCGACTTCGCGAGGCGGCAGGCCGAACGTTTACCGATGTCGTCATCGGTGTCTCGCCCGGTGCAGCCGTCGGTCAGGGCCACGCCGTCGCGGATCGCGTCGAGGCGGCTGTCCAGGAAGCTCTGCCGGGCGGCGATGTCGTCGTGCACGTCGAGCCCGCCGGCGAGGAGGCTCTTCTGCGTGAGCGGGTGCGCGAGGCGGCGATGTCGGTGGCCCGCGTGCGTGAGATCCACAACCTCTCCGTGATCGAGCTCCCGGACGGCGTCCACGTCTCGCTCCATCTCAAGCTGCCGGGCGAGCTGCCTCTCGATGAGGCCCACGCGCTTGCCGAGCAGGTCGAGCGTGCGATCGTCACCGGTATTGCCGAGGTGATCGACGTGCAGACCCATCTCGAGCCGCTCGCGGAGCCTGCGGCCGGCCTCGAGGTCGATGACGACCCCGCCGAGCTGCAGCGCATCGTGCTCGGCGTCACCGGCTCGCCCCCCCGCTCGGTGCGGTTCCTTCACACCGACGAGGGTCTCGTCGTGTTTCTGACGCTGGGACTCGATTCGACCGCAAGTCTCGCGGCGGCTCATCAGACGGCGTCGCGCGTCGAGCAGCAGATCAGGAGTGAGCTTCCGGGAGTGGCCGAGGTGATCGTCCACACCGAGCCCTGACCTACTGCGCTACAGGTTGAATAGGGCAGATGCGCCTTTGCATGTTCCATCCGAACGACAATCCGCTCGTGCGCGGCTGGGTCGGTCGCGTCGACGGCGACCGGGTGCTCCACCTCGCAGCTCAGACGCTGCAGTCGTTCTTCCTCGGTGGCAGCGGAGCCCGGGAGCACGCCGAGTATCCGCTCGCCGACGTCACGCTTCTCGTCCCGGTGCATGCCCCGACCGTGCGCATCTTCTCCGCGTCCGACGCCTTTCGGTTTGCCAATGCCACGGCTGTCGTCGGCCCGAACGTCGCGGTCCCGGGCACGGCGCTCACCGCGTGTGCGCGGGTCGCCGCCGTGATCGGTGCCGGGGGTGAGATCGGCGGTTTCTCGGCGCTCCTCGAGTGGCAGGATCCAGCCGAGCGCCCCTCCGTGAAGCAGTCCGATTTCGGCCTCGTGTTGGGGCCTGTCGTCGTCACGACGGACGAGGTCGATCCCGACTCGCTTGTGATTCACCTCGAGGCGGAGAGTCGGCGCGAGGAGGCGTCTCCGGCCGCGTTTGCGTGGGCAGACGCGATCGAGCTTGCCGCCCGCAGGACGGTGCTCAGGCCCGGCGATGTGATCGCCGGCCCGCCGGTTGCGACCCTGGCCGACATCGACGGGAGCGTCAGGCTCGAGATCGAAGGCATCGGTGCCCTCGATTGCCCGCTCGTCTGATGCGACTCGTTCTCGACTGGGACGGGACGGTCACCGAGCGGGACACCCTGCACATGGCGATCGAAGAGTTCGGAGACCTCGAGGTGTTTCATGCGCTCGAACGTCAGATCGGCCGCGAGCTCACGCTCAACGAGGTGATCGAGGTCGAAATGGGCACGATCACTGCGCCGTTCGACGACGTGCTCGAGTGGCTCCTCGAGACCGTGACCATCCGTCCCGGGTTCGCCGAGTTGGTCGCGGAGCACGCTCCGCTGATCGTCTCGGCGGGATTCCGCGAATTGATCCTGCCCGTTCTGGAGCGGGAGGGCGTGACCGCCGAGGTGATCGCAAACAGTCTCGAGCCGGTCGCTCCCGGTTGGCGCTCGACCTTCCTCGAGCGCGATGCGTGCCCGGTTTGCGGCGAGCCGTGCAAGCGCGTCGCACTCGTCGGAGGCGGGCCGTTCACCTATGTCGGCGACGGCGTCTCCGACCGCTGCGTGTCGCTCGCGGCCGATCGTGTCTTCGCGCGTGATGGGCTCGCCCGCTGGCTCGACGAGAGCGGCGCCGACTACGAGGAGTACGACGACCTCCACGACGTGCGGCTCGCGCTCGCCGACCACCCCGCGGCGTGACCCGTACGATCGGCGACGTGAGCTTCCTCGCGCTCCCACAGCCGTACGACTTCGAGGCCTCGACCGAGCGCTTTCGTTCTCATGGCAGGGATGTGGCGAACCTCTGGCGCGATGGAGGCCTCCATCGGGTCATCGCCGGCCGCGAGGTTCGCGTGGAGGCCGCGCCGGACGGCGTCCGGATAGCGCCTGGCGACGCCGACGTCGTCGGCACCGTGTCGTGGCTCCTCGGGCTCCCGCTCGATCTCGACGGTTTCTGGGAGTGGGCCGCGTCGGATCCCGTCCTCGCGACGCTCGAGGTGCCCCTCCGAGGTTATCGGCCTCCGCTCGTTGCGGACCGCTTCGAGATGCTCGTGACGTCGATCACGGCCCAGCAGGTGTCGCTTCATTCGGCGTTCGCGGTGCGCTCGCGGCTGATCGAGCGATTCGGCATCCAGGTGGGGGATGTCTGGGCGTTCCCGACCCGCGAGCGGCTGGCCCGGGCGACGGAGAGCGAGGTTCGCGAGGTCGGCTTCTCGACGAGGAAGGCCGAGTACGTGATCGGTCTCGCCCGGAGCGACCTCGATCTCGACGCGCTCGACCTGCTCTCCGACGAGCAGGTCGTGGAGGCCATCACCGCGGAGCGCGGGCTCGGCCGCTGGACAGCTGACTGGTTCCTCGCGCGGGCACTCGCGCGGCCGGACGCCTGGCCCGCGGGCGACCTCGCCGTGCGCAAGGCGGTCTCGTTCTTCTACGGTGCAGGCAGCAATCTCGACGAGACGGAGGTACGGAACGTGGGAGAGCGATTCGGGAAGTGGCGCAACATCACCTGCCACATGTTGCTGGCGGGCGCGAGGGTCTACGGATGAACGTGCGTAACGCAACGCTCGCTGACCTCACGGCGATCGAGGATCTCTGGACGGCCTTCGAGGCCGAGGTGCCACCGCCCGCCTACGAGGACGTCGATCATGCGACGGAGCTCGCCGAGATCCGGGCGATTGTCGAGTCGGAGCTCGGCTGGATCGCCGAGCGAGGCGACACACCGATCGGGATGGCCCTCGCGCGGCGTCGAGGCCCGCGAGGCGGGCGCATCACTGATCTGTACGTCGTCCCGGCCGAGCGTCGCGCCGGCGTCGCCCGTTCGCTGCTCAGGGCCGTTTCAGCACGTCTCGCCGAGGACGGCGTCGACACGATCGATCTCGAGGTGATGGCGGCCAATGCGGCCGCGCGCGCGGCCTACGCACGCTTGGGCTTCCGTGACGAGGTGCTCGTCCTCGCAGCACCTACTGCGGCGCTCGTCGAGCGGCTGGGCGTCGAAGTACCGACGCCGTCCTTCGGTTCCATCCATGTCCAGACCGACGACGGCGACGTCATCCTTACGGCGGTCGAGATGTTCGTTCCCCGGTTGCTCGGGCGTTCGACCGGCTCGATCGTCACCGAGCCGCGCGGCGGATACGTCACCGTCTACGACGATGCCTGCGACCGTGATCCCGCCATGTTGCGGCGGCTCGCCAGGGAGATCTCGGCGCGCACGGGACTCGTGGTGATCGCCGTCGGCGTCGAGCAGGAGGCACTCGTGCGGATGATCCTCCTCGACCGCGGTGGGATCGTCGACGAGTACGCCTCGGTGCCGGAGTTCCATGGGCCGCTCCCACCCGGCGAGGTCGTCGCGCTCAACGCGAACCCGGTGGTCGTCGAGCGCTACACGGGTGCGGCGCAGGCTGCGGTGCGCGCTGCAGCTCCTGTCGCTCGCGTCCCGTCCGATCTGCCGCCGGCGCGGGAGCTTCTCGCCGGGCTCGCTTCCGTGCTCGGGCTCGCAGGTGCGGAGCACGGGTGGGCCGACGCGCCGACGGACGATCAGGCGACCAGGATCGCTCGCTGATGTCGACGCTCCGGCTGATCGACGCCCCGCGCTGCCCCTACTGCGCACGTGTCCGGATCGCACTCGCCGAGAAGGGCGTCTCCTACGAGACGGTCGTGATCGACCTTGCCGACCGTCCCGCCTGGGTCTACGAACTGAACCCGATCGGCAAGGTTCCCGTGCTCGAGCGGGAGGGCTGGGTGCTGCCGGAGTCGGCCGTGATAAACGAGTACCTCGAGGAGGCCTTCCCCGAGCCGGCGCTCCTTCCTGTGGACCCGACCCAGCGGGCGACCGCGCGCCTCCTCATCTTCCGACACGACGACTTCACCGATCCGTACTACGCCCTACGGCGCAAGGAGGCCGGCGCGGAGGTTGCGTTTGCGGGGGAACTCGAGGCCCTCGATGCGATCCTCGGTCTCGCGCCGTATCTCACCGGTGCTGCGTTTGGCCTCGCCGACATCGCCTACGTCCCCTGGGTGCTTCGGGCCCGGGATTTCCTCGGCGTCTCCTTCGAGCCGTACCCGTCACTCGTCGACTGGCTCGCTCGTCTCGCGGAGCGCTCGTCGGTGCGGGCCGAACTGGAGGTCATCGCGGCGCTGTGACCGACGTCACCCGTGATGAGCTCGCAGGACGACTCGGGGAGCGGGGGCTGACGCTCCTCGACGTGAGGACGCGCGGTGAGTACGACGGCTCGGCCGGCTATCCCTGTGACGCGCGCCAGGGGCACATCCCGGGTGCTCGCCATCTCGAGCTTCAGGAGCTTCTCGCCGCGGGAGACACAGCTGCGATCAAGGCCCTCGTTGGCCGGCCGGAAGGAGCCGAGGTGATCGCGTACTGCCACTCGGGCGGCCGCTCCGCGATCGCCGC
>Ga0163144_10020358_pt1 | contig 13266 bp, 13 predicted proteins | sample OliLak19BULKMAT1_FD_123175 | JGI IMG/M metagenome (GOLD analysis project Ga0163144, IMG submission 123175) | Freshwater microbial mat bacterial communities from Lake Vanda, McMurdo Dry Valleys, Antarctica - Oligotrophic Lake LV.19.BULKMAT1 | ecosystem: Environmental > Aquatic > Freshwater >... | reverse complement strand
GTTTCTTGAGCTCCTGCGTTTTCATGGCTTCCTCCGCTGCATCCGTGGGATGCGCGGCAGTCCGGAGTGCACGCGCAATGCCGATGTACCGACGGGGACGGCGAGAGAAATCTGCGCAGAAACTGCGCAAGATGGTACGGGACCGGCAACGTGTGCGTGCGCGCTCTGGCACGCCCTGAGCAAACAGCCAGAACACCCAACCGCCGGAGCTTCAGCGTGCATCTGCGTTCCATCCTCAACCGCGTCCTGAGACATTCCTCCCCTGGATGGCGTGGCCGCGCGTGGTGGCTGCTTCCACTGCTGGTGGCGTCCGCAACCGTGGCCGCCAAAACGCCGTGGCAACCGCGCATGGCCAAGATGTCCGGCGCATTGTCCGGCATCCTGCTGGATGTTGCGGCCTACCGTGCACCGCCGGAGGAAGCTGGCTGGCAGCGGATGCTGGCCAACGCGCGCATCCTGACGGAGTTCTCGCACCAGGCGCGGCGTGACCAGGACAAACCGTTTGCGGATCCCAGCCTGGCCATCATGGCGGCGGGTGTTGCGGAGGACGCCAAGGAACTGGAATGGGCGCTCAAGACGCGCAACCTCAGCTACGCGCGCGGCATGGTCTTCGCCGTTGCCAACGGTTGCGTGGGCTGTCATGCGCGCAATGCTTCAGGACCGCAATTCCCCATGGCCACGCAGGTGCCCGGTGAGGAAAAGCTGGCGCCGCTGGAGCGCGCCGCCCTGCACGCCGCCACCCGCCGGTTTGATCAGGCCATGGACGGTTACCTTAAAATCATTGCGGACCCGGAAGGCCCCACCCGGCAGGCACTGGATTGGGACCGCGCCATCAGCGCTGCACTCTCCGTTGCCATCCGGGTGAAGAAGGACCCGGCCTTGGCCCAGCAGATTGCCACCAGCGTGGCCAACCATCCGGGCGCGCCCCAGTTCATCCGGCGTGACGCTGCCGCGTGGACCCAGGCCATCCAGGCCTGGCACGCCGAGCCGGCGTCCGTGGCCTCGGAAGCGTTGCTCCACCAGCGCGCGCAGATGCTGCTGACACAAGCCGCTGCGTCCGGCGGCATCCACAACAAGGGCTCCGCGGCGGTGCAGCTGCTGCGCGCTGCCGCGGCATCCCATGACCAGCTTGACCTGGCGCCCAACGGCCCTTTGGCGGCAGAAGCGTTGTGGATGCTGGGTGTGGCGTACGGACAGCTTGAAGGCCTGGAGCTGTGGACCATTGACCTGCATTATTTTGCAGCGTGCATCCGCAAGCAGCCACATTCCCCCGTGGCTGCGCGGTGTTTTGAAAACTATGAATCCTCCACCTGGCGGGAATACGCCGGCACCGGAACCCTGGCGCTCCCACCAGACGTCAGCGCCCGCCTGGCTCAGCTCCGCGCACTGGCGCTGTGAGCGCCGGGAACGTCAGAAGTGCGTAGTGGGCTCTGATTGCAGCAAAAAGTGCGGGGCTCTGAAGGTGGCCCCGGCGGAGGACGTGGCATGGCGCGCGCAACGGGACCGGCCATGGCGGACAGCGTGGTGGCACGGGCAGAAGCATCTTTGGACGCGCCGGCGCGGCCGCGCGGATTGACGTCCGCAGAGGCCGCGCTCCAGCTGACGCAGGATGGTCCCAATGAAGTGACCCGCACCGCCGGACCGTCCCCACTGCATGTGCTGGCGGGGCAGTTCAAGAGCCCGGTGGTGTTCCTGCTGATTGGCGCGTGTGTGGTCTCTGCCGCGCTGGGTGAGGTGGTGGACGCCGCCGCCATCATGGCCATCCTCTTCATCAACGCGGGCGTGGGGTTTTTCCAGGAGTACCGCGCGGAGCGCGCGCTGATGGCGCTTCGGGACCTCACCGCGCCCCATGCACGGGTCCTGCGGGATGGCCACCAGCGCACCGTGGCCGCCAGCCAGGTTGTGAAAGGTGACGTGCTGGTGCTGGAGGCCGGAGACGTGGTGGCGGCGGACGCGCGGTTGCTGGTGGCCCACGCGCTGGCCACACAGGAAGCAGCGCTGACGGGTGAAAGTATGCCCATTGAAAAACGCCCCGGAGACATTCCCGCCACGGCGCCACTGGCGGAGCGCACCAACGCCGTGTTCCAGGGCACGGTGGTGACCACGGGAACCGCGGAAGCGCTGGTGTTCAGCACGGGCATGGGCACGGAGCTGGGCAAGATTGCGCACCTGCTCCACACCGCTGAGGAACGGGAGACACCGCTGCAGCAACGGCTGGCGGCAGTGAGCCGTTCGCTGCTGGTGTTGTGCGTGGGCGTGGTGGCCATCATCAGCGTGGCGGGCATGCTGCGCGGTGAGACGTGGCTGACGCTGCTGATGTCCTCGGTGTCTCTGGCGGTGGCCGCGGTGCCGGAAGGACTGCCCGCCATTGTCACCATTGCACTGGCCGTGGGTGTGCAGCGTATGGCGCGGATCAACGCGCTGGTCCGGCGCCTGCCGGCGGTGGAAACGCTGGGCTGCACCACCGTCATCTGCACGGACAAGACGGGCACACTGACCACCGGCATCATGGAAGCACGTGAGGTCATTGCCGCGGATCTTCCCGCCTGCCTCCACGCTGCGGCCGCGTGCTGTGACGCGGAGCTGGGTCCTGATGGCACCGGTGGCGAGGGAGATCCCACGGAGCTGGCCCTGCTGCGCCGCGCCGCAGCGGATGGCTTCCACAAGGCCGGGATTGAAAGCAGCAACGTGCGGGTCAATGTGCATCCGTTTGATTCGGACCGGCGGCGCATGTCCGTGCTGCGTGCAGACGGCGTGCTCTACGTGAAGGGTGCGGTGGAATCCGTGCTCCCGCTCTGCACCTCCGGAACCGAGGGCGCCCCGGAGGCCAACACCCAGATGGCCGCGCGCGCACTCCGCGTGCTGGCAGTGGCCGTGGGCCGCGGTAATGACGAGGCCAACCTGCGTTTCCTGGGCCTCTTTGGCCTGGCGGATGCGCCGCGTCCGGAAGCCATTGTGGCCATTGCCGCCGCACGCGCCGCGGGCATCCGGACCATCATGATCACCGGTGATCATCCGCTGACCGCGCAGGCCATTGCGCTGGAGATGGGCGTGCTGCTGCCCAAAGAGAATCCCGCGGATCATGTGTATGCGCGCGCCACCGCGGGGGACAAGCTGGACATCATCCGCAAGCTCAAGGCCGCCGGGGACGTGGTGGCCATGACCGGTGACGGCGTGAATGATGCCCCGGCGCTGCGGGAAGCGGATGTGGGCGTGGCCATGGGGCGCACCGGCACGGAGGTCACGCGTGAGGCGTCTGACGTGGTCCTCACCGACGACAACTTTGCCACCATGGTGGCCGCGGTGGCGGAAGGCCGCGCCATCTATGACAACATCCGCAAGGCGCTGATGTACCTGCTCAGCGGCAACACTGCGGAGCTGATGATCATGCTGGGCGCGGCGCTGGCCGGCCTGCCCATCCCGCTGTTGCCGCTGCATCTGCTCTGGATCAACCTGGTCACGGATGGTTTTCCCGCGCTGGCCCTGGTCATGGAGAAGCCCGAGGGTGACGTGCTGGCCCGCCCGCCGCGCCGCGTGGATGAACCCATTCTGACCCGGCGCCACTGGACCCGGATTGCCGCACTGGGCGCGGTGGAAGCGGTGATGGTGCTGGGGATCTTTGCGTGGTCCCTGCGCACCTGGGACGTGGATGCGGCGCGGGCGCATGCGTTCACCGCGCTGGTGCTCTCAGAGCTGGTGCGGTCGTTCTCTTCACGCAGCGTGTCCCTCAGCATTGTAAGGCAGGGCATCACCACCAACCGGTGGGTGCTCCTGGCCGTGGCCGGCGGCCTGGCGCTGCAGGTCCTGATGACGGTGTTTCCACCCGCCGCTGCCGTGCTGGGGATGCAGGGTCTGGTGGTTGACGCACTCCCGGTGATCCTGGGCGCAGCGCTGGTGCCGGTCAGTGTGGCAGAGATTTCCAAGTGGTGGAGTCACCGCGGGGCGGCGCCCCCGGGGGCGCCTTGAAGCTGAGCCGCCTGTTTGCCAAGGGCCGCGCACGCTGGACGCTCATGCTGGTGGGCATCCTGCTTTCCCTGGGCGCTCCCTTGGGCCTGCGTGCGCTCTGGGCCGGCGCCGCGGCCGTGCAGCTCCACCTGTCCTGGCAGACCCTCACACTGACCTACGTGGCCGTTGCCACGGCGTGCGCGTTTGCAGGCTTTGGCTATTCAACGGGCGTGCTGGTGGATGCGCTGGAGAGCGCGCGCCAGGCGCTGGCCCTGGAAGCCACACATGACCCGCTCACCGGACTGCTCAACCGGCGCGCCTTCAACGCCCGGCTGCAGGAGGCGCTTCAACGCAGCCAACGCACCGGGGAGCCGGTGGCGCTCATCATGCTGGACGTGGACCATTTCAAGCGCGTCAATGATCAGCACGGGCACCCCGTGGGAGATGAGGTGCTGCGCGCCATGGCCACACACATCCGCAGCGCCTGCCGCGCCGTGGACGCCCCTGCGCGCTACGGTGGTGAAGAGTTTGCGGTCATTGCTCCAGGCCTGGCGCCGGGCGCCGCGGCGCAGGTTGCAGAACGTATCCGGGCTGCGGTGGCGGAGGGTGTCACCTTGCTGGGCACCACACAGATCCGCGTCACCATCTCCGCGGGCGTTGCAGTGGCCGGGCCCAACGGAGGGGAAGCCCAGCTCATCCGTGATGCGGATGACATGCTCTTCAAGGCCAAGCAGTCCGGGCGCAACCAGGTGTGCTGCACGGCGCCAGCAACGGAAGCGCTGGCCTCCTGATCGTCAGGGCTTGTCCCCACGCGGACGAACCGGCTGCGCCGGATCCCGCATCATCTGCGCCAGTGCGTAGAGTGCGTCCACCGTGGTGAAGATGCCGCACGGAAGCCCGTGCTCCACCACCACCGCACATCCAAAGTTGTTGTTGGCCATGGTGGTAGCCACGTCACCCACCAGTGCTTCCGGGGAGACCGTGTACGGGTCCGGCGTCATGGCATCCTCAACAAAGATCTCATCCGGCAACACATCCGGCAGTGTTTCCATCAGGTGCAGGTCACGCTCGGTGACCACGCCAATGATGCGCCCGTTTTCCATCACCGGCAGGTGGCGGATGCGGTGCTCACGCATCAGCACGTGCGCACTGGTCATGGTCTGGCGGCGGTCAATGGTGTGTGGTGACGGCGTCATGAAGTGCTTGATGGTGGCGTCAAAGGACATGGGCCAGCTCCTGTATTGACGGAGCACAATGCACGTTGCGGGCCGCTTGACAGTCCGGCGCAGGACGGACTTTTCCACCGCAGAAATTTCCGGACCACACCACCTGCCAGCGGCTGACTTGGATTGGTCTTTGCTCCACAGTCCGCCGCATGTTGACCCGCGCCGCCCTGTTTCCCCCCCTGCTCCGCCACGCCGAGCTGGCGTTCAGCGTCCTCATCCTGGCGGTGATGACTGCAATTCCTGCGGCGGAAATCCTCTCGCGTCTCTTCTTTGGAACGGGCATCTCCGGTGCGGCGCTGGTGCTGCAGCACCTGACGCTCTGGGTGGCAGGCACCGGCGCGGCCATGGCGGCAGCCTCCGGCGAGCTGCTCATCCTCTCCACCGCCACGTTTCTGCCCAAGCGTGTGGCCGGGCCGGTGCGCCTTGGGGTGCAGGTGGTGGCCGCCGTCATTTCCGCCGGACTGATGGTGTCCGGCGCCGTCCTGGCCCAGTCCGAACGCGCCGCCGGCACCATGCTGGCCTTTGGCATTCCGCTCTGGGTGGCGTTGGCCATCCTGCCCATTTCCTTTGCGCTCATTGGCGTGCGGCTCATCTGGACGGCGTGGCCCACGGCAGACGGGCGCATGCTGGCGGCGGTGCTGGCGGTCTGTGTGATCACGGCGGGTGTGTTCAATGTCTCGCTGGTTCCGGCGCTGCGCTGGGAGTTGTTGACGGTGGTGGTGGTGGCCACGGCGCTGGGGATGCCCATCTTTGCGTCCCTGGGTGGGCTGGCACTGGTGATGTTTGTGTCTACAGGAGTTCCGGCAGCGTCGGTGGCGGTGGAAGCGTACCGGTTGACCACCTCCGCCATGTACGCGGCCATCCCGCTGTTCACCTTGTCCGGCTACATCCTCTCCGCGGGCGGCTCCAGTTCCCGCCTGGTGCGTCTCTTCACGTCATGGGTTGGCTGGATCACCGGCGGACCGGCCGTGGCCACGGCGCTGGCGTTTGCCTTCTTCACCGCCATCACCGGCGCATCCGGTGTTACCATTCTTTCGCTGGGTGGGCTCCTGATGCCGGTGCTGACGCGGACCCGGTATTCGGAGCGCTTCTCGCTTGGGCTGGTGACCACCAGCGGCTCCATTGGCGCGCTTTTTCCGCCGTCCATGCCGGTGATCCTCTACGCCATTGCTGCCGGTGTCCCCGTGGAGAAGCTGTTCCTGGCGTGCCTCATCCCGGGCATTCTCCTGGTGGTGGCGGTGGGCGGTTACGGGGTGTGGGAGGGCCACCGGGTGGGCGCCACCCGGACGCCGTTTGACAAGCGGGAAGCCGCGCAGGCGCTGTGGGAGGCCCGCTGGGTGGTGATGTTGCCACTGGTGGTGCTGGGCTCCATCTTTGGCGGCTGGGTGACCCTGGTGGAATCCGCGTCCGTGACGGTGCTGTACGCCCTGTTCATGGAAGCCGTGCTCCACCGTGACCCGGAATTCTGGCGGCGTCTTCCGGAGGCGCTGGCGGACTGCGCCAAGCTCATTGGCGGCGTGCTCCTCATCCTGGCCATGGCACTGGGCTTCACCAACGCCATGGTGGACGCGGAAATCCCCATGAAGGCGCTGCACTGGCTGCAGGAGCACATTCACAGCCGGGTGGTGTTCCTCCTGGTGGTTAATGTAGTACTTATTCTGGTGGGTGCCGCCATGGACATCTACAGCGGCATTCTCATCATGGTTCCGTTGCTGGCACCCATGGGGGCTGCGTTTGGCGTGGACCCCATCCACCTGGGCGTGGTGTTCCTGGTGAACATGCAGCTTGGCTACCTGGTGCCGCCCGTGGGTGAGAACCTCTTCCTGTCCAGCTACCGCTTTCACAAGCCCATTGCGGAAGTGTTCCGCGCCACCGCGCCCTTTGTGGTCATCATCACGCTGGTCACGCTGCTGGTGACGTACGGCTATCCGTTGCTTGGGCTCTGAGCGCGGTCCCTGGCGGGCGCGGCGGCCTCATGGCTGTACACAACTCGGCATTCTCGACGTCATAGCGCGTTTGCTCCCACCTCCAATGGCCTGAAGGCCACTGCTGAACGGCGCATTGATGGGACGCGCTGGAAGCCGGCGCGCTGGGCGCGCGACATCCGTCCGGCTTGCAAGGCCTCACTCGGGCTATCGTCGTCAAAGTCAAAGCCGGCCGGGTCTGTCGGGCGCCACGCGCCGGCTTCAGAAGTGGGTTGATTCTGGGCCTTTCTGCCGTGGGGTTCACCCCACGGTGCGCGGTCCAACATTGCATTGGCGCGCGGCTCAGCTCTCTGCGCGGTCAAGGTGCAGCATCATGTGGCGCAGCAGGGATCTGCGTGTCAGCGCGCCCACCAGCTTGCCGTTCTGAAACACGGGCAGGATGGAGAGGCGCCCGTCCACCATCTTCCCCACCGCCTCACCCAACGGCGTCTGGGGCGAGGCGGACAGCGGCTTCTGCGTCATGACATCAGACACCGCTGCCCCAAACGCCTTCTGCACGCCGGCCGCAAGCCTGGCGGCATTGTGCATGGGCACAATGGCATCCAGGAACACCAGGTACGCAGGTTGCTCCAGCGGCTTCTGCCGGAAAATGATGTCCGCCGCCGTCACCACGCCACGCGGAAGGCCGTCATCCACAACGCAGAACGCCTCCGTCTGTTCAGCCACCATGCGGCGGGCCAGCGCCTCCACCGCAACATTGCTCTCCACCACGGGTGGGTTGGTGTCCATGGCATCCGCCACCACGGGCTCACGAATGGCTGCACTCATCACACGCTCCTGGTTGATGTGGTCCTGGGCCATGGCCTCTGCGCGCGCCGTGCCATCCCGTGTTGGCCCGTCCGTTGCTGACGCTGCAGCTCTTTTGGGAGCCGCATGAAACTCCCGCGGGAAGCAGTGCTGGCATTCCGCCTGACGCGCCATCACCTGGTGCAGCGCCTGCCGGCGGGGAGCGCCCAGCGTGCAGCCGGGGTGATTGGCTTTCAGGACACACCGCGGGGGAGCGCCGCGCTTGCCTTGGCCGCGCGGGTAGATGGAGTCACACTTTTTGAGCTGGCAGATGCACTGGAGAGTGGCACGCTGGTCAACGTCTGGGCCATGCGAGGCGCGCCGCACATGGTTCCATCCGCGGATGTTGCGCTGTTCACCCGCGGTCTCCTTCCTGACACAGAAGAAGATCTGCGCGCGTTTCTGCCGGGCGTTGTGGAGGCGCTGGAGGCTACCGGCATCAGCGCTTCTGACCTGGTGCAGCGCACTGCCGCGGGTCTCCACAACGTGCTGGGTGACCGCGTGCTGGACAAGGACCAGGTTGGTCAGCAGATCTCCCGCCACCTCACGGCCACGTGGAAGCCGGCAAAATCTTCCGCGTGGAAAGCACCTTCCTGGTACGCCCCGCGCCAGACCCTGGGTGAATCCATGGTCCGTTTTGCGCTCCCGGTGACGTCATTGATGGGGCTCATCCGGCTGGTGCCGCTGCGCAGTGGCAAGACCGGACTGCGGCGGTCTGAGCCCGCAGAGCTGCGTGATGCGCGTGCGGAACTGCTACGCCGCTACCTGCGCTGCAATGGTCCGTCCTCAGCCGGGATGTTTGCCGCGTGGGCAGGCATTGGTCTGCGCCAGGCGCAGGCCACGTGGTCCCTGTTGGACCGCGAACTTTCAGACGTGCTGGTGGAGGGCGCGCCGGTGCACCTGCTGTCGTCGGATATGCTGGGAGTCCGGGCAGCGCGGCTGCCCCAAGGCGTCCAGGTGCTGCCACCGCATGACCCCTACCTGACGGTGAGGGACCGCGCGCTGCTGCTGCCGGATGTCCGGCGGCACCGGGTGATGTGGCGGACGGCCGGCAATCCGGGCGGACTGCTGGTTGACGGCCAACTGGCTGGTGCGTGGCGCGCACGCAAACAGGGCAGCACGTTGCACATCACGGTGGAGGCGTGGGCTGCGTTGCCCCGCGGAGACGTTTGCGGCGCGTTGCAGGCGCTGGGTCCGCTGCGCGGATGCCAGAGCGTTGTGGTCACTTTTCCGTCGTCACCAGCGCGGTCTTGAGGGCACTGCGCACGTTTCACGCTTCCCTGCCGGTTGTGCGCATTGCCTGCGCGTTCCGTGTCCAACCGCGGGGACCAGACCACGCCTGCGCATGCTGGCACGCGGGGTGCTCAAACCACGGCTGAGGGATCACCATGATCAAACACCCCCGCCTTCCCCCTGACGCATCCACTGAGGAAGTCTTCTCTGATCTGGCCCAGCTGCTGACGCCTCAACCGCGCCGCCGCGCTGCGCCACCGCCTGACGTGGAGCACGCGCCACCGCCCGTTGCTCCGCACGCGGCGCAGGGGATTGCGCGCGTGATGGTGGTGGGCGGCTCCGAGCAGCTCCACCACGTCATCCAGCGTGTCTGCCAGAGCCTGCGGTGCACCCTCACCGTGGAACGCCGGGCCCAGGCGGCGGTCAGCTTCATCCAGGAGGTGGAACCGGACGTGGTCATCCTGGGCGGCGGATCCCAGCTGCCGCTGGCGCGCACGCTGGCGGAGTCATTTCCCTCGCTGCTGCTGGTGATGTTGGATGACACGCCGGTGGCGGAGCACGCGCTGGAGTGCTGGAGGATCCGGGCCGCGGACTACATCCCCGTCAACACCACCCAGCCCGCAGAGCTTGCCGCGCGCCTTCAGCAGGTCATCCTCCGCCGGATGGAACAGCGGGCGCTGGCCATCCTGGCTTCCGCGGAGCGTGGCCCCGCCAGCCTTGGCGAGTAATACTTCTAGCAACCCACCACACCGGAGCCTCCGTGAAGATCATCTGCGGGACTGACTTTTCCGAGCCATCACGCACGGCATTGGCCGTGGCCGCGGCGCTGGCGGAACGCACGGGCGGCAGCGTGGTGGTGGCCCACGCCAACGGGCCGGTGCTGATTCCGGACATCACCGGCATCACCGCCGGCGCAGCGGACCAGTTCCAGCGCGCCGCCGGTGACGCCGTGGCTGAGCTGGCGCTGGCCATCTCCAGCCGCAACGTCCAGGCACACGGCACGCTCATTGGTTTTCCCGTCCACACCACGCTGGTGGAGCTGGCCGCGGCGGAAGGTGCAGACCTGCTTGTGGTGGGCACCCACGGCCGCGGCGGGATGGGGCGGTTGCTGCTTGGAAGTATTGCGGAGCGGCTGCTGCGGACCACCACACTTCCGGTCCTGGTGGTGGGTGAAGACGGTGCCGCGCTGGCCCAGGTGATCCGCACGGGTGAGCTGCTCCGGGTTGCCGCGGGCGTTGATTTCAGCGGCGCCGCCAACGCGGCGGTGGCGTTTGTCCGCTCCGCATTGGAGAAGGCGCTCCCGGTGGAGCTGACCTGTGTCCACGCGTCATCCCTGGTGTCTGAGCTGCAACGGCTCCACGGTGCGGGCGGCCAGACCCTGCCGCCCTCAGCCATCCACGCCGCGCTGCACCGGGAAATGGAAATACACCTGGGCCCGCCGGGTCCCAGGATGAAGTTTGATCTGCGCCTTGGCCACCATGATGCGGACGTGGTCTTGGAGCTGGTGGCCGCCGCCAACAGCAGCGGTGCCAACCTGGTGGCGCTGGGCGCTTGGAGCGGACACGGCCAGCGCGCCTATGTGCAGGGCTCCCGCGCGGTGGAGACCATGCGCGCCAGCGGGCGCAGCCTGCTGCTGGTGCCCACCCCCGCGGAGGCCGCCGTCACCAGGCATCCCTCGCGGCCGGCGCGGGTTTATGCCGCCACGGATTTCTCAGCGTCCGGGAACGCCGCGGTGGAGCTGGCGTACCGCGTGGTAGCGCCGGGTGGAACGGTGACGCTGTGCCACGTGCTGCCTGATCACAAGGACCCGCACGTTCTTGCGGACGCCCAGCAGCGCCTGCGCCGGCTCATCCCGGAAGACGCACGCGCCCAACACGTGGAGACGGTGACCGGGACGCCGCAGGCCCACCACGCGGCAGACGCCATTGTTGCCGGTGCGCGCCACGCCAGCGCGGAGACCCTGCTGCTGGGGCTTCAGAGCGGAGCGCAGTCCAACAGCCGGCTGGGAAGCACCGCCACCCAGGTGCTCCAGCGCGCGCACTGCCGCGTGGTCATTGTGCGCGCGTGAGCTTCAGCGCTCCACAATCATGCGCAGGGCAATCCCCATCATCAGCACACCAAACATCCTGCGGAGCAGGACTTCCGGGACGTGCTGGGCAAAGCCACCGCCAAACCACGCGCCCACGGCAAACCCCAGCGCCAGCATGAGGGCCAGCTTCAGATCCACATTCCCCGCCTGCCAGTATTTCCACAGCGCCAGCGCGCCAATGGGCGGGAGCAGCACCGCCAGTGACGTCCCCTGCGCACGCAGCTGCGTCATACCCATGCCGTAGACCAGCAACGGGACAATCAACGCTCCGCCGCCAATGCCCACCATGCCGGAGATGACCCCAATCACCAGCCCGCCCGCCAGCCCGGCCCAGATCATCTGCGCCTCCGTTGCGCCCCCACGGCGCCAAAGAGCCTGGCCTGATCCTGGAGCTGGTCCCGCAGGCTGCCGCAGACCAGGTCACACAGCTCAAACACGCTGCGGTCCGCAATGGAGCAGTAGACCGTGGTGCCCTCCGTGCGGCGCGCAATCAGGCCCGCCTCCATCATCAGCTTGAGGTGTTTGCTGGCGTTGGGCTGCGTGGTGTCCACGCGCTGCGCCAGCACGGAAATGCTGCATTCCCCGTCCTGGAGCTCCCGAAGCAGCCGCAGCCGCAGCGGCTCACCCAGCACGCGGAACCGCGTGGCCACCAGCGCCAGCGCTTCCGGATCCAGCCGCTTGAAATCCGTTTTCATCTGATCCCTCCTTGCTTCATGCCAATATGGTTATATATTCATTCTTGAAATAGCAACCACGGAGTGGAAATGATCCTCAGACAACTCATGGACCGGGACACCGCCACGTACACCTACCTTGTGGCTGACCCGGTGAGCCGCAAGGCCGCGTTGATTGACCCGGTGCTGGAGCAGGTTGAGCGGGATCTCACCCTTGTGGAAGAGCTGGGCCTGACCCTCACTCACGTGTTTGAAACGCACGTGCACGCGGACCACATCACGGGGGCGGCCATGCTGCGCCGGCGTACGGGCGCGGTGGTGGTGGGCAGCCGGCTGGGGGCGCCGTGCGCGGACATCCATACGGAGCACGGTGACGTCATCCCGGTGGGCGCACTGCAGGTGCGGGTGCTGGCCACGCCGGGCCACACACCGGAGAGCCAGAGCTACCTGGTGTTGGACAAGGTCTTCACCGGGGACGCGCTGTTGGTGCGGGACAACGGGCGCACGGATTTCCAGCATGGTGATGCCGGCGTGCTCTTTGACTCCGTGCAGGGGGTGTTGTTCTTGCTGCCGCCGGACACCGCAGTTTTTCCCGGCCATGACATGTCCGGCATCTGTTGCAGCACCATTGCCGAGGAGAAACGCTTCAACGCCATTGCCCGCACCAGCCGGGACGGCTTTGTGGCCATCATGGCGGGACTGCATCTTGAGAAGCCCGCCCGGATGGACCTCGCCGTTCCCGCCAACCTTCAATGTGGTCACCCCAGACCCGCGTGAGCACGCGCAGGAGAATCCCATGTCATTTCTTGCAAAGTTGTTTGGTCACGGCGCCACCCGGGAAGAAGCCCACCGGCTGGTGAAGGAGGGCGCCCTGGTGCTGGATGTCCGCACTGCGCAAGAGTTTGGCGGCGGACACATCCAGGGTGCACTCAACATCCCGGTGCAGGAGCTGGAGGCACGGATGCGGGAGCTGGGCCCGGGTCCGCGTCCGGTGGTTGTCTACTGCCGCAGCGGCGCACGGAGCTCCGCGGCCGCCGCCATGCTGACGCGCGCGGGACACGCGCCCGTGGTGAACCTGGGAGCCATGGGCAATTGGTGAAATTCACTTACACTTACACATACAGCGGTTCCCGGTGAAATTGGGTTCCTGCCACGCAGGGGATGGGTCGGCAGGCCTGCGCGGACCACGCACGTGACGACGGAAAAATCAGGAAACGTGCGAAGGCACGTTTGGTGGTGCGCCCGGCATGGGCAGAGAAAGGAGGTGTAAGTCCTCTGGGGGCCTCGTCGACGAGGAACCCCAACCAAAAGCAAGGGGCGGGTGCCGT
>Ga0163144_10020355_pt1 | contig 13268 bp, 17 predicted proteins | sample OliLak19BULKMAT1_FD_123175 | JGI IMG/M metagenome (GOLD analysis project Ga0163144, IMG submission 123175) | Freshwater microbial mat bacterial communities from Lake Vanda, McMurdo Dry Valleys, Antarctica - Oligotrophic Lake LV.19.BULKMAT1 | ecosystem: Environmental > Aquatic > Freshwater >... | reverse complement strand
TACGACATCTCCCCGCTCGTCTTCGACCTCAACGGCGACGGCGTGCGGATGAGCCGGCGCAGCGTGAGCTTCGACGCGCGGGGCGTTCGGCGCAAGGCGGCGGTCAACGACATATCGGCGGCCGACGGCCTGCTCGTGCTCGGCGCGGCTGAGGGCGGGCTCGCGGCATTCGGAACGGCCACCGATCTCGACGGCGACGGAAAGCCCGACGGCTACGCCGACGGCTTCGCGGCGCTGCGCGCGCTCGTCGAGAAGGCCCGCCGGGACCGCGTGCTCGACGCCTCCTTCGACGGGCGCACGCTGAGCCGAGCGGACCTCTCGAGCCTGGCGAAGTCGTACGGGCTGGGCATGCGCCTGGGCGGAGCCGCCGGGCGGATCGTCACGCTCGAGCAGGCGGGCGTGCGCTCGATCGCCTTGCCGGACGGCGCTTGCTCGCGCGTCAAGAACTTCGACGGGCAGGGCAACGAGACCATGCGCTGCGCGGGCGCCGTGTTCGCGCGAGCCGACGGCAGGCCCGCCGCGTACGAAGACGTCTGGTTCGAGCTGTAGGCCGTGTCTATCGGCCGATCTGGACGCGGCCGATCGACGGCTGCGGCGTGAGCGCCTTCGAGAGCGAGGACATCCCCTCGCGCACGTACATCGAGGTGACCAGCACGACGGCCGACAGCAGCAGGCCGACGGCCACGTTGCCCGACTGAAGCTCCTTGCCGGCGTGGAACCTTCTTTCGAGATGCCCGAACAGGCGCAGCGTCGCGGAGATCGAAAGGACCGCCAGGGCCATCGAGATCGCCAGGTGGGCGGCCATCAGCATGAAAATCCCGAGAAGGCCTTCCTTCTCCTTGGACGGCGCCAGCATGTGCATCTTGAACATCGCGACGGAGGACTCGGTGCCCGCCAGCAGGATGTAGGACGCGCTGACCAGGATCGTCGCCACCAGGATCCCAACGGCGACGTTTCCTTTCTTGACCTCCTCGCCCATGTGGAAATCCGGATTGGCGCGGACGAAGAGCCGATAGGTCTGCGTGATGACCAGCGCCGACATCACGATCATCATGGATAACTCGAACAGGCTGACCAGCACTCTCGTGGCGAACATGAAAGCTCCTTAGAAAAAGGGATGAAGGCTGACGCCGTCGCCGGCGTTCAGCTGGGCGAGCGTCTCGTCAGCCACGCGGCCGGGGGGGAGCCACGCGGGTCCGGAGGGCTCGAGCAGGACGTACTTGAGCCCCTGATACTCGACGAACAAATCTCTCTTTCCGGGAATCTGGAGCACGCCCATAAGGTAATGCCCCGGCACCGAGACGCCGATCATGCGCATCTGCGGCCAATTCGACAGGATCGACGAGACCAGCGCGGTCTTCGTGTCGCAGTCTCCCCAGCCCTGAATGACCGCCGTGAGCGGCGGCAGGATGCCGCCGGTGTTCCTGCCCTCATAGGCGGCGTCCGGCTCGCGGTGCCGGACCGCCGTCTGCGCGAAAGAGAGCACGGCGCCCGTGATGTCCATCGAGCCGTAGCCGTGCGCGATCGCGATGCGGTCGAACACCTCGGCCAGCGGCTTTACTTGCGGCCCGTTGCGCCGGACCATGGCCGGCATGTCGATGCGCGTCACGCCCCCGCTCTCCAGATTGAAGCCTCGCGCGGCCAGGTATTCGCGCAGCTTACGGTCGTGCTCGTCGCGGATCGCGTCCGCCGCCGCGTCCAGCTGCGACTGGCTCCTGCGCGACGCGACGGCCGAGCGGTAGGCGCCGCCGAGCGCCGCGTCCCGGCGGCGGCGGAGCTCACCGGCGACCTTCGGGTCGTAGCCGTAAGCTTGTTCGTAGCCCTTTAAGTCGGCCTCGGTGATCCGATAGGAAATCCAGAGCCGGTCCTGGTTGAAGTTGACGAAGTCGTACTCCGCCGTGCGTGCGTTTCCCTTTTTCTCGAGGACCTGGAAGGTCCGCGACTCGGCGGTGGAGTCGCCGCCCGACGCCTGGCCGGCCAGGATCTGGCCGCCGGCCTGAGAGATCTCGAGGCGCGCGTTCCAGCGGCCGCCGAGGGTAAGCGCGGCGAACAGCGCCGCGAGCATGGCGGCATGAATCCAAGGCGGCGGCCGGCGCCAGGATGCGTAATCCTTCGCGATCATCCTAATAAGGTACTCCGCGAAGGCCGCCGGCGGCTATGCGGAATAGTACTGGGATCGCTTCGTTTACCGGCCGATGACGGCGCCGGCGAGCGCCTCGGAGCCGTCGAGCGTCTTGGCGGCCCGCGCCTTCGACTCGGCCGTCATCCGGAGGTCGTCGAGATGGACCGCGAGACGGATCATGTCGGCGGCGCTCGTCTCCTCGTCGAGGATCGTGTGAGACTGCTTGAAGCTCCCGCTCAGCTCGATGCTGTGGACCTCGGTCGCGTACCTGCCCGGATAGATCGCCGCGTAGCCGGAGCCGAGCAGCGTCTCGATGCCGATCCAGCGCCAGGCGGCGCTTTGGTTTTGATAGCTGATGCCCTTGACCGCGCGGGTCTCGTCGATGCAGATCACGATCGAGAGCGGCCCTTTTGCGGAAGGCGCCTGGTAGGCGACGCGCGCCTTGCAGGCGGCGTCGGCGGGCAGGATCTCGACCGTCGCCGCGCCTGCCGTCGCGCGTAGAGCCGTCATCAGCGCAGCCAGCCATAGTGTTTTCATGCCTTCAGTATGGGCCGGGGAGGAGGCGCCGTCAGGTGTCGATGGGCCCAGAGGGGGCTAGGCCTACTGGCTAGCGCAGCATGACGATCGGGAGCCAGACCGGCGCCGTCAGGATCGCGAGCGCGATGGGCACGGTGATGACGGCGGCCGGGACCTCCCAGAGAAGGTTCCAGCAGGAGTGCTTGGCCGAGCCCTCGCCCCAGTCGCGCGAAGGGGCGACGAAGAACGGCCGGCAGGAGCCCGTGTCGGCCTCGGCGGAGATCTTGCTCGGGCGCTCCGAGTCGAGGAAGCTTCCGCGCTCCTCCGCCCCGGCGCACGCGCCCAGGAGCAGCAGCGAGAGGAGCGCCGTCCGGCGCACTACTCTTTGGCTTTCAGCGCCGAGTCGTTATCGGCGATGAAGGCGCGGATCACGTCGGACATCTCGAGGATCTTGAGCCACTGCTCCTTGTAGAGCGTGACGGGGAAGCGGCCCATGCCGTAGAGGCTAACGGCGCCCTTCTGGCTGACCTTGAGGGAGATGCCGCGCGCGCCCGCTTTCTTGAGGGACTCGTTCTCGGCCCGGAGGCGGGCAAGCTCGTCTTGGATGTCTTCGGTCATGGTGTCCTCAGGAGGCCGCGACTTCGGCGGTGAACTCGCATTTCGCGATGCAGCCGCACGTCGCTCCGGCGGCGCCGCTATACGAAGGCTCGGCGCAGATGATCTGAGCCGTGCCGCGCTCCTGGAGGTTCTCCAGGGACTGCGCGATCACGACGGCGAAATCGTAGGAGCCCGAGCCGCACGAGCCGGGGCAGTCCGCCTCGAGGAAGAAGGGGTCGTTGGGGCCGTACGTCTCGTTCGACTCCTCGAGCACCACGCCCTGGGGCGTCGCGATGGAGACCTTCACCTTGAGCGAGCGCACGGAGGGGAAGCGCGTGGAGAGGGTGCCCGCGTTGCGCTCTTGGTCCTCGGCCGTCTGGGCGCGGCCCACCTTCTTGTCGTTCTTGCTCGGGCCCGCTTTACGGCGCTTCTTCCGGTAAAAAGCCATGCTTCCTCCAATTTTTGTCGCGGCTGATTCTAGCATTTAGTTGTAGCATGTCCGGAATGGCCGACCTCCTCCAGCTGGCGCTCGCTCACGTCGCGGCGATGGGCGCCGGAGGCCGGGTCCTCTTCGTCCTGCTCTACGCGGCGGTCTGCGTGCTTTTCCTGCCCGTGTCGCCGTTGACCTTCGGCGCGGGGGCCGTCTTCGGGATCGTGCCCGGGTTCCTCCTCGTTTGGCTCGGAGCGTCCATCGGCTCCTGTCTGTCGTTCCTCGTCGGCCGCCACTGGCTGCGGTCCTGGGTCGAGAAGCGGCTCGCGCGCTATCCGATGTTCATCGCGATCGACGCCGCCGTCTCGAGGCAGGGCTGGCGCGTCGTGTTCCTGACGAGGCTGACGCCGCTGTTCCCGTTCAACACGCTGAACTACGGCTACGGCCTCACGCGCGTGAAGTTCAAGGACTACATGGGCGCGTCCATCCTGGGGATGGCGCCCGCGACCTTGATGTTCGTGTACCTCGGCGCGGCCGCGGGCGAGGCCGTCGGCGGGCGCACGCGGACGCGAGCGGAGCTGGCCTTTTTCGCGGTCGGCCTGCTCGCGACCGTCGTCGTCGTCGCGCTCGTGGGCCGCGAGGCCAAGCGCGCCCTCGCCGAGCACACGAAACTCCCTCCGGGTTAAGCCGCCGGAAGCGTGAGCGTCACCGTCGTGCCCTTGCCGGTGCCGTCGCTCGAGATGGACACGTCCCCGCCGTGCTTGTGCATGATCCAGCGCGCGACGTTGAGGCCGAGGCCCGTGCCTCCGCGCTCCGCGCGGCCCGTCGCGAACGGCTCGAAGAGCCCCTTGAGCGCCGCCGGCTCGATGCCGATGCCGTTGTCCTTGAGCGCGAGGCTCGCGCGCGAGCCCGACTTCGTCGCCTTGAGCTCGAGCCGGCCGCCGAACGGCAGCGCGTCCAGCGCGTTCATCAGCAGGATCGTGACCACCTGATGCAGATGGCGGCCGCTCGCCAGCACCCGTATGTCCTCGGGCAGCTCGAGCCAAAGGTCGACGCCGCGCTCGTCGAAGCGGATCCAGATCGGGTCGAGGGCGCCCTTCACGAGCTCGGAGAGCGCCGCGGGCTTGAGCTCGAGAGGGGAGGGCTTCGCGAAGTCGAGGATGTCGGAGAGGATCTCCACCGCGCGGTCGGCCTCCCGGGCCACGGTCGCCAGCTGCTCGCGCGGGTCGCCCCCCTTGTCGAGGACGCGCTGCGCGTGCTCGACCGTCAGGATGACGGTGGCGAGCGGCGTGCGGACCTCGTGCACGACGCCGGACATCATCTGGCCGATCGTCGAGAGGCGCTGCAGCCACGCGAGCTGCTCCTCGTCGTCGAGGACGGCCTCGACGCGGACGGCGCGCCGACGGCCGAGCGCGAATCCCAGGGCCGCGCCGGCCGCGAGCGCGAGGACGGCGAGAGCGAAGTGCTTGGGTTCCACCCGCTATTTATATAAAATCCGGCATGGCCTCGAAGGTGCTTCTCATCGAAGACGACGCGTCGTTCCGCAAAGCCGTGGGCGACGTGCTCTCGCTCGAGGGCTATACGGTCATCCAGGCGCCGTCGGGCAAGGCCGGGATCATGGCCGCGCAGAAGGAGAAGCCGGACCTCGTGATCCTCGACCTGATCATGCCGGGCATGAAGGGCCTCGAGGTGTGCCAGTTTCTGAAGCAGGATATTCAGACCGCGAACCTGCCCATCATCATCCTGACGGGCAACGACAAGGACGGCCAGGACATCGCGTGCCTCGACATGGGCGCGGACGACTACCTGACGAAGCCCGTGAAGAGCGAGCGCCTGCTCGCGTACGCGCGCGCGCTGCTGCGCCGCAACGCGGGCGAGGAACGGGCGGAGCCGCCCGTGAGCGTGGCCGTCGGCGCGCTGAGCCTCGATTATCCGCGCAAGATCGTCAAGCTCGGCTCGAAGGAGTTCCAGCATCTCACCCCCAAGGAGTTCGAGCTGCTCTACTTCCTCGCTTCGCGCACCCCGAACCCGACCGAGCGCGCCGACGTCTACCGCCAGGTCTGGGGCGTCGAGGCTCCGTCGGAAGGCTCGCTCAAGACGGTCGAGGTCCACGTGCGCCGCATCCGCTTGAAGCTCGGCTGGAAGTCGGATCAGTGGCTCGTCAGCGTCTCGGGCCGCGGCTACGCGCTGATCCCTCCGAAGTGAGCCCCTCTCCACCGGAGAGTGGAGGGGGCACTTCCTCGCCTTATGGCTCGGTCGCCGCTCGCCCGCCGCACGCGGTCGTGCTGCGCGCGCCCGCCTCGTTCGACGCGAAGAAGATCTCCGCCGCGCTGGCCGCGCGCTCGACCGTGTCCGCGGAGAGCTGGCTTCCCGTCGTCCGCCGCGGCTGGGGGATCGTCGCCGAGCCGTCCGCCGCCGAGGACGCGGAGGCGCTCGCCGCCGCGCTGATCGCCGCGGGCCTCGAGGCCCTTGCCGTCCCCGTCAGCCTGCTCGAGGAGCCGCCGGCCGCCTTGATCGTGACGAAGGCCGAGCTCTCGGGCGACGGCTTCGACGTGCTTGCGGGACGCGCGGGCGTCGAGCGCCGGCGCCTGATCTGGACGCACATGAAGGTCCTGTCCGCGGGCGCCGTCGCCGAGACGAGCCACAAGACCGTGACCGAGGGGCCGTCGTCCTCGGAGAAGGCCGTCCGCCTCGGCGCGACCATCGTGACGGGCCTGCCGCTGATGGGCGGCAAGTCGAAGTCGCGCGAGGTGACCGAGGAACGGAGAACGGCCTTCATCGACCTGCTCTTCGCGTCGCCCGCCGTCCGCGTGCGCGTCCTGGCCGCCGAATTCGACTATACCGCGCTCGGCGCGAAGATGAGCTACAGCACGGAGCTTAACTTCCGCGCGCTCGTCGCGGAGCTCGCGGCGCGCGCGCCCGCCGCGCTGCGCGGCAAAGGGGCGCGCGGGGTCCTCTCGAAGGCCCCGTCGGGCGAGCTCGCCTACGATTCGTTCGAGGACGTCCAGCGCGAGGAGCGGTGGCTGCTCGCGCTCGACGCGCTCGGGGCGGCGCGATGACGCGCGCGGCGCTCGTCCTGCTCGCGCTGCTGGGCGCCTGCGGGCCGTCGATCATCGAGCGACCCGCGGCCGGGGGCTCGCCGTCGGGCCGCGGGAAATTCCATCGCTTCCGCGTGCTCGCGACCGCGGCGCCGGTGCAGATCCGGCGCGACCTGTCGCAGCGCGAGATCTCGCGCCTGCCCGGCGCCGCCGGAGGCGGGCTCAAGACTCAGGGCCTCACGACGATCAAGCACAGCCTCGCCACCCACACCCGCTTCAGCACCGCGACCGGCGACGCGACCGTCTACGCGTGGTTCGACGACGTCATCCTCGAGGTGTCGGTGTCCACGATCGTCATCTATATCCCCAAGGAATACGCGCCGGGCTCGTGCGAGCACGAGATCGTGCTCGCGCACGAGAGGTCCCACGGCCGCGCGGCGCGCGAGCAGGCGGTCCTCTTCGCCGCGGAGCTCGAGCGCGCCTTGTCGACGGCCGAAGGCCTGCCCACGCGCTTCGATCCGGTGATCTCGACCGACTTTGACGCCGCCGCGGCGCGGCTCAAGGAGGCGGTCTCGAAGATCGTCGACCCCGTCTACGCCCGCTACGAGAAGGACGAGGCCGAGGCGCAGGCGAAGCTCGACCGCCCGGACCCGTACGACGCGGTCTACAGGAAGTGCACCGGCTGGCGCTAGCCTACCAGCTCGCGTGATCCAGGAGCAGCAGGCCCGCGCATAGCGCGGACGTGAACCAGGTCGCGGCGGACACCTCCCGGCGGCGCCCGCAAAGCGCGTACAGCGCGGCGTGAGAGACGAACCCCCAGAGGATGCCCTGCGTGATCGAGAACGTGAGGGGGATCAGCGCGATCGTGAGGAACGCGGGCACCGCGTCCTCGATGCGCGAGAAATCGATGCGCGTCACGCTGCGGAACATCAGCGCGCCCACGATCACGAGCACGGGCGCCGTCGCGTAGGCGGGCACCATGCCCGCGGCCGGCGCGAGGAAGAAGCAGGGAAGGAACGCGAGCGCGCAGAAGAACGCGGTCCAGCCCGTGCGTCCGCCCATCTCGATGCCGGCCGCGCTCTCGATGTACGCCGTGCCGGAGGAGGTCCCCATGAGCCCCGCGCCTAAAGTCGCGAACGCGTCCACGATCAGGCCCTCCTTCAGGCGCAGCGGCCGGCCCTTCGCGTCGACGAGGCCCGTCGCGTGCGCGACGCCCACGAAGGTCGAGATCGAGTCGAATAGGTCCGTGAAAAGGATCGAGATGATCGCGGGCAGCAGCGAGAGCTTCAGCGCGCCGAGCACGTCGAGCTTCAGGAAGACGCTCGAGAAATCCGGGCTCGAAAGGAAGGAGTCGGGCCTCTCGATCAGGCCCATGAGCCAAGCCGCGGCCGTCACGCCCAATATGCCCGCGAGGAAGGCGAACGGGCTCTTGCGCCGCATCAGGGAGATCGTGAGCGCGCCGCCGGCGAGCGCGAGGAACGCCTTGCGGTCGAGCGCGCCGAGCCGGACCAGGGTCGCGGGGTCGTCGACGACGAAGCCCGCGTTCTTGAAGCCGATGAACGCGAGGAACAGGCCGATGCCCGCGGCCGAGCCCGTGCGCAGGCCGGCGGGGATCGCCTCCGCGAGCTTGACGCGCAGCGGAGTGACCGAGATCAGCACGAACAGCGCGCCCGCCCAAAACACGACGCCGAGCGCCACCGGCCACGGCACGCCGCGGCCAAGGACGATCGAGTAGGCGAAGAACGCGTTGAGCCCCATTCCCGGCGCGACCGCGAACGGCAGCCGCGCGTACGCGCCCATCAGCAAGGTCATGCAAAAGGAAAGCAGGACGGTCGCGGTCAGCACCCCGGAAAAAGGCATGCCTGTTCCCGGCGCGCTCAGGATCGCGGGGTTGAGCACCACGATGTACGCCATCGTGAAGAACGTGGTCAGGCCGGCCGCCGCCTCGCGCCGCAGGTCCGCGGCGGGGGGGAGCTTCAGGCGCGCTCCGGCAGCGCGTCGATCAGGGCGAAGATTTCATTGATCGCGATCGGCTTCGGCAGGAAGCCCGCGGCGCCGAGGAGCTCGGCGTCCATGCGCGTGTCATCGCCGGTGTAGCCGCTCATGATGTAGATCGGAGCCTTCGTCAGCGCGCGCAGCCGGGCGAGCGACTGCATGCCCGTGGCGCCGGGGAGGACGTGGTCGAGGAGGACGAGATCGAAGGAGCCCGCCGCGAGCGCGGCCTCGGCGGCCTCGGCGCTGCCCGCGCCCGTGCCGGAATGGCCCTTGAGGTCCAAAGAGCGCGCGAGGACCTCGACGTTGGCCGGTTCATCGTCCACGAGGAGCACGCGCGCCGCTTTCACTTCCCTATATTATAGGTCTTTCGACCCCTGGCGCTACCAGGGAGCGGCTGTTATCCTCCAGCGTATGAGGCCCCTCGCCGCTCTCGCCGTGTTCTGCGCGCTGTCCGCCCGAGCGGGGAACATCGAGCTCGTGCCCGAGATCGGCTTGCGGGGCTCGGCGCCGGCCGCGGCCGCGTCCGCGGCTTTCGGCGCGGTGCCGCTGCAAATGGCTCCCAATTCGCTCGTCGCGCTGAGCCTCGTCGTGCCGGCGGGCGCGACGCCGCTGCCCGCTCCCACGCTCGCGCTCGCGCCGCTCGCGCCCCTGGCGCTCGTCGCGCCCCAAAGCGCGGCCGCGAAGGCCGCCCCCATCGAGGGCCGGCCGCTGCTGATCAAGTCGCTCGCCGCGCCCGCGCTCGACGCCTCGACGCTCTCGGCCGCAGACGCGGAGAAGGACTTCAACGCGCGCGCGCAGCTCGACACTCCCTCGGCGGCCGGTTCCGGCGTCCTGTCCGCCCCGTCCGCGGCGGCGCCTTCCAAGCGCTCCCTCCTCGGCCGTCTCAAGGCCTGGACGAAGCCCGCCGCGCCCGGGGCCGCCGATGCCGCGGCGCTCGGCGGCCGCGATCGCTCCGGCGCCCTGATGAAGGCCTCGCTCGCGGCTCTCAAGGGCGCGCCGGCGGGCTCGATCCTGCCCTTGGACTTCGTCCCGACCGAAAAGAGCCTGCGCGCGATCTCGGAGCTCCCGTATGAGGTCTTCCTGCACCGCCGCAAGTCGGACGGGAAATGGCTTATGGCCGGCGGCGACCGCCACGGGGTGTCGGGGGTCTGGGAGGATTACGACCTCGCTCTCCACAACCATCCCACCGCGCGGATAGGCATCCACTCGATGCACTCCGAATATCCGTCGCCCGAGGACCTCGCGACGGCGGCGGGCAAGGACGCCCGCTTCTTCGTGATCTCGGAGGCAGGCGTCGTCGAATGGAACGCAAACGTGCCGGACCGCGTCGAGTCCGCCCTCTCGTCGAACTTCTTCGGCCGCTTCGTGATGCGCATCGCCTTCCCGGCTCTGTATCCGACCCTGCTCGCGAGCCGCGGCGTGGCCGCGCGGCTCCAGCCCTGGCGCAAGGTCACGTCCGAATGGCTCGAGCGGGGCGAGGCTCCGACGAACGAGCGGATTCTCATCGAGAAGACGATCCCCGCGTTCATCGCGCTCGAGTTCCCGCTCATCGCGGCGAAGCTCGGCCGTTCCGTCGACGCCGCGTACGCGGCCGACGTCCTCAAGCGCTCGAACGGCTACCGGATGTACTGGCACTCCGCGACGACCTATAAGGACCATCCCGACCACCTCGGCATCCCCGACGGCCACTTCCGCAAGGATTTCGGCATCCGCCTGATGGTCAAGCCGGACTGGCGCGGCATCAAGGACCTTTCTGCGAATTTCCGCCCGCTGTTCGCGCACGAATACGTGCACTGGCTCCAGAACGAAGGCCACGTCTCGAACAAGTGGGGAGCCGAGATCGCCGCCGTGGCCGTCGAGGTGCTGCGCGCGATCGAGCTCGTCGGCCTCGAGCAGGTGAAGGCGGGGCGCGCGGCCACCGTTCATCAAGGCATCATCTCCTCGTTCGATGGCGGGCGCGCTTGGGCGCGCTCCGGCTTCACGAACGAGAGCGCGCCGTACGGGAAGGGCGCGCTCGCGGGCGCCGCCTACGAGGCCGGCGCAGCGACAGGCCGTCCGGAGGCGGCCTGGGAGTTCCTCAATCTCGTGATCGCGTGCAAGGGCGCTCTCGAGCCCAAGGACGCCTGGGCGCGCGTGGCCGGGTCCAAGTGATCGAGACCCCGGTCGTCTTCGAGGACGATCGCATCATCGCCGTGAACAAGCCCGTCGGCTTGCCCACGATCCCGGGCCGCGGCGAGATCGGCATCGCCGTCAACATCGAGATCGAGCGGCGGCTGCGCAAGAAGATCTTCGTCGTGCATCGCCTCGACCTCGACGCGAGCGGCATCCTCGTGTTCGCGAAGGACGCGGAGACGCACCGCCTGCTCTCGATGGAGTTCGAGGAGCGCCGCGCGAAGAAGGACTACCTCGTCGCGGTGCTCGGGACGATGTCCGGGTCCGGCGAGATCGACAAGCCCCTGCGCGAGTTCAGCTCCGGGCGCGTAGCGCCCGCCCCGGACGGCAAGCGCGCGATCACGAAGTGGAAGTCCGAGCGCTCGCTGGGGGGCGCGACCCTGCTGCGCGTCGAGACCCTGACCGGGCGCAAGCACCAGATCCGCGCCCATATGAGCTCCGAGGGCCATCCGATCCTGGGCGATCCCCGCTACGGGCCGCCGCCGCGCCCCATCGGAGGCGCCAAACGCCTGATGCTGCACGCGCACACGCTCCATCTGGACCTCGGCTACGACCTGACCGCCGAGCCCGGCCCCGACTTCGAGGCCGTCCTGGCTTCCCGCTCCCGCTAGCGCAGGAGGAGCCAGGTCGCGAGCGTGAAATAGAACGCGTTGCTGAGCAGGTCGGTCGTCGTCGTGATCATCGGGCCCGCCGCCGCGGCCGGGTCGACCTTGAAGCGCCTTAGGATGAGCGGCGTCCCGGCCGCGAGCGCCGACGCGACGAAGATGGACAGCGCCATCGAGACTCCCACGACCGCGCCGAACTTCCAGCCGTGCCGGGCGTGAAACATGAAGCCCGAGATCAGCCCGACCGCGGCGCCGTAAAAGACGCCGAGCATGGCGCCCACGCCGATCTCGCGCCGGATGGTCGGGCCTTGGTCCTCGTCGCCGATCTCGCCCGTCGCGAGCCCGCGCACGACGATCGTCGCCGTCTGCGCGCCGACGTTTCCGCCCATGCCGGCGATCAGCGGCGAGAAGCTCGCGAGCGCGATGATCTGGCCGAGCGTCGCCTCGAAGCGGGTCACGATCATGGAGACGCAGACGCCGCCTAGGCAGGTGATCGCGAGCCAAGGCAGCCGCAGCCGGGCCTCCGTGAAGCCGGAGCGGAGGCCCGGCGCGCGCGCGTAGCCGGCCATCTTGGCGAAGTCCTCTTCGGTCTCCTCGCGCGCGACCGCGAAGATGTCGCGATAGACGACGACGCCGATCAGAGCGCCCTCCGCGTTGACTACGGGCGCGCTCTTGAGCTTGTACTTCGTGAAGAGCTTGACCGCCTCTTCCTGATCCGCCTCGGGCGTCAGCGTCGGCGGCGCGGGATCCATCAGGTCGCGCACGAGCATGTCGTTCGGCGCGACGACGAGCGATTTGAGGCCGACGACGCCGCGCAGCTTGTTCTTCGAGTCGACGACCATCAGCGTGTCGAGGTGCGTCTCCTCGATGCGCCGCAGCCGCGTGCTGTATTGGATGCGCTCCATCGCGGTCTTCGTCGTCCATTTCTCGTCGAGCGTGACGTAGCGCCCGCGCATCAGCGCGCCGACGGACTTGGGCGGATGCTGAAGGTATTGCTGGACGCACTCCTGGCCGCCCTTCTTCATGATCGCGTTGAACTGGCGCACGAGCGGCGGGGGGAGCTCCCGCATCATGCGGCTCGTCGCGGAGGGATCGAGGTCGCTGAGCAGGTCCTGGGCGTCCTGCCGCTGCAGGCTGCCGATGAGCGCGGCCTGCTGATCGCTCTCGAGCTCCTCGAAGAGCTGCATCGACTTCTGCCTCGTGCTCAGGCGGAAGAGCGCGACGCGCTCGTCGACGTCGAAGTGATCCCACCCGTCGGCGAGGTCGATCGGGCTGATCTCCTTCAGGAGCGTGCGCGCGGACACGAAGTCGCGCGCGTCGAGCAGCTCCTTGAGATCGGCGAGGTAGATCTGCAGCGTCTTCACGGGACCATCCTAACAAAAGATCGGCGCGGCCGTAACCCCGTGACAATATATGTTAGATAACCTATTGACAAATATTAGGAAAGCTGTTATATATTCGGAGCTTGCAGCGCGAGACGTTCTGTGGAGGATCACGCCGATGATCGCCAAGGACCTGATGCCCTGGATGTTCGTGAAGAGAACCGCGACCTGGACGCCGTACGTCAAGATCCGCTCCGAGGCCCCTCGCCTCGAGTCGGCGGCCGCCGCGCGTCCCGCGCGCAAGCTCAGGCGTCCCCCTCGTGGGTAGGCTCTACCGGCCGGTCAAGCGGACGACGGCGACCCCGGTCTACACGATCGGGGCGGCGTCCCGTTTGACGGGCATCCCGATCTGGACCCTGCGCTGGATCGAACGCCACGGGCTTCTGCGCCCGTCGCGGACCCAGGGCCGGC
>Ga0163144_10020354_pt1 | contig 13268 bp, 8 predicted proteins | sample OliLak19BULKMAT1_FD_123175 | JGI IMG/M metagenome (GOLD analysis project Ga0163144, IMG submission 123175) | Freshwater microbial mat bacterial communities from Lake Vanda, McMurdo Dry Valleys, Antarctica - Oligotrophic Lake LV.19.BULKMAT1 | ecosystem: Environmental > Aquatic > Freshwater > Lake... | reverse complement strand
TGACGGAACGATGAGAACGAGTTGCAGCGGAACAGCTTCCCGCGACTGCGGTTGTTCGGCGATGGGGCATCGCCACCGTGACCGGGCCCACTGCCCGCGCGACTCTAGCACGCATGTGCGCTTCGGGCGCGGCGTGTGGCGGTGACGTACTGATCCGCAGACTCAGCCGGTCTTCTTCTGCTCCCAGACACGGATCGGCAGGATGACCACCTGGATCCCCACGAACTGCAGGCGGCGCTGGATGGAGAACGCGGTCTCGTGGTGCAGCGTCCGTGTGAACAACGTCTCGCGTTGGAACACGAGCTGGCCCGCGAACACCATGGAGCGGCGGAATTCCTTCTGCAGGTCCTTGCAGATGTCTTCCAGTTCCTCGATCAGATCGGTGCCGAGCGTGTAGCGGTACTCCGAATAGAAGCCCATACGCTGCGCCAACTCGACGTACTGCTCCAGGTCCTTACGGACCTTCTCCTCAAGGGCATGCACACTCTCGGTGCCCTTGAACTGGCCCGAGTCCACCAGACCGACCGAGACGAACACGAGGTTCTTGAAGTGACGCGGGAACATCCGCTGGACGGTGAGCAGAGTATGAATGCCAAGGCCCGCATAGGATTCGACGAGCACCACGCCGGTGGGGCCGTCCGGGGCGAGTTCCGGTGAGTCCTCACGGTGCGGCATCGGCAGGTCGGTGAGCACATCATCGAGACTGCGCAGCACCGTTCGCACGTGGTGGTAGTGCCGCCGGACCAGCACGCACATGCCGACGAACCCGCCGGTCACGAGTAGCGTGATCCAGCCGCCGTGCGTGAACTTGATGATCGCGGTGACGATCAGGATACCGCCGGTCACCAGCGTGCCCAGACCAGCCAGCATGAAGCGCCGCTTCCAGTGTTGCTGCGTCGCGCGCGTGTTCCACCAGTGCCGCACCATGCCCAGCTGCGAGAGCGTGAACGTGAGGAATACGTTGATCGAGTACATGACCACGAGGATCTTGACCGAGCCCGCGGTGTAGATGAGCGTGGCAATGGCGGCGAGTCCCATGGTGATGATGCCGTTCTGCGTGACCAGCCGCTCGGATAAGTGCGCGAAGCGCTTGGGCACCCAGTTGTCCACGGCCATGGCGGCGAGCGTCGCGGGTCCGGCGAGGAATCCCGTCTGCGCTGCAACGAACAACAGCGCGCCTTCGGCCAGCAGAGTGAACACGACCAGAGCGGGTCCGATCTCGAAGCCGCCGATCTGCCAGCCAGCGGTGAGCGTGGTCCACAGCGAGGCGTTCAGCGTGCGACCCGGCTCGTGGTGGACACCGTTCAAGAGATAGCAGAACAGGATGCCGCCAGCGGTGAAGGCGAGCGAGATGGCCATGTAGGCCATGGTCTTCTTGCCGGTCTCCACGCGCGGCTCACGCAGCATGGCGGTGCTGTTGGAGACCGCCTCGATACCAGTGAATGTTCCGCCGCCGAGCGAGTAGGCCGTGAGGAACAGGGCGATCACGCCAAAGCCGCCGAGTTCCTTCACCGCCGAGTTCGTGTCCTGCACCGTGGCGCCCACCAGCAGGTGCATCTCGCCCAGATGCGGCACGATACCCACCAGGATCAGCGCGACGTGCGTGATCACGAAGGCCACGAAGATCGGCATCAGGACCGAGACGGATTCCTTGACGCCGCGTAGGTTGAGTGCGGTGAGCCCGAGTACGATGCCGATCTCGGCAGGCAGCTTCCAATGCAGGTAGGCGGCGGGGACGAACGAGAAGATCGCGTCGATGCCCGAGGCCACCGAGATGGCGATCGTGAGCACGTAGTCCACGACCAGCGCGCCGCCGGAGATCACGCCCGGAGTGGTACCCAGAAGCTTGGTGGCCACCAGATAGCCGCCGCCACCGCTGGGGAACAGTTCGATGATCTGGGTGTAGGAAGCACTGATGAGGAAGACGGTGAGCACCATCGCCACCGTCAGGTACAGTGCAAGGTGGGTATGGTGACCCAGCGTGAGGAAAGCTTCCTCGGGGCCATACGACGACGACGAGAGTCCGTCGCTGCCGAGGCCGACCCATGCGAAGAACGCGACCAGCGCGAGCTGGTGGTGGATCCTCGGGTCGAGCAGGTTCTTACGGCCTCCCAGAAGGAGGCCGCGCAATCGTTCGAGCACGGGGGCACGCTAGAGGAAAGCCCTCCGGGTTTCAAGACGATGTCAGGAGTGGATGGACGTGCGTCGGGTGCTGCTGAGTTGTGGTGCCGCCGTGATGCTGCTGGCGGCGACCGGACAGGGGGATCGCCTGCCCGAGCCGGTTCGGGTGATGGCGGGGCTGGCAGGGATCGGGAGTGTCCGGCCCGGCACCGCTGCGCTGCCGCGATTCGCGCTGTTCGGCTGGGTCAGTCCACCGCGCGAGTCCACGACGGCGGCGCGTTATGCCGAGCTGGCCGAGGCCGGTTTCAATACCACCGTGCTGGCGTGGGAGGACATTGGTTCGCTCAGCGAGAATCGCGCTCGGCTCGCCTTCACGCGCACGCTCGGAGTGCGCAACCTGATCCTCGACCAACGGTTCGATCGCGTGCAACTCGGCAATCCGGCCACTTTCGCGGCGGTCGACACCATCGTTGGGGACTACGTGGGCGAGACCTCGATGCTCGGTTGGTACCTTGGCGACGAGCCGAGCCCTGGCGACTATCCATGGCTCGCGAACCTGTTCACGCTGCTGCGCGAGCGCGACCCCACGCATCCCGCGTGGAACAATCTCTACGGCCGCATGCACTACGCCACACGCGAAGAGTTCATCGCCGACACCCGTGCTTATGCGCAGACCGTGCAGCCGTCGGTGCTTTGCAACGACCACTACGATTTCCTGCTCGAGGGCGACCGCGGTTATTTCGTGGAGAATATCGCGGGGCTCGCCTCGGTGGCGCGTGAGGAGGGACTGCCGTTCTGGGGCATCGTGCAGGTGGTCCAGCACCGCGGCTACCGGGCGATGACGCCCGAGCTGTTGAAGTGGCAGGTGGGGCACTGGCTCGCCTATGGCACGCGTGGCATCGGCTACTTCACGTATTGGACGCCGGCACCGGACACCTTCTGGCAGTGGCAGCCTGCCATGATCGCATGGGGGAGTGGAGCACGAACGCCGCTCTATGAAACCGTGAAGCAACTGAACGCGCGCGTGCTGCCGATCGGTGAGACGCTTGCCGGTCTGCAGTGGCTCACCACCGAGCACGCGGGCTCGGTCCCGCTCGGCGGCACCGCATTCGCGCCCGACGGCGTTCTGCTCGCGGTCGAAGGGCGCGCCGCGATCGGTACGTTCGTCGACTCGCTCGGGACGCCGCACTTGATGGTGGTGAACAGTGATTCCTCCGCGGCGCGCACATTGCGCATGACCCTGCCGCAGGCGCGTCGCCTGGAGCAATTCGTCGCACCGGGCATCTGGGCGCCTTTGCCCGGCGAGAGCCTGGCCACGGGATGGCGGGTGTCCTTGGCGCTCGATGCGGGAGCATTCGTGCTCCTGAGATCAGTGGCAGCGATCGACGATGTGGGTTCGGGATCGACGGAGCTTCGACTGACGAGCGGCGTGAACCCAGCACGCGGTTCGGTACGATTCGCCATGAGCGGTGTGCGCGGCGCGGCGCGGCTCGAACTGCTGGACGCGCAGGGACGGCGCGTGTGGTCGAGCCCGGTGCCAGTCGGCGCGAGCGAACTGAACTGGCGTGGGGAACGCGAGAGCGCGGCGCTCGCCGCGCGCGGCGTGTACTTCGCACGACTCGAGGACACCCGCGGCGTGCAGGTGCGGCGGGTGGTGTGGATGGGCGTGCGATGAGCGCGCGCCTGCGGACGGTGGCCGCAGTCAACCGCGCGATCATCGCGTGCGAACGTTGCGCGCGGCTGCGCACCTACTGCGCGGAGATCGCCACGGCGAAGCGCCGCGCGTACCGGGACGAGGTCTATTGGGGGAAGCCCGTGCCTGGCTTCGGCGACCCCGACGCTCGGTTGCTGGTGGTAGGCCTCGCGCCCGGCGCGCATGGCGCGAATCGCACGGGGCGTATGTTCACCGGCGACTCCAGTGGGGACTGGCTCTACGACGCACTGCACGCGAACGGTTTCGCGAATCAACCCACGAGCATCTCGCGGGACGATGGACTGGAACTGACCGATTGCTACATCACTGCGGCCGGCCGCTGCGCGCCGCCCGATAACAAGCCGCTCCCGAAGGAGCTCGAGCATTGTCGCGAGTATCTCGACGCCGATCTGCGGCTGCTCACGCGACTTCGCGTCATCCTCACGCTCGGCCGCATCGGCCACGAGGCATTCCTTCGCTCGAGCGGTCTGTGGGACCGGATGTCCCCGCGCGAGCGGCCGGTGTTCGCACACGGAGCCGAGACGACGCTGCCCGATGGCCGTGTGCTGCTGTCCAGCTTCCATCCCAGTCGCCAGAACACTCAGACCGGCAAGCTCACGCGCGCCATGTGGTTGAGCGTATTCGCGCGGGCGCGGGTGATCCTGGCAGCGTAAGAAAATCTTGACGTACGCACAGGGTTCACGCATCTTGCCGCTCACATCTCCAAGGTGCCCACATCGCGTGGGGTAATAGGGAAGCGGGTGAGATTCCCGCACGGTCCCGCCACTGTGATGGACGCGGCGCGCTGCAATACCACTGGCGAGCAATCGCTGGGAAGGTGAGCGCGCCTGGATCCGCAAGGATCCAACGTCCTGAGTCAGGAAACCTGCCTCGGAGCCAGTCACGCCCGTCGCCTCTTTCGGAAGGCCGCGCGGTGATTCGGCGTCCTCGCCCTGTCCCGTGTGTCCCTCCGCCGGCAGGGCGTTCTCGATTCCTGCGCGAAGGACGCCGTGATCGAATCCGTCATCCTCATTCTGGGCGCGGCTCTCCTCGCGTCCGCCGAGAGCCCGCGGGATTCGCTGCCCGCGCCGGTCGTGACGCTGCCTGCCGTGGAAGTCTCACGCGAGCGCGCACTGCTCGACGCGCGCCGAAGGCTGCCCACGGCCTTCGTCACTGATCTGCGCGCGAACGCATCGAACCGCGCGATCGAGAGCATGGCGGAACTGCTCGCTTCGAGCGCGAGCGTGCGCATCGTGCAGTACGGCGGGCTCGGCGCGTTCAGCACGGTGTCGCTGCGCGGCGCGCCGCCCGGACAGGTCGCGGTGTATCTCGATGGCGCGCCGCTCACGTCGGCGGCTCACGGCACGGTGGATATTTCAGACCTGCCCTCAGGGATGGTCGAACGGATCGAGGTGTATCGCGGCATGAGTCCGCTGGGGCTCGGGGCCGCCACGCCCGGCGGTGCGGTGAATCTGGTCACCAGCGATGCGGCACGCGTTCGCACCCTGCGCGTGGCGGGCGGCTCGTTCGGCACCAGCGAGCTGCGGGGTACGTTCGCTGAGTCGCGCGGACCATTCGCCCTGTTCGCGCACACCGGCTATCAGGGCTCGGCGGGCGATTTCCGTTACTTCGACGACAACGGCACGCCACAGAACCTGACCGATGACAGCACCAGCACGCGGCGCAATGCGCGCTTCGATGCACTCGCTTCACTTGCGCGACTCGCTTGGACGCCGCGGCCGGGTGTGCGCCTGTCATTGCTCGGCGATCTATTCCACAAGGCGCAGGGGATGCCCGGGCTCGGCGCGACGCCCGCGCTGAATCCGCGTCTGAGCTTCCAGCGCCAGCGACTGGCGTGGGAGTCGCAGCTTGCCCCGTACGCAAGCCTTCCCGGCCTCGCCCTGCGCGCGGATCTGCAGCGCGAGCGCTCGCGATTCCGCGACACGGACGGCGAGCTCGGGCTCGGCCGCCAGCAGACCGACGAGCGGTTCGGGCACGGCGGCGGCAGCGCGGAGTGGCTCACGCCGGCAAGGTGGACACGCGTGATCGCGAGCGCCGGAGGCGCCTATCGTGAAGAACGCGCCGAGCCTTCGGCGATCACGCAGGGTCTGCCCGTGCCGCCGCAGAGCCAGCGCATCGCTCGCAGCGCGTTTGTCACGCTGCGCGTGCTGCCGTTTGGCGATGTGCTCACGCTACATGCCGGGCGGCGTTGGGACCGGCAGGAGGATCATCTTCGCAGCAGCGGCGTGGGCGGCGGGATCACGGCTCGCGATGTGGTGCGCGAACTCGACAGTCCGCAGATCGGCGCACGACTCGTGCTGCCGCGCGGGTTGGAGTTGCGCGCGAACTGGGCTCGCTCGGGCCGCGCGCCGGACTTCCTCGAACTCTTCGGCAATCAGGGCAGTGTCCTCGGCAATGCGGCGCTGCAGCCCGAGCGTGGCGAGAGCTGGGACGCGGGGGGAGCCTGGATCGGCGCGTGGCGCGAGCTTCGCGTGGGGGTCGAATGGAGTCGACACCATGCGCTGCTCGAGCAGTTGATCCTGTTCCAGCGCAACTCCCAGAGCAGCGTGCGTGCGTTGAACGCCGGAGCGGCGACGCTCACGGGTGAGGAGGCGAGCCTGCGTGCCAGTTGGCGCGCCGTGACGTTCTCGGCGAGCCGCAGTTGGCTTTCCGCGCTCGAGACTGGCCCCGGGCTCTACCACGGCCGCCGTCTGCCACAGCGAAGCGGGCAGCAGGGCGCTGTTCGCTTGGATGTCACCCGCGGCCGCTGGCGTGCCTCGGCGGACCTCCAGTATCTGAGCGACGACTTCGAGGACCGCATCAACTTCCGGCGTGTGCCGGCGCGCACGCTGTTGGGCGCATCGATTTCATCCCGCATCGGCCCCGCGCGCCTGACGCTCGAGGGCAAGAACCTTGCGGACCGAGTGGTCGAGGACGTGGGCGGCTTCCCGCTACCCGGCCGCAGTCTATTCGCCTCGCTCGAGACTCATTTCATCCCATCCAAACTTTGAACGCCACCTGCCTTGCATCCTCGGAGACCACCATGCCGCGCCGCTTCTCGCTTCCGCTCCTGCTCCTCGCTCTCGCTTCGCTCGCTCTGCCTCACGCAGCGCACGCCGCCAAGGCTTTCGTGTTCGAGACGGACTACTCCACTGGCTCATTCAGCGCGGTGAACACCACGACACGTGCGCCCTCGTGCGACGTCGCGACTGTGCACTCCGACGCGCGGCTCCGCTGGTATGCGGGCCGTGTCTATGTGGTCAACCGATTCGGCGCGGACAACATCCAGGTCATCGACCCTGGAACTTACGCAACGGTGAAGCAGTTCAGCGTGGGCAACGGCGCGAATCCCTACGACATCGCGTTCGCCTCGCCGACCAAGGCGTATGTCACGCGCTACGAGCGCACCGACCTGTGGGTGGTGGACCCCACGAGTGGCGCGCACACTGGCACGATCTCGCTCGCGGCTTTCGCCGATGCCGATGGCATTCCCGAAATGGACCACCTCATGATGGTCGGGCCGTTGCTGTTCGTCTCCCTGCAGCGGGTCAACCGCAACGCTGGATTCATCCCAACGGACACCTCGTTGGTGGCGGTGATCGATACGCGCACGGACACCATTGTCGATTGCAATCCGAGCGTGCCCGGCGTGCAGGCCATCGCGCTCCAGCTCGAGAATCCCGTCACGGCGTTTCAGTTCGACCCGACCACGAGCCGCCTGCTCCTGGGCTGTGTCGGATTCTACGGCTCGCTCGATGGCGGTATCGAGCGAATCGATCCAGTGGGTCTGGCAAGCGACGGAGTGGTCGCGCGTGAGGATTCACTCGGCGGCGATATCGCCGACATCGTCTGGCGCGATGCCGCCAAGTCGTACGCGATCGTGAGCGATGCGGGCTTCAACACCTTGCTCATCAGCTGGTCGCCTGCGACGGGACGCAAGCTCGCAACCGTGTATGCACCGGGCGGATTCGTGTTGGGGGACGCCGAGATCTCCGGTGACGAACTCTGGGTGTGCAATGGCAGCTTCGTCTCGCCGGGCGTGCGCGTGTTCTCGACCACGACCGACACGCAGCAGGGCGGGGCGATCACCTGCTCGCTGCCGCCGGCATCGCTCACGTTCGAGACCGCGACCGGGCAGGTCTCGGGTGTCGAGCCCATCGTCGCGGGCCTCGCGCTGTCGTTGCCGGTTCCCAACCCGGTCTCCACGCGCGCACGGTTGATGCTCACCCTGCCACGCGCGTCGAGCGCACAGGTGGCGGTCTTCGATGCCGCCGGCCGACGCGTGCGGGACTTGCTGCAGGCCGAGCTGCCAGCTGGCGTCACGCCCGTGGATTGGACGCTCGAGGATGCCGAGGGACGCGCGGTGGCGGCTGGCCTGTACCTTGTGCGTGCACGAATCGGGGCTGAAAGCGTGGTCCGACGGGTGCTGGTGACCCGTTAGAGCTGCGTGGAATGCGGGCGGAGAGCCTTGAGGAAATGCCTTGGTCCGGGCCTCCTGTTCCGTCAGAATGAACCCGCAGCACGCGACCGGGGGGCCTCGCCCCCCGGCCGCGGTCGTGTGCAGGGCCGGAGGTAACGGCCGTGCCCTTGCTGAACCGCTGGGAGAGTCCATGTCGCCCTTTCGCCACCGCATCCATCCCATGCTGCTCCGATCCTTTGCTTGCCTCGCTGTGGTCCTCGCGAGCCTGTTCTCGGTCCGGCTCGCACACGCCACCAACATCATCCTGGAGTGGACGGCGCCGGGGGACGACAGCACGTTCGGCCGGGCGACCGAGTACGACCTGCGCTACTCGCTCAAGTCCAACCAGTTCCCGAACCGTTTCTATTCCGCGGTGCGCGTTCCGGTCGGCGCACCGGGAGAGGCCGGCACGGTCGAACGCCTGATCCTGACCGGCATGCCCGAGGGCGGGAGCATCTACTTCGCGTTGCGCACGCGCGATGAGCGTGGCAACTGGTCGCGCATCTCGAACACGCTGACGACTCTGGCCGTCACTGATGTCAACGGAGACGCTCCGCGGCTCGATTTCTCTGCCGCCTTCCCCAGTCCAGCCAAGACCTCCACGCACTTCACGCTCAAGCTGCCGCGCCGCACCGAGGCCACGGTCGAAGTGCTCGATGTGACCGGCCGCCGGGTGCGCGAACTGGTCCGCGGCGAACTCGCCTCGGGCGAGCATGATGTGGTCTGGAATCTTCAGGATGATGCGGGTCACCTGTCTCGCGCCGGCGTCTACTTCGTGCGCGCGAAGGCGCTCGGCGAGCAGTTCCTGCGCCGGGTCGTGGTGCTCCACTAGTCCCCACTGAACGCTCGGGAGCGAACCCCTGACCCGCTCCTTGATGCGTGACGACGGACCGGCCAGTCGGCCGGTCCTTCGTTTTTCTGGATGGACCGGAGGTGAGTCGTGATGCGATGGATCGCCCGGCTGTGGCCCGTGCTCGTGTTCGGGTGTCTGCTCGCCGTGCCGTTGGCAGCGCGGGCCTCGCTGGCCGTCGCAGGCTCGGAGGCATTCAGCGACAGCGCGCTTGCCGACACGACGGTTGCGGTTTCCCTCACGCCCGCGATTGTTGCCACGCCACCGCTCGCGCGTGATCCGCTCGCCCAAGCTTACGCTGGCTTCAGCGAGGAGAATCGCCAGTATCAGGCCATGCGGGTGTGGCTGCGATTGCTCGGTCCGCTCTACGGCGTACTCGCAGGATTATTGTTGTTGTTCACCGGCATGTCCGCGCGCTTCCGTGACATCGCGCATGCGCTGGGGGACCGCCGGTATGTGCGGGTGCTGGTCTACTTCATCCTCTACTCACTCGCGGTGTTCGTGCTGTGCCTGCCGCTCGCGTGGTACGAGGAGTTCGCGCTCGAGCACCAGTACGCGCTATCGAATCAGACATGGGACTCGTGGCTGCTCGACTCGGTCAAGGGACTGGTGTTCTCGATCGTGGCGGTGGGCGTGGTGCCGCTGCTGTCGCTGGCGTGGGGCACCATCGAGCACTCGCCGCGCACCTACTGGCGCTGGCTCGCGATCGGCACGCTGCCCGTCGCGCTGATCGCCACGCTGCTCCAGCCGCTGGTTCTCGATCCCATCTTCAATCGGTTCACGCCGCTCGCGGACGTGTCACTCAAGCAGGACATCCTGGCGCTCGGGAGCCGCGCAGGCATCCCGAGCCGCAATGTGTATCAAGTGGACATGAGCACCAAGACGAACAAGTTGAACGCGTATGTGAACGGCTTCGGCGCCTCGCAGCGCATCGTGCTCTGGGATACCACGTTGAAGCAGATGAAGCGCGAGGAGATCCTGTTCGTGATGGGGCACGAGATGGGGCACTACGTGCTGAGCCATATCTGGAAGGGGCTCGCGTGGATCGGCGCCGCGGCGTTCCTGGGCTGGTGGCTCACGGCGCGACTGACCGACCTGATGCTGCGATGGTTCGGCGCGCGTTGGGGCGTGACCCAGGTGGGCGATCTGGCGGCCATGCCGGTGCTGGCGCTTGCTCTCACGATCGTGGCGCTGGCCGCACAGCCGGCGATGAATGCCATGAGCCGTCAGGTGGAGCACGAGTCGGATATCTACGGACTCGAGATCACCCGCGACAATGCCGCCGCGGCCGAGGCATTCTTGAAACTCGCCGAAGGGAATCGCTCCGATCCCGAACCGCCGGCGTGGGTGCGCATCCTCTTCTACACGCATCCGCCGCTCGCGGACCGTATCCGCTTCGCGAAAAGCTACCACCCGTGGCTCGAGGGCAAGCCGAACCAGCTCTACCGCGGCACTTCCGCACGCTGACCGCCGGGTCGCCCCGCCCACCACAGTGCGAACATCGCGAGCGCGTACAGCAGCTGGGAGCGATCGGCGCGGCCGCTGCGATGCTCGGCGAACAAGGCGCTCACGGCTTCCGGCCGCAGCGCGCCCGCCTGATCGGCGCCGCTGTCGCGCCACACGCTTTCGACGTAGCTGCCGAAGTCGCCGCGCACCCATTTGGCCAAGGGCACCGCGAAGCCTTGCTTGGGCCGATCGAGGATCCCCGCTGGCAGCCACGACTCGACTGCTTTGCGGATGATGTACTTGCCGGTCGAGCCACGCAGCTTCATGGACATTGGCACGCTGGCCGCGAAATCGACGAACGTGTGCGCCAGGAATGGCACGCGCACTTCGAGTGAGTGCGCCATGCTCGCGCGATCCACCTTGGTGAGCATGTCATCCGGCAGGCGCACCACCGTGTCCGCGTACAACAGGTCCTCGACCGGATCGCTCGAAAGTCGTTGCGGGAAATAGGTGCTGGCGAGCCGTTCCAGTTCATCGCCTCCCGCCAGCTGCGCGGTGAACTCGGGGCGATAGAGCTGCGAACGCAGCGCACGCGGCGCCAGCTGGTACTTGCTGAAGAACCGCTGGAACGTGTTCGGCAGCATCGCGTCGGCGCTCACCTTGGCGAGTCGCTGGCGGAAGTAGTTCCACTTGGGCAGGGGCAGGGGCGGCAGCTTGGCAAGCGCCGCCGCGAGCGCGAACATCGGACGCCGGGTCTGCACGAGCCGCTCGTTGTAGTGCCGCTCGTAGCCCGCGAACAGTTCGTCGCCGCCATCGCCCGACATCGCCACGATCACCTGCTCGCGCGCCAAGCGCGACACGTAGTAGGTGGGGATGGCCGAAGGATCGGCGAACGGCTCGTCGTAGGAGTGCGCCAGCGCCGGCATGATCGTAGACGCGTCGTCGAGCTCCACGCGCTGCTCGGTGTGGCGGCATCCCAGATGCTCGGCCACGCGGCGTGCGTATGGGGCCTCGTCGAACTCGTTCTCGGCGAAGCCGATGGTGAACGTGCGCACCGGCTCGTCCATCACCTTGGACATGGCCGCGACGACCGCGGACGAATCCACGCCGCCCGAGAGAAATGCCCCAAGCGGCACGTCGGCTTGGAGATGCCGCTTCACCACGGCGAGGAACTGTTCGCGGAATCGCTCGATCCACTCTGCTTCGCTGGCCACTGGGCCCGGACGGAAACGCAGCTCCCAGAAGCGCTCGATGCGCGGATCGCCGGTGGGGCCCAACGTGAGCACGCAGCCCGGCTCGAGCTTGACCACCTCGTCGTAGATCGAGTGCGGCGCCAACACGTGGCCGAACGCGAAGTACTCGTCCATCGAGCGTGCACGCGGCGTGAATGCCAGTCCCGGCACCGGGTGCAGCGTCTTGAGTTCCGAGCCCCACGCGATCCCGCCGTGCTGCAGCGTGTAGAACACCGGTTTGATGCCGAGCGGGTCGCGCGCCAGATGCAGGGTGCGCTCGCGCCGGTCCCAGATCGCAACCGCGAACATACCCTCGAGCTTGGGCCACAGCCCCGCGCCCCAGGTGATGAAACCGCGGACGATGCTCTCGGTGTCGCTGTGGGAGCGGAACGTGTGCCCGAGCCCTTCGAGCTCCTTGCGCAGTTGCGGATAGTTGAAGATCTCGCCGTTGAACGTGATCACATAGCGGCCATCATCGCTCTCCATCGGCTGATGTCCGCCGGCCAGATCGACAATTGCCAGGCGGCGCATGCCGAAGCCGAAGTCGCCTTCGGCCAGCGTGCCTTCGTCATCGGGGCCACGGTGAACGATGGTGGCGCACATGGCGCGCATGACGCCCAGTTCCACCGGCCGTCCGCCGCGCGCGTACCAACCCGCGATGCCGCACATGTCAGTGCTTCCTCCGGCGCGCGAGCGCCCGTTCATACACGGTGATGACTTGCTTTGCGACCAGCGGAAGCGCCAGCGGCGCCACGCACGTGCGACCATTGCTGCGCGTCCCGGCTGCAAGCACCTGCTGCGTGGCCTCGGTGAAAGCTTGGGCGGTGCGCGCCACGACCGCCGAAGGGCGGCAATCGCGCAGACGCTCGGCGCAGTCTCCCACGGGCGCGGCCACGACGGGCAGGTCACACGCCATTGCTTCTTTGACCACATTGGGGGAGCCCTCGTGAAAGGAGGGCAGGAGCAACACGTCTGCCGCGTTCATGGCTTGAACCATCGCCGACTGAGGCCGGCCGTAGACATGCTCGAGGCGCACGTCGAGCCCGCGCGCACGCAATGACGTTTCGACCTCACGGGCAAGCTTGAAGTTCTTGCGCGGCTCATCCGGGTTCGCCGCGAACAACAACACTGCCCCCTCGCGGCGCCAGCCCAGCGCATCGCGCGCTGCCTCGCGCGCCATCGGCGCGAAAAGGTCCAGGTCGACGCCGTTGGGGATCACCGCCACGTCGGGTATCGAGGCGATTGCCTGACGCATCTCGGCGCTTTTCACGATCACTCCAGTGGCGCGGCGCGCGGCGTACCACGACAGCGGGATCAGCGCGCGGCTCTTGAGCGATAGCCGCCCTTGGTCGTCGGGCCGACCGAGCAGGTCGTCGCCGAGCAGGCTCAACACCATCGGCAATCGCACGCCCACAGCAGCAGCTCCGGACAATCCATAGTGCGCATGCACCAGATCGGCGCGGGCCT
>Ga0163144_10020351_pt1 | contig 13269 bp, 2 predicted proteins | sample OliLak19BULKMAT1_FD_123175 | JGI IMG/M metagenome (GOLD analysis project Ga0163144, IMG submission 123175) | Freshwater microbial mat bacterial communities from Lake Vanda, McMurdo Dry Valleys, Antarctica - Oligotrophic Lake LV.19.BULKMAT1 | ecosystem: Environmental > Aquatic > Freshwater > Lake... | reverse complement strand
TTGATAATACAAATGACCGATACGATTATTCGTATTGGAATGGGACGACATGGAACGCTGTGCAAACGCTCGAAACTGATGCTTCAGTTGGAGCAACTCCCTACAAAGAGCCTTTCATGAATGCTGTTCGAAATCCTGGTGTTGTAGGATCTGCAGTTGTTTCTCCCGGTATTGATTTTTATGATGGCAGTGGACCGTATTGGCAACAATTGTCATGGACAGATTCGGAGGCTGGTGGGTCGACTGTATTGTTACAAGTTGAGTACTATGACGGAGATTCATGGGAGCTTGTGCCAAACAGTCTTATTCCTGGAAATTCCACAGGAACCACAACAAGTCCAATTAATCTTGCTAATGTCCTGCCGGTTTCGACATATAACGAAATTCGTCCTGTCGCGAATCTCACTTGTAATCTTGGAACATGCCCAACATTATCCGATTGGACAGGTACTTGGGCTGCTGGGATTTCAATAAGTGGTACCGCGCAAGGATATGACCAATCAACGAATGTGACTTCCGGTACTGTTGGAGTAGCGCTGAACGGTGTACTCCAAGTTGGAAAGACAGGAATAATTTCCGGAGGAGTATGGTCCATCGCGAATGTAAACGCAGCACCGGGAGATATTGTTTCAATATTTATAAATGGTGCGAACGATGTAAACGAAGCGGTAGGAGTGACTCGCTACGATGGTGTGGGAGATATTACGGGAATGCGTCTCTATGAGCGGCATCTTTCATTGGGATCAAATGATGCAACGTCAACTCCATTTACGAATGCTGAGATTGGTCTATATGATTTTACGAATGATGAAGATCTTTTCTTTGACCTTTCAGGTTCAGCGCTCACCATGTGCGCCGATGTAGGATGTGCAGACGTTGAGTTCTATATGGCAAGCACTACTATCTACAAACCCCAAGGGACATTCGTGACACATGATATTGAAATAAACGGAACCTTCAGACCAGAGGGTAATACTGTGTATGTAAGTGGTTCGTGGGACAATAACGGTACAACAACATCAGCGACATCAACAATCGTATTTACTGCAACATCGACGAGTGAAACAATTGATGAAACAACTGCGCTTTCTCCTTCTTTTTATAATCTTACATTCGGTACAACAACCGGTAATGCAACATGGACGCCCTTAACTGCACTTGATGTTAATGGAACGTTCACTATTTCGAGAGGTACATTTGCCCGTGGTACCACAAGTCTCACTGTTGCTGGCAGTCTCACTGTTGGGACAAATGGATTTATTACTGGTATGGGAACGACCACATTTGATGGTGCTGGCACTGCGATTTATACAGACAGCAACACAGTCAAGCAAAATATTGGTCGTTCCATTGTCGACGGAACATCAAAAACACTTCAGCTCGGCAGTGTCACCTTGATGCAGTCAGTCACCATTGGAAGCGATGATATTCTCGATGTCACAACATCAAATTATGGCCTCACCATTCTCACTAATTTTATAAATAACAATACATATATTTCGAGAAGTGGAACGACAACATTTGCTGGTACGACAACTAATCAGACAATTACTGCTGGAGGAGATGCTTTCTATAATCTTGCATTTAGTGGTGCTGGTGGTTCATGGTCATTTACAGAAGCAGACTTGAGTATCGGAAATGATTTTGTGATGAGTACTGGTACGATCACGATGCCAACAGGAACCACAACTATTACAGGAAGTTTTGCAAATGGTGGTGGAACATTTGTACACAACAACGCAACTGTTGTTTTCGATTCCACTTCTTCTGAGTCCCTGACTCTTCTCGGTACTGCATTTACCAATGCTTTCTATAATGTGCGGTTTGGAGGAAGTGGAAGTTGGGCATTTACGGAAAGCAACGCAACCACGTCAAATGATTTCCGCATTGCGCAGGGTACTGTGACATTCCCTTCAAACAACCTTGCGGTCGGTGGTCACTTTGCTAACAGTGCAGGTACCTTTGCTCATAATAACGGCACTGTTCGTTTTACAGGCAGCGCAGCTAAAACCATAGACATAAATTCATCATTCAACCACCTAACCTTCGCGGGAAGTGGTAGTTGGTCGTTTATTGATACAAATGTAACGGCACTTGAGGATATCAGCATTTTAGCTGGCACGGTGACGTTGCCCTCTAACACGTTTACAATCGGAGGCTCCCTCACAAATAGCTCAACACTTGTTCATAATAGCGGTACGGTTCTTTTTAATTCGCTTGATACGGGAGAAACGATCACGCTCGGCAACTCCTCGCTCAACAACCTCACATTTAATAGTAGTACTGGTGGATGGTCCATAAGCACCCACGCAACAACAACTGGAAGTACAACACTTACAGCAGCAAGTTCATTTACTGTAACCTCAGGACAAACGCTTTCTGTTGGTGGTGTGTTTACAAATAGTGTTGGAGGAGCCTCAACGACGTGGACTGGTTCCACGCTCTCACTTGAGTCTGGCACGTATACGATAAACACAAAAACTTTGGGAGCGGATGCGTACGATATTCTTCGAGTGAAAGCGAACACTGATATAAAAATGTGGAATTCAATTTCGTCTACCTATACCATAGACAGTACTGGTTCACTTTACTCGCAAGATCATGGTGCCATTGACGGTGATCTGTATCTCTTTGGCGGATACGAACGCACCTCGGGTACCGAGTACTGGAGTTACGCAACTGACTTTGACGGGACTAGCCTTGGAACTTCAAGTAGACAAGTAGATGTGCGCTTTGCTTCTGGAGCAAGTGCGGCCTTTACCGGAAGTGTATTCACCGTTACTGGGACAACTACGGGTACTACCACTATTCGAAATCAAGGAAGTGGTACGTACACACTTTCTGTTTCTGGAGGAACTACAACTGCCTCATTTTACGATTTTGGAGATCTGGGACTTACCGGAATGAGTCTTCTTGGCGGCAACAAAGTCTCATCACTGGGGAATGGGCGGTTTGCTCCGGGCATAAATACGGGAACGGGACTTACGGTATCATCATCAACAATCGATGCGAATGTGGGACTTCAAATATTTGGAGTGGAATTTAGTACAACAACGGGAATTTCTGCAACGAACGTCAGTCAAACCGGTGGTGCACCACTCTCGTACTGGTGGTTCAGAAATACTGTGGGAAATATTGATGGTGAAGCATTTGATAGTGATACCGGAAACCCAGGATCAATTCGTTGGGACGATAGCTCACTCATTCTTACAATTTCTGGAATAGTGTATGGAGCTGATGAGACATCACCACTTGGAGCGCCAACATGCGGTGCGGGAACGCCAATACGTGCGGTCGTCAGTGGTGGTGCTACGTACGTTGGCTCATGTAATGGAAGCGGTGCCTACACTATTCCTAACGTCGTTGCGGTTGGAGACACAACACTCACTGTCTACTTAAGTGGTGCGGCGGGAGGCGAGCGTGCTGTTACCGTGGTAAAAACACCTACCGCAGATATTTCAAATCTCGATCTCATCGTGAATCGAGTAATTGTGCGAAATCAAGATGTGTCTTCACCAATTACTATTGCTGACATGGCAGCATACGACAGTACTGATACGAGCGATATACCATTTACTGCCGCAACTGGTACGAGTAACACATTGCTCGTAAATCCGAATACCGAGCTTCACATTTGGGCTACATCTACATTCACCCCTGGCGGTGCAGTGACACTACAAAGTAGTGGTACAAGCACAAGTTATGATGGATCACTCCATATAGACAATGCCGCAATATTTGTAGGCTCCGGAACAACAACATACTCCATTGGTGGTTCATTTACACAAGATGCGGGTGCTACCTTTGTACCCGCATCATCGACCGTTACTATGACCGCAACGACGACTGGCAAAGGGATTGTCTCTGCAACTGGTGAATCCATAGCACTCAATAATCTTTCTTTCACAGGAACTGGTGGTGGATGGAATTTGAATGGGAATATGGCACTTACGGGTGCACTCAGTCTTGCAACAGGAACTCTCACCGGAACAGGCAATATTACGCTCACGAATGGTTCATTTTCTGGGAATGGGCTTCTCTCACTTGGAAGTGGTACAACGACACTCGCTGTGTCTAATACGCTAGGCGGTACAGAGGCATGGACGTTTGCAAATCTCGTCCTCGGTACAGGAAGTACTACCGGCACTACTTCAAAAGCTACGACTGCAACAACAACTGTTCTCGGTAAACTAACTATTGGCACGGGGCATTTCTTCCAAGTATTTGGATCAATTCTTAATCTCCAAGGTTCAGGCACGGTCTTTGTAGAGAACGGTACCTTTGTCGAGAGTACGAGCACGGTACGGTACGGAGGCGCAACCGGTTCAAATGTACTCTCGACGGGGTACTACAATCTTACTGTTAACGCGCTTGGAAGTAGTCCGACCTATACAGCAACAGGACTCGGTATCGTTGTCGGTAATGTTCTTACGGTGGGAGGCACCGGAACAACAACGTTCAACCTCGATACCAATGATCCCGCTCTCGATGTGAATGGTGACGTTACCATTCTTACGAACGGTACCCTCATAGGGAGTGGGTCTGGAGCACTCACTTCTGGTGGTAGTTGGATAAACAATGGCACGTACACTCCGTCAGGAGGAACGGTTACTTTTGATAGCTCTGGTGCAGCAACAATAAATGCAGGCAATTCATCCTTTGCAAATATAACTATTAATGGCTTAGGTACCTTTGCAATGAGTACATCAGCAACGACAACAAATACGTTCACCATTACAGCAGCGAGTACCTTTACTCAAAATAGCGGAACGTCGCTTGCAGTGGGGGGTGCATTCGTGAACACACTCGGTGGCGCAAGTACGGTATGGACTGGTTCTACGCTCTACTTATACGGAGGGGGAAATTACCAGATAAATACATCGACCACAAATGATGCCTATAGCAAACTTTCGATTGGCACAAACACACAAATACGTATGTGGAACTCATCAGCGTCCACGACTGATCTTGTAAGTACTGCATCGCTCTATTCACAAGATCATGGAAATAATAACGGTGATCTCTATGTATACGGTAGTTATGTAAAAACAAGCGGCACCGATTACTGGAGCTATGCAATTGACTTTGACGGAACTCTTCTTACAGGGATTGAGCGCCAGGTGAATGTTCGAATTGCATCAGGTGCGAATGTACGCTATACGGGAGGAGGGCTGAGTGTTGTTGGTGTTGGAAGTGCGTCGACCTCAATCCAGAATCAAGGAAGCGGTACTTACAGTTTCCGTATTGGAGGAAACGCATCGACGACACTGTCGTACTACAGTATTGCGCATACTGACATAAGCGGACTGACATTTTCAGGCACATCAAACGTTGTTAACCTCTCTAACGGACAGTTTACGATTGGTGTGGCGAGCGGTACTGCACTCACTGTTGGGGGCACCGTTATTAACCAAAATCCTGCAAAAACGTTTTCGATGAATTCTTTCAGCACTTCCACAGGTGGGCTCGCGTTTAACGTAACAGCGACAGGTACATCTGTAAGTTCATGGCGATTTACGAATCATACTGGCTCGATTGATGGTGAAGCGTATGATGTTGATCCTGATGGAGATCCCGGCTACCTCGTATGGGATGACAGCGCTTCCTCACTTACTATCTCTGGTCGTGTGTATAGTGATGAGGGTTCGACTGTCTCAGGTATCTGCAATGGATCAACTTTAAATGTTGTTCTTCGCGTTGCAGGATTGACTTCATATTCTGCAAGTTGTAACGCGGGTACTGGTGTCTACAGTATGAGTGGCGTTACCTACAGTCCTGGAGATTCACTTGTGGTTTATATTGATGGCGAATCTGTAAAAGCTTCAGTTGTCACAGAAGACCCTGTTACGAATATTGGAAATCTCGATCTCTATGAAAATAGAGTGATTGTACGTCATGAAGGGTCAGATCCACTCTCAATTGCAGATATGGCAGTATGGGACTCATCTGATGATACCGACATACCTTTCACAGCAATTGACAGTGTTCCTGACACACTTACGCTTCCAGCAAATCGAAAACTTCTGGTATGGACTGGAAAAGAGTTTGAGCCAAATGGAAATATTACTCTTTCGGGAGGTGGTGCCGGCGCTGCATATGACGGAACACTTGAACTTTTCACAAATGCAATTTTTGATGCAACAGCGAGTGAACTCCATAGTATTGGGGGTAGTCTTATTCTCGGTTCAGGCGCCACACTTGATGATGAAACTTCAACATTTACCTTTACGACAACGGGTGCCTCTCGAACGATTGATTCAAATGATCAAAGTTTTTATAACCTTTCTATAAATGGAAGTGGCAGTTTCACCACACCTAATTCTGCATTCGATATCGGAAACGATTTCACAATCACGCAAGGAACAATTACGTTACCAACTGGTACTACCACCGTTGCCGGTTCCTTCATTAATACAGGCGGGTCCTTCATCCAAAATGGTGGGTGGATGTACTTTACTGGTTCAGGGGCAAAGTCAATTCGCACTGGAAGTTCATCTTTTGGAACAACAACATTTTCAGGTACAGGCACATATACGTACCTTGGGACGAATGCGACAACGACGGGAGACTTTACTATTCTGAGCGGGACGGTGAGTGCGCCGACAGGAACGCTTTCGATTGGTGGCGATTTCACAAACAGTGGAACGTACACCAATAATAATGGAACTATTCGAATGACCTCAGCAGTCGCCTCAACAACGATTACTGCAAGTTCCTCTGATCTCGGCTCTCTCACAATTGCAGGGAGTGGTTCGTTTGTAGTAAGTACCCTCAATAACACACTTTTAGGCTCACTCACGATACAACAAGGCTCACTTGCACTTGCTTCAGGTACTCTTTCAATCGGGGGCTCATTCTTCAATAGTGGAGGATCGTTTACTCATGGAAGCGGTACTATTCTCTTTAATTCCACGGACACAGGTGAAACTATTAACGGAGGAACTTCATCATTCAACAACCTCTCAATTGCTGCGCCAACTGGGGGCTACACCATTACGGGTAATGCGACGACAACAGGTAATTTCTCCTTAACGAGTGCGTCTCAATTTACGCTTCAAAGTGGGGCAGTGTTAAATATTCAAGGAGTCTTCACTAATCTTGTTGGTGGAGGTGCGACAACGTGGACTAGCTCTACGATCAAATTACTCACAGGCACGTCATACACGGTAAATAGTAAAGCTGCTGGTGGGGATGTATACAATATAATTGCACTCGCTCAAAACACTGACCTTCGACTCTGGAATAGTAGTGCAACAACGACACTTCTTGATTCGCTGAGTTCGCTTTATTCTCAAGACAATGCAGCAATTGACGGAGAGTTATACATATATGGAGATTATTCACGCACAACGGGAGCTGACTACTGGAGTTATGCTACTGACTTTGACGGGGTGAGTATCGCTACTTCAAGTCGAGCAGTTACCGTACGTCATGCAAGTGGTGCAACGAGTACGTTTTCAGGAGGAACACTCACCATACTCGGTGCTACGAATGCGACCACAACGATTACGAATCAAGGAAGTGGCACCTACGCATTTGGAGTATATGCTGGAACGCTTAATGCGCTTAACTATGCAGTCAGAAATATAAACCTGACGGGCCTCACGATTAGCGGTGAAACGACAATCACTTCAATAGCAAACGGTGATTTCGAGCTTGCGCTAAATGGTGGTTCACTTGTAACGGTAAGTTCTACCACTATTAATTACAATGCTTCGATGGTTGTGTCAGGTATGCGTTTTGCAACCACATCTGCAATTACCGGCACAAATATCAGCGTTGTAGGTACCACTCCATCAGCGTGGACATTCACCATACATCGAGGGAATCTTGACGGAGAATCATACGACAGCGATGGAGTAGACGCCTGTGGTTCTGTCAGATGGGATGACAGTGAATGTCTTTTGACACAGCAGTCAGCGTATCGTTGGCGCTCAGATGATGGAGGTGAAGGTGTACCAGATAGTGAATGGTTTGATACAAGCTGGTCAAAGCGAAAGCGTGTAACAGTCACGAATAATGACGCAACCGAGTACACGAACGCCGTCGTCGAAATCACTATTCCATATGATAGTGATATGCAAACAGACTTTGATGACCTACGTGTGTCAAATAGTGGCGGTACGACAACACTTAGTTTTGCACGCGAAATATATACCGCGAGTACAGAAGCCACGCTATGGGTAAAGATTCCTACACTTGCGGCTTCAAGTGATACGGAATTATATGTCTACTACGGAAATGGCGGAGCAACGTATGGAGGAGTGGGTACGTCAACTTTCATAGTGTACGACGATTTTGAAGATGACAATATTACTGAATACAGCGGAGATTCGACTCTCTTTAATGTTGGTACGAGTTATGCATATCAAGGAACATATGGTCTTGATGCCTTCGGCAATGTAACAAACAAAACAATTGATGGTATTTATCGAACAAGTGTGACCGTGAGCCAAGGGGAAACTATTCGTTTCTTCCAGTACATCGACGCCGCAGGGACGCTCGATGAAGCATGTACGCTTTTCGGAGTACAATCTCCCGGCTCAAATAATGATAACTATGCAATTTGTCTAGAGCAGGTTGCTGGAACAGATCGTATGAGTATTGCTCGAGATGTTGAAAGTTCTGATTCTGACGGAACTGGAGTTATTCTTGCGTCAACAACAGTCGCATACTCACCTGGATGGTACGAAGTCGAAGTTCGATGGGGAACAGACGATACGATACTCGCGACACTTTACGATAGCGGTGATGTGTTTGTTGCGTCGACATCAGTAACGAATACATTGTATACCTCGGGAGGTATTGGATTCACCTATTGGTTCCAAAAAGGCGGCTGGGATTACTACACTTCGAGAGTGCTCTTGTTGACCGAACCGACAACGACTCTTGGATTCGAACAGGTCAGAAGAGGAGCTTCATGGCTTGCAGGAATAAATACAAAGATGAGTGGCGTGGCAGCAGGTACGATTGTTCGACCTCGCTTTGTCATCGAAAATACAGGACTTCAAGTAACAGATGCATACCGACTTATGTATGCTGACAAAGGTGCTTCGCCGAGTTGTGAAGCAGTTAATTCTGGTTCATATACTGCAGTCCCAGCACAAGCTTCATGTACTGGATCGCCACTCTGTATGCAATCTTCATCACATTTTGTAAATAATGCCTCAACAACAGATGTGCTTGGTGGTGACGGTACGTTTGCAGAGGGAAAGATTATAGAGGATCCATCAAATACAACGCAAAATATTACTATTCCAAGCTCGAGCTATACTGAGGTTGAGTTCGCAATTACCGTTACGAATGATGCAACAGATCCAAACTACTGTCTGCGAGTAAGTGATAATGGTACTGACATTGATTCGTACACTCGTGTCGCAGAACTTGAACTCGTATTTGTTCCAAATATTACTGCTTTGTCTTTAAACGGAGGCAACGACATTACACTCTTGCCTGGAGGAACGACAACAATATACGCAACAGGAACGGTAACAGATCAAAATGGCTTTGCTGATATTGTGCTTTCTACCACAACGATGTTCCGTTCAGGGGTTGGAGAAAGCTGTACGCTCGACACAAACAACTGCTATATTGCGGGACCCTCACAATGTTCTTACTCAAATTGCTCAGGTGATTCATGTGATATTTCATGCACGAGTGACTTCTATTTCCATACTGACCCGACCGATACAGGAAGTACGTTCGACGCAGAGACATGGCGAGCAATGCTTACAATCGAAGATCAAGGAGGAAATGTCGCTACCGCGACAGCACCGTCAATCGACCTCATCACACTTCGCGCGCTTGATGTAGACAGTTTAATAAATTACGGCTCACTTGAGGTGAACGCCAATACAGGCGCATACAATGCATCAACAACATTCCAAAACCTCGGAAACGACTCGATTGATGTCGCAATAGAGGGAACAAATCTCACTGATGGATTGAGTTCTAATATTCCCGTTAATGAACAAATATTTGCAACATCAACATTTACGTACAGTGCGTGTGTGTACTGTACAGCGCTTTCAGCATCGTCAACAAACTATGAGCTTGACCTTACGAAGCCCGCATCAACGACACCACCGGTTATCGACAATGTTTTCTGGGGTATTGAAATTCCATTTGGTATTTCTGCAGCTCCACATTCAGGAACCAACATTTTCTACGCAATTTCGGAATCAGCGATATAAAATTATGTTCATAACATAAAGCTTTTGAGCGCCAGTCGAATGGTACACTGTGAGTACACATGAAACGTGGGTTCATTTCTGTATGTACGACGTTCGTTATATTGCTTGCGTATGGTGAGTTGTTTTCCACTGTTCGCGCTGCAGATATAGATCCTCCCGATATCAGCAATGTCCAAATAACAAATGTTGCTGAAGATTCTGTCACGATTACATGGGACACCGATGAGGATGCTGATTCTCTCGTAAATTACGGACTTCAGGAAAATTACGGCATTGTCCATATTCCTGTCATTGATCGCACAACACACTCAATAACTCTCGATGCGCTCGAGCCGGGGCGTACCTACTATTTCCGTGTCGTATCCTCAGATCTTGAAGGTAACCAAGGAATATCAGCAAACTATAAAGTACTCACTGACGGGACACCTTCTTCTGGTGCTGAGGCAGGTGAGGGTGAAGCAGCTGAAACACAAGAAAATCAAACGGTCCAAGAAGAAACACAAACTGATGCGGAAACGACAGAAGAAATAATAAAACAAATCAAACAAATTGAATCTCCAGAAAAACTTGAAGAGATTTTAAATGAAACAGTGAAAGCAATTCAAGGAATCACTGAAGATCTCACTATTGTAGGTCCGCCGACTGTTATTGCAGAAACAACAAGCGCTATTATTAAATGGACAACAGACCGAGAAGCGAGTTCAGAAGTGCAGTTCTCGCCGAGCAATGAATATGTGGAGGGGGATTATAGTTACTCACAAGCAAGCACTGATGGGGATGTGACTGATCACGAAATTCGACTCATTGGTCTCGTGCCGTTTACTGAGTACCATTTTAAAGTTATTTCAACTGACTCAATTGGTATTTCTGGAGAGAGTCGTGACTACACGTTTAAAACAAAAGCGTCACTTCCTGATATCCGCAATCTTCGTATTGTTAAAGTTGAAGAAAATTCAGCGACACTTGCGTGGGACACAACTGTCCCTGCGAAGGCACTTGTAGAATATCAGGACCTCACCAAAGGTCTTCAAAATTCAGTGGGTCGACCGACCCTTGCGACCACACACCAAATGCAAATATCTGATCTTACTTTAGGAACAAGGTATGTTGCGTTCGTTATTGCAGAAAATGCTGGAGGAGATCGGGTAAAGAGTAATCCTATTACATTTATTACCGTAAAAGATTCCGCCCCCCCACTCATTAGTAATGTGACGAATGAGTCGACCATCTTCCCAGGAGGAGAGTCTCGAATTCAGACAATTATCGAGTGGGATACCGATGAGCCTGCATACTGTACGATGTCATATCGAGAGGGAATCACGGGTGGAGTTGATCCAACCATTATTGAATCAGAAACAATCTCATATGTGGAGGAGCACGTAGAGGTGATTGTCGAATTTGCACCTGCAACGGTATATCAATTCTGGCTTACGTGCTCTGATGATTCAAATAATAAAATTGACTCTGAAAACTACGTACTCTTCACACCAATTCAAGAAAAAAACATTATCGATATTATCCTTGAGAATTTTGAATCGACATTCGGATGGGTTAAGAACGTCAACAACTAATATATGGAATATAAAATAGTAAATATGGAATATAAAACACGGAACATTGTCGTCCACCACTCTTTTTCTGTAGTTCGATACTTTCTCTCTCTTCTATATTCTATATTCCATATTCCGTATCCTCTATTCTATATTTATTAACATATGGCAAAACCCCTCATTGTGTGTAGAAATCTCGACATCACCTATAACAAAGGAAAGTCGAATGAGTACCGAGCGCTTCAAAATGTGAATACTGACATCTACGAAGGTGAGTACATTATTCTCTTCGGTTCTTCAGGGTGCGGAAAATCAACGCTCATGTATGCAATTCAAGGTTCTTTGCCTCCGGCGGGTGGCGCGCTTCTTATACGTGGTGATGATATCTATTCGTATCCTCCTCAGGATCGTGTGTACTTCCAGCGATACATCATGGGTATTATCTTCCAGTCATTCAACCTGATTGGCTCACTTTCAGTACTCGACAATGTAGCACTCCCCATGATTTTCTGTGGTGTTGATAAAGCAACACGTGAACGCCGTGCTCAGATGCTCCTTGATCGTTTTGGGGTAGGCCATGTATCCGACAAACGTCCCAATATGCTTTCAGGTGGCCAGCAACAGCGTGTTTCTGTAGCGCGCTCTATGGTAAATGATCCACAAATTCTCCTTGCTGACGAACCGACCGGTAACCTCGACTCAGTGTCAACACAGCAGGTTATGGACAAGATTGATGAAATTAATACATTCGATCAACGCACTATTATTATGGTGTCCCACAATGCTGCGCATCTTTCGTATGCACATCGAGTGTATTACCTCAAAGATGGCCGTGTTGTCCGTGAAGTTGCAAACCCGCAGCGCAAACAAATTAAACCAGTCAAAGAAGGTGAGACCATCGTCACTGAACTTGAACAACTTGCCCGCCTATTCCCGTATGACTCAGTCGACACGCTTCGAGTAAAAAGTCTTGTAAATTTTCTTACGCAACAATATACATTTGATCAACTGGTGCGACTTGAACGTGCTGTTGATCTTCTCATCCAAGGAAAGATTCACAAAAAGAAGTTTATTGAAATGCTCATGCGCAAGTATGAGGAGGGGGGTATTGAAATGGAGCGTTCTGATGCAGAACGCATGGCAGCAGTGTCAGTCACCATCATCAAACAAGCAAATGATGTGCATCGCTTTCGATCAAAGAATGATTCTGATGCAGTGTTTTTTGAACAGCACAAATTTGCTGAGCGAATCAAAGAATATCTTTTGGAGTATCACGAAATTATTCTCTCCAAGCGAGCGAATGAAAACCTTACTGAAATGATAGCAGATCGACTTTCAGGTATTGAAGCGGAATCACAATTCCACGCTCGACTTATTGAAAAAGAGCGTACCGGAGGATTAAGTCTTATTGAAAAAGTTGCCGATGATATTACGAGATATATGGAGAAGCTTATCGCGCTCGGTGTTGATGTGAGTTATAAAGCCTAAATCTTTGAATTAAAATCACCGATTCAGAATTAAATGCA
>Ga0163144_10020350_pt1 | contig 13271 bp, 8 predicted proteins | sample OliLak19BULKMAT1_FD_123175 | JGI IMG/M metagenome (GOLD analysis project Ga0163144, IMG submission 123175) | Freshwater microbial mat bacterial communities from Lake Vanda, McMurdo Dry Valleys, Antarctica - Oligotrophic Lake LV.19.BULKMAT1 | ecosystem: Environmental > Aquatic > Freshwater > Lake... | reverse complement strand
GGGTGCCGATCCGGATCGCGCGCGACTACGCGTACTCGCGGCTGCTCGGCGGCCGGCTGCGCGCCGGCTACACGCTCCACGACATGGCGGTCGACACGCTCGGCCTGCTCGATGCGCTCGCGATCGACGCCGCGCACCTGGTCGGGATCTCGATGGGCGGGCTGATCGCGAAGCTGATCGCGGCGCGCCACCCGCGACGGGTGCGCAGCCTCGCCGGGCTGTTGTCGCACACCAACCACCGCCGTCACGCGGTGCCGCGCCCGCGCCTGCTGTGGAGCATGTCGGGGCGTGATCGCACGGATCACAGCCGCGACGGCGTGATCCGCCGCAACCTCAAGGTCGCGCGCATGCTCGGCAGCCCCGCGTACCCGCGGCCCGACGCCGAGCTGCGCGAGGTGTTCGGCGCCGCCTTCGATCGCGATTACCGCCCCGACGGCATGCTCCGCCAGCTCCACGGCCTGATCGCCACGCCCTGCCTCGACGAGCTGCTGCCCGCGATCACCGCGCCGACGCAGCTCCTCCACGGCCTCGCCGATCCGCTCGTGACGCCGATCAACGCGCGCCGCGCCGCCGCCGCGATCCGCGGCGCGCGCCTCGAGCTCTACCCGGGCGTCGGCCACGACTTCCCGGCGCCGCTCCTGCCCCGGTGGGCGGAGCTGATCGCGACCAACGCGGCGCGCGGCTAGCCCTCAGACCCAGCGATCGCCAGGACCGCGCGCGGGTCGGCGTCGATCACCTCGCCCGAAAAAAGCGAAGGGCACCGAGGCCCACGCCCCCGCGTGGTCCTCGATGCCGCCCCGCGACGGATCCGTGGGTTAGAGCAGCTCGACCTCGGGCAGCAGCGCGACGATCGCGTCGCGGGCGCGGGTCGCGTTCGCCTTGGAGGCGTACGGCTCGCTGGTGCCGATGATCTGGCCGTTCGCGGCCGACTTGAGGCGGAGGTAGTAGCGGCTGCCGGTCGTGGTCTTCACGACCTCGTAGTTCGACGCCGCGGTGCCGTTGTCGAGGACCGAGAACGCGCCGTTGAGCGCGGCCGCCTCGGACGAGTACGACTCGGACTGCAGCACGACCGCGCCGTTCTTGGCGTGGAGGCGGAAGTAGAACTTGCCGGCGGTCGAGCCCTCGAACACCGCGAAGCGGGCGCCGGTCGCCGTGTCCCAGTGCTCGAGGTACGCCGCGGTCGCGCGGACCGTCGCGTCGGCGCCGCCCTGCGCGTTCTCACCGGTCGCGTAGATCTCGCTGGTCGCGATCACCTTGCGGTTGCCGGCGAGCAGGTTGAAGTACGCCTTGCCGTCGGCCGACGGCTTGATCTCGTAGCGGCTCGCGATGCCGCCGTTGTCGAGGACCGACAGGACGCCGCCGAGGGCGGCCGTGCGGCTCGAGTACGCCTGCGAGCTGACCAGGGTCTCGCCGTTCGACGCGAGGAAGTTGAACCGCCAGCCGCCGGTGCCCTTCCACAGATCGAACGTGGGGCGGATCGCCACCTCGTCGGAGGCGGTCTCGACGGTCGGGTCCGAGCCGTCGTCGACGGCGCAGCCGATCGAGAGAGGAGCGAAGGCGAGCGCGAGCGAGACGAGGAGGCCGGTGGTCTTCATGATGCCGGCAGCTAGAGCAACGGCCGGGCCATCGTCGTCGCCGGGGCAACCTCGCGAGATGACGGTGCGACGCTTGCCCACATCCTGCACCCGTACACGCGAGTGTTGAGTTGGTGCAACTACTTTGTCTTGGAATCAGTTCGGGTCATCCACCACGCCCACGCGATGAACACCGCCTGCAACGGAAGTCGCGCCCACAGCGCCCAGCTCGCGACCGGCTTGCCGTCGAGGGGCAGGTGGTTGACGGCCATGTTCACGTTGGCCGGGAACACGGCGAGGAACAGGAGCACGAGGCCCCAGCCGGCGAGCCAGCGCGTGCGCGGGTGCAGGACGCCGAGGCCGCCCGCGATCTCGGCGGCGCCGGACAGGTAGTTGAGCGCCATCGGCGCAGGCAGCTCCTTCGGGACCATCGCGGCGTAGGCGTCGGGGTTGAGAAAGTGGTTCAGGCCCGCGAGGACCATCACCAGCCCGCCGAGCCAGCACAGGACCAGCTTGGGCTTGCTCACCGCGGGCCGTCGGGGAGCGGCTCGATCCGGACGTTGCGCTCCTTGGGATCCGGCTTGCTCGCGGCGCGGGCGAACCGCTCCGCGGCCTGGGTGGCGATCTCGAAGTGGGTCTCGCGGACGCCGATCCGGATCTTGCCGATCTCGGCCTTGGTCACCCCACCGCGCCGGCAGATCATCGGGATCAGCCACCGCGGGTCGGCGTTGTTGGTGCGGCCGATGTTGAGCCGGAACCACGCCACGTCGCCCATCGGCGTGCGCGGTCCGCTGCGCGGGCGAGCGTCCGGACCATCGGGACCACCTGCGCCGCCAGGCCCACCTGGGCCGCGCGACGACGGCGGACCGGTGCGCGGCGGCGGCGCCGTGGTCAGCTCCTCGGGCGCGGGCAGCTGCTGGCGGTGCAGGCGGACCAGCGCGGCGGCGAGCTCGGCGGGCGTGCGCTCGTTGAGCAGCGCGCGCGCGGCGATCAGGTCGTCGTCGGCCGGATCGGCCGAGAGCGCCGCGATCTCGCACACCAGCCGCTCCTGATCGTGGGCGCGGATCTCGGCGGCCGAGGGCGGCACGCCCCACTCGGCCTTGATGTTGGCGCCGCGCAGCAGCTGCTCGATCTGACGGCGCGCCGGGTGCGGGACCAGCAGCACGCACACGCCCTTGCGACCCGCGCGCCCGGTGCGGCCGCTGCGGTGGAGCATCGTCTCGCGATCGCGCGGCAGGTCCGCGTGGATCACCAGGCCGAGGTCGGGCAGGTCGAGGCCGCGCGCCGCGACGTCGGTCGCCACGCACACCCGCGCGCGCCCGTCGCGCAGCGCCTGCAGCGCGCGCGTCCGCTCCGACTGGGTGAGCTCGCCGCTCAGCGCCACGACGGAGAACCCGCGCTCGAGCAGGTTGCCGTGGAGCCGGGTCACGCCCTCGCGGGTCTGGCAGAACACCAGCGCGCCCTTGACGTCGAGGTGGCGCAGCACGTTGACCACCGCGTGGTCCCGTTCGCGCGGGACGATCGTCAGCGCGCGGTAGGCGATGTCGCCGTGCGCGTCATCCTCGCCGGCGGTCGCGATCCGGTGCGCGTCCTTCTGGTAGCGCTTGGCGAGCGTCGCGATCCCGCGCGGGATCGTCGCCGAGAACAGCAACGTCCGGCGGTCGGACGGCGTGGCCTTGAGGATCCGTTCCATGTCCTCGGCGAACCCGAGGTCGAGCATCTCGTCGGCCTCGTCGAGCACGACGGCGCGGCAACCCGAGAGATCGAGGCGGCCGCGCTCGAGGTGATCGCACAGCCGGCCCGGCGTGCCGACGACGATGTGGACGCCGCGGGCGAGGATGTCCATGTCGCGGCGGATGTCCATGCCGCCGACGCAGGCGGCGATCCGCGCGCCGGTGGACGCGTACAGCCAGCTCAGCTCGCGCTGGACCTGCATCGCGAGCTCGCGGGTCGGCGCGACCACGAGCGCGAGCGGGTACGCCTTGGTCGGGAATCGCGCCGCCTCACCGAGGAGCGTCGGCGCGAACGCGAGGCCGTACGCGACCGTCTTGCCCGAGCCGGTCTGGGCGCTGACCAGCAGATCCTTGCCGAGCGCCTCGGGGGCGAGCACCGCGGCCTGCACGAGGGTCGGCTCGAGGTACTCGCGCTCGGCGAGGGCCTTCAGCAGGCTCGGGTGGGCGTCGGGGAACGGCATTCGCAGCAGGTATCAGAACGCGCCGCCGATCGCGAGGCCCCAGGCGTCCTCGTTGCGGACCACGGTCACCGAGACGTCGTCGGGCAGCCGACGGGCCCAGCGCCAGGCCCTCCGGGGCTGGGTGTACGCGTGAAGCAGGCCCACCGGGTAGCCGATCGCGAGCCCCAGCCAGCCCTCGCGCCAGGTGTCGAAGACCATCCCGAGCAGGAGCAGGGAGCCGGCGTTCATCGCGAACGCCCCGAGGTGGTTGAGGTAGAACGACCGCTGCTCGTTGCGGCCGCTCGCGCGGAGCGCGCGCTCGGCGGCGTCGAGGTCGGCGCACGCGTCGCCGGTGAGCGGGCCGGGGCGGACGATCTTCAGCGGCAGCACGACGTGCGCGAGCGAGCCGAGCGCGGCCTTGCCGGCGGCGAAGTACAGCCCGACTTCCTTGTCGTCGTCGTAGTCGCCGAGCGGCGTGTAGTCGGCGAGGGTCAGGCCGAACTGGCCGGCGGCGACCGTGCCGAACCCGATGCCCCACGCGAGGTTCCATCGCCGCGCGCGCTTCGCCTCGCCGTCGAGGAGCGCGCGGATCTTCGTGGTCCGCGCGGCGGCGTCGGCCTCGTCGCAACCGGCATCGGCGGGGCGCGCCGCGGCGAGCACGCACCCCACGGCGATCGTCGCGAGCAGCCCTTTGCTCACCCTCACCCCACGGGACTACCATGGATGGATGGGGAACATCCTGAAGCTGATCGGCTTCGGGCTCGCGATCGTGGGGATCGGGCTCTCGCTCGCGCTGCCGTGGTGGCACTCGGATCTGCTGGGCCTCGGCACGCTGGACATCAGCCTGCGCAAGGCCGAGGTGTGCGGCGGCGGCTCGTGCACGGCCGCGCCGACCGGCGGCATGTTCGGCATCATCGCGATGATGACGCTGGCCTACGGCGTGGTCGCGATGATCCTGATCGCGCTCGGCGGGTTCGTGCCCGCGCTGAACGGCGACGCCACCCGACCGATGGCGGTGATCGGCGGCGTGGTGTTCCTGATGTTCGCCGGGTTCTCGTACGGCGCGCTCGATCCCCCCGACGCGCTGGTGATGGGGATCAACCTCCAGACCACGTGGGCGTTCAAGGCCGGGATCCTGGGCGGCACGCTGGCGACGGTCGCGCCGCTGTTCGGCCTCCTCGAGCCGAAGCGCGAGCTGGAGCCGTACCGCGTGCCCGAGCCGCGCCCCGATCGCCCGGGGCGGATCTCGAGCCTGCCGCCGCTCGGCGCGCCGACGCCGGTGCACGCGATGCCGGACCGCGCGCGCACGCCGAGCCGCTCGCCGCTCGCGCCGATCGCGATCGATCTCGACACGCCGCTGACGCCACCGCCGCCGGCCGCGCCCGCGTCGTCGTCGGGCCTGCGGTTCGCCATCGCGTCCGCCGAGATCCGCGAGGACGCGCTGATCGCGACCGCGGAGGACGGGTCGTCACGACGGGTGTCATGGACCGAGCTCGGCGGCGCGCTGGCGCGCGAGCTGGGCGCGCCCCACCAGACGGTGCTCGTCGATCTCGTCCCCGGCGGCGCGCCGCCGCTGCGGTTCGTCGCGACGTCGCGGCTCGAGTTCTCGACGGGGCACGGCCGCGACGGCGCCGATCCGCGTGACGGGCTGCGCCGGCTGCTCGCGTTCGCGCGCGCGATGCACCCCGAGATCGAGCTCGAGGCGGCGACGACGGACTTCCTCTACAAGCGCGCCGAGCTGCCGGCGTGGAGCGCCGAGGACCTCGATCGATACGACGCCCGGTACGGCGGTTAGCAGCGCGGCCAGGCGCTGACAGGTCGGCTACGACCTCGGTTGCTCGACGCGCGCGCCGCGCGGCGCGCACAGTGGTCTCGCTTCACAGGAGGGAGACCGATGAAGCTCGCCAGGCTTGCGTTCGCCGCGCCGGTGCTCGCGTTCGGCACCACCGCGGATGCTGTCCGGAATCCGGACTATCTCGACGAGCGGCCCATCGAGGCCGCCGCCGGACCACCCGCCCGTCAGGCGCGCACGTCCTCGTGGCGCGCGCCCGTCGCGGCCGAACCCGCGTGGAAGGCGTTCCTCGCCCGCCACGGCGCGTGGGCCGCGCTGTGGGATGGAGAGACAGGAATCCCCACACGGATCTACGGCGAGGGCATCGCAACACCGGGCGCGCTCGCCGACGCCGTGATCGCCGAGGCCGCGGCGCGGCGCGTGCTCGACGACCAGCTCGCGCTGCTCGCGCCCGGCGCGTCGTCTCGAGACTTCGTGCTGCTGGCCAACCAGGTCCACGCCGGCGGCGCGCGCCGCACGGTCAGCTTCGCGCAGCACCACGACGGCGTGCCCGTCGTCGGCGGCGCGGTGAGCTTCCTGTTCGGCAGCGATCGGCTGTTCGTGATCGGCTCGCACGCGGTGCCGCACGTGCGGGCGCTGCGCGCCGCGCGACCGATCACCGCGGCGGTGGCCGCGGCCGCCGCGACCACCTGGATCGTCGAGCTGTACGGCGCGAGGCCGGCGCTGCTCGGCGTCGACGCGCGGGTGATCCTGCCGGTGATCCGCGAGCGCGACGACGGCTCCGGCGTCGACTACCGCGAGGTCACGCCGGTGACGGTGGACCTCGCCGAGCCGCGCGGCCGGTGGGTCGTGTACGTCGACGCGGCGACCGGCGAGCCCGTGGCGCGGCGCCAGACGTTGCGGTTCGCCGACGGCACGATCAAGTACAAGGTGCCGGTCCGCTACGCCGGCTCGACGCGGGCGGACTACCCGGCGCAGTTCGCGTCGGCCACCGTCGCGGGTGGCGCGGCCACCACCGACGTCGACGGCAAGCTGACCTGGAGCGGCGCGGTCGCGGCCGCGGTCACCGCGCGGGTCACCGGGACCTACGTCGCGGTGGGCAGCGCGTCGAGCGCCACGGTCACTGGCGCGCTGAGCCTGGCGCCGGGCGGGACCGCGAGCTGGGACGTCGGCGGCACCGAGCGCAGCGACGCGCAGCTGTCGGCGTTCGTGCACGCGAACCTGATCAAGCGGTTCGCGGCGACGACGATGGCGCCGCAGCTGACCTGGCTGAACAGCGCGCTGAGCGTGACGGTCAACGAGAGCGGCAACTGCAACGCCTACTCGACCGGCGACGACATCCACTTCTACGTCGAGAGCGGGCAGTGCCACAACACCGCGCGGCTCGCCGACGTCGTCTATCACGAGTTCGGTCACTCGCTGCACAGCCACGCGATCATCCCGGGCGCGGGCGAGTGGGACGGCGCGCTGTCCGAGGGCACGTCCGACTACCTCGCGGCCACGTACACCAACGATCCGAAGATGGGCCGCGGGTTCTTCAAGACCGACGCGCCGCTGCGCGACCTCGATCCGCCGAACGGCGAGTGGACCTGGCCCGAGGACAACGGCGAGGTCCACGACGCGGGGCGGATCATCGGCGGCACCCTGTGGGATCTGCGCGAGGCGATGCGGCTCGGGCTCGGCGCGCCCGGCGTGGCGATCGCGGACGACCTCTACTACGCGGTGATCGCGCGCGCCTCGGACATGCCGTCGAGCTACGTCGAGGCGCTCGCCGGTGACGACGACGACGGCAACCTCGCCAACGGCACGCCGCACAAGTGCCTGATCGACGCGGCGTTCGCGGCGCACGGGCTGGCCGATCCGGCCGGCGCCGCGGGCGGCAGCATCGCGCCGCCGCTGCGCGAGGAGCGCGTGCTGTCGCTGTCGCCCGGGGACGCGACCGGCGTGTGTCCGCCGCCCGCGGTGGCCTCGGCGCGCGCGACCTGGAAGCTGCGCGCGGCGCCCGCGACCACCGGCACCGTGGACTTCGTCGCGAGCGGCACGGGCCTGGCGGCCAGCCTGCCCGACGAGACCGGCGTGGTGCAGTACCAGGTGACGGTCACGTTCGCGGACGGCTCGACGCAGGTGTTCCCGAACAACGCCGCGGATCCCTGGTACGAGGCGTACCTCGGCGGGGTCACGACGATCTGGTGCGAGGACTTCGAGGGTGCGGCCGACGGCTGGGTGCTCGACGGGTTCGCCGCGGGCGCGCCGCTGGCGACCGCGAACGCCAGCGATCCCGCGACCGCGTTCACCGGCGGCGCGGTGCTCGGCACCGACCTCGGCGAGGATGGCGGCGACGGCGACTACGAGCCAGGGAGCGCGCTCGCCGCGACCTCGCCGTTCATCGAGATTCCCGGCGCGTGGGACGAGGTCCACCTGCAGTACCGGCGGTGGCTCAACGTCGAGGACGCGACCTACGACCACGCCACGATCGGCGTCGACGGCACGGCGGTCTGGGGAAACCTGACGACCGCGGTCGCGGACACGCACCACCGCGATCGCGAGTGGCGGTTCCAGGACGTCGACGTCACCGCGCAGGCCGCGGACGGCTCGGTGGAGGTGACGTTCGGCCTGACCGCCGACGAGGGCTTCGAGCTCGGGGGCTGGACGATCGACCAGGTGTGCGTCGTCGCGATCGGCGCCGGCACCTGCGGCGACGCGCTGGTCTCGCCCGGCGAGCAGTGTGACGACGGCAACGCTGCGGACGGCGACGGCTGCTCGGCGTGCGTCTCCGACGAGCCGCCGGACGATCCGGACGACCCGGACGATCCCGACGACCCCGACGATCCCGACGATCCGGGCGACGCCACCGGCGGCTGCTGCTCGACCACCGAGGGCGGCATGGCCGGACCGCTCGCCCTCCTGGCGCTCACGTTGCTCGGCCTCAGGCGCCGTAAAAGGAGCTAACGTCGGCGGGATGAAGGCCGGGATCTTTCTCTGTGTCGCGATGCTCGTCGGTTGTGGCGACGAGGACCCGGCGGTCGTGCTTCCGGAGGTGGAGGATCCGATCCCGCTGATCGATCCGACGATCGGGTCGGGCGGGATCGGCTTCGCGTACGGCAGCGCGTTCGTCGGCGCTGCGGTGCCGCACGGGCTGGTGAAGATCGGGCCGGACACGAACGGCTCGTTCGGCACGATCGGGTTCCAGCACTTCTCCGGCTACTGGGCCGGCGACGACAAGATCCAGGGGTTCGCGCACCTGCACCTGCACGGCGTCGGGCTGTCGGACTTCGGCGTGCTGAGCGTGATGCCGACCGAGGAGTTCGAGGCGTCGAAGACCAGCGTCGTCGACTACGAGGCGCGGTTCGCCAAGGCCGACGAGCGCGCGCGCCCCGGCGCCTACGGGGTCACGCTCGACTCCGGGATCGACGTCGAACTCGTGGCGACCGCGCACGCGGCGCACCACGTCTACACGTTCCCGTCCGGCGCGGGCGCGGTGGTGATCGACCTCGCGAAGACGCTCGCCGACGGCGAGGTCACGAACCCGACGATCACGCTCGACCCCGCGACGCGAACGTTCACCGGCTCGCTGCACGCGCGCGGGCAGATGTCGGGCAGCTACGGCGGCTACGACCTCTACTTCGCGGGGCGCACGGCGCAGGACTGGACCGACTCGTCGTCATGGACCGACGGCGCGATGCTCGCGTTCGGCGACGGCACGGTGCAGATGCAGATCGGCGTGTCGCTGGTCTCGCTCGACGGCGCGCTGAACAACCTCGACACCGAGCTGCCGGAGTACGACGTCGACGCGACCCGCGACGCGGCCGAGGACCTGTGGCGCGAGGTGTGCGGCGTCGTGAAGCTGACCGGCGGCACCGAGGCGCAGCGGCGCACGTTCTACACCAGCCTCTACCACGCGTTCCTCATGCCGACGGTGATCGGCGACGCCGACGGGACGTACCAGCTGCGCGGCGGCGTGCCGACGGTCGCCGACGGCTACGTGCAGGTGTCCGACGCGTCGCTGTGGGACACGTATCGCACGGTGCACCCGCTCTACGGCTGGCTGGCGCCGACGCACGCGCGCGACGCGGCGCGCTCGCTGACGGTGATGGCGCAGACGTTCGGCGCGTACCCGAAGTGGCCGATCGCCACCGGCGAGGGCGGCTCGATGCTCGGCGCCAGCGCGGAGATCGTGATCGCCGACGCGGTGCTGCGCGGCGTGCCCGACGTGCAGCCCGAGGTCGCGTACCCGATCCTGCGCGCCGCGGCGCTCGATCCGGTGGCGCCGACGGGCGGGCGCGGCGGCCGCGGTGACGTCGCGGAGTACATGGCGCACGACGGCTGGGTGTCGTCGATCGTGGGTCGATCGGTCAGCCTCACCACCGAGTACAGTCACAACGACTACGCGCTCGGCCTGCTCGCGGCGTCGCTCGGCGAGGACGCGGACGCCGCGACGCTCGAGGCGCGGCGACACGGCTGGCAAGAGCTCTTCGATCCCGACGTCGGGTTCCTGCGCGCGCGCGATCCCGACGGCAGCTTCCCCGGCGCCAACTTCGATCCGCTCGACATGACCGAGGACTACGCCGAGGCCAACGCGTGGCACTCGCTGTGGATGGCGGGCGCGCACGACGTCGACGGGTTGATCGAGGTGCTGGGCGGGAACGCGTCGTTCGTCGCCAAGCTGGAGGAGCTGTTCGATCAGACGAAGGCCGACTGGGACGCGGGCGATCCCGCGGCGGCGAACTTCCCGCGCCCGTACTACTGGCACGGCAACGAGCCGGACCTCAACGCGGCGTTCCTGTTCGCGCAGGCCGGCCGCCCCGATCTCACCGCCGAGTGGGCGAAGTGGATCGAGGATCACCTCTACAGCGACACGCCCGAGGGTCTCGCCGGCAACGACGACGGCGGCACGCTCGGCGCCTGGTACGTGCTCGCGACGCTCGGGCTCTACCCGGTGCCGGGCAGCGATCTCTGGATCGTCGCCGCGCCGCGATTCCCGCGCGCCCGCGTCACCGTCGACGGTCACACGCTCGTGATCGAGGCCGAGGGCATCTCCGAGACCGCGATCTACGTCCAGTCCGTCACCCTCGACGGCGAGCCCGTCATCGGCCCGTACCTCACGCACGCGCAGCTGCGCGGCGCGAGCGAGCTGCGGTTCGTGATGGGCTCGGAGCGTCCTTGGCGTTGATCCGAGCTCAAAACTGCACCATCGCGCTCGCGCCACCGGGCGCGGGCTCGATCGTGACCGGGCCGGGCTCGAGGACGAACGTGAGGACGGTGGTGATCGCGGCGGCGGCAGCGACGCCGAACGCGAGGTTGGCGTAGAGGGCGTGGCGGTCGCCGCGCGCGGTGACGTCGGTGACCTCGTCGAAGCTGTGGGCGCCCGGGTCGGCGTTGATCGCCGCGAGGTCGTCGCGATCGCCGCGGACCTGGACCGCGAAGTAGCCGCCGATGCCGGCGGTCACGCCGGTCAGCACCGCCCAGGTCGGCCAGCGAACGAGGGTCGGGAACCGGTTCGAGCGCGTCGTCGGTCCGAGCACGACGACCTCGGGCGTGGGCTCCGACGACACCTCGCGCTCGGCGAGCGTGTTGCCGTGCGCGTCGAACACGATCACGGTCCCCGCGAACGTGGTGTCGTCGTCGGCGGGTAGCTCGACGTCGAGGCCGCGGTGCTCGATCAGCGCGCCGCTGGCGAGCCGGACGCGGAAACCCTCGATCAGCGCGAGCGGATCGTGCGCGTCCAGCGCGAGGCGGATCTTCGCGGCCGCGCGCGTCGCCGACGCCTCGACGGTGAACGCGCCGAGCCGGGCGACCTCGACCTGCGCCGCGGTGAACGGCTCGACGATCTTCGGCGACTGGCCGTCGCCGAGCGACGCCGCGGGATCGAGCAGGAGCCAGCGCACGAAGTGATCGCGCGCCGCGGCCGCGTCGTCGACCGAGGCCGCGACCTCACCCGCGACCCGATACGCCAGCGCGAGCTGGGCCGCGTCGAGATCGCCGGCCTCGATCGCCTGCGCGACGAGCGCGCGCGCACCCTCGAAGTCGATGTCGTCGAGCGCCAGCTGCGCCTGGCCGAGCAGCGCGTCGCCCTCGCCGGCGTGGGCGCGCTGCGGAGCCGAGACGAGCGCGAGCACCGCCGCGGCGGCCAGCCGGAAGCTCACCACTGGACCTTCTTGCGCACGTCACCGCCCGGCTCGACGTTCACCGTCATCGTCTTCGTCGTGCCGTCCTCGGCCACCGCCTTGATCGTGTGGCTGCCCGCCGCGATCGACGGCACCACGATCGGCGTGACCCCGATCTTCTTCCCATCCACGTAGATCGTCGCCCACGGCTTGGCGTCGATCGTCAGCTTCCCGGGCGCCGCCTTTGGCACCGCCTTCGGTTCCCGCTTCGGCTCGCGCCGCGGCTCCGGCTTCGGCTCCGGCTTCGGCTCCGGCTCGGCGACCGCAACCACCGTCACCACCGTCGCCGCGTCGACGACCTCGACGACCTCGATCCGCACCGGCGCAGCGCTCGCGTCCTGCATGGTGCCTTGCGCCGTGGCGTCCGGAACCCGGACGTCTTGCGCGGTGCCCTGGACCGCGGCGGTGCGGTCCTCCGCGGGGTCGCGCACGAGCAGCGCGATCGCGGCGGCGGCGGCGATGACGGCGAGGACCGCGACGAGCCAGAGGCCGCGGCGGGGTCGCGCGGCGGGGATGATCGAGATCTCGGCGGAGCCCGGCTCGATGGTCGACGCCGCGGGGACCGCGACGATGGTCTGCGCGAGGACGCGGGTGGGCGCGGTGGGCGAGGCGCGGTCGAGGTTGCCCGGCATCACCTCGAGGATCTCGCTGAGCGCGGTCGTGCCGAGGCCGAGCAGGTCGACGTGCTCGTAGCTCGGCTGCGTCGCGTCGGCGCGCAGGGGCAGCCGCTCGACCACGCCGGGATCGGCGTCCTCCTCCTCGAACAGCGTGTCGTGCGTCTTGATCTGCGGGCCGCTGCGCGACCACACCAGCTCGCTCAGCACCGTCGCCGGTGACGGCGGCGGCACGATCGCCTCGACGATCGCCGCGCGCAGATCCGCCGCGGTCGCGTACCGCCACTCGCGGTTCCGGCACATCGCCTTGGCGAGCACGTCGTCGAGCCGCGGCGAATCCACGCCCACCGACGCCAGCGAGGGGACGCGCGCGTTGCGGATCGCGTCCACGGTGAACGCCGGGCTCGCGCCGCCGAACAGCCGCTTGCCGGCGAGCAGCTCCCACAGGACGACGCCGAGCGACCACACGTCGCTGCGCCGGTCGAGCGGCTGCGCTTCGAGCTGCTCCGGCGACATGTACGGGAGCTTGCCCTTCACCTTGCCGGCCTCGGTGCGGTCCGACGAGCCGTCGTCCACCTTCGCGATCCCGAAGTCGAGCACCTTCACGACGCCGTCGACGGTCACGAACAGGTTGTGCGGCGACACGTCGCGGTGCACGAGGCCGAGCAGGCCGCCGGAGCTGTCCCGCTGCTCGTGCGCGTAGTGCAGCCCGTCGCAGGCCTGCGCGACGATCGCGACCGCCGTCGCCACCTCGATGCCGCCGCCCGCGCGTAGCACCTGCGTCAGCGCGCAGCCGCGCAGGTACTCCATCGCGATGTAGTACTCACCCTCGACCTCGCCGAGCTCGAACACCGCGCAGATGTTGGTGTGCGAGAGCTTCGCGGCGACGCGCGCCTCCTGCATCAGCATGCGGAGGAACGTCGGCTGCGACGTCAGCTCCGGCAGCATCCGCTT
>Ga0163144_10020346_pt1 | contig 13274 bp, 15 predicted proteins | sample OliLak19BULKMAT1_FD_123175 | JGI IMG/M metagenome (GOLD analysis project Ga0163144, IMG submission 123175) | Freshwater microbial mat bacterial communities from Lake Vanda, McMurdo Dry Valleys, Antarctica - Oligotrophic Lake LV.19.BULKMAT1 | ecosystem: Environmental > Aquatic > Freshwater >... | reverse complement strand
AACGGTCCATCGACAATCATCACGAGGTCGCCAACTGAGAGGTCTACTTTGTGCTTCACGGTTTCGGTCGACATGCGCTTCACGAGTGAGTTGTACTCATCTTCGGTAAGTGGCACTGGTTGTGTTCCACTACCAACGAAGCCGGTAACACGCGGTGTGTTACGTACCACGAACCATGACTCGTCGTCTACAATCATCTCCACGAGTACGTACCCAGGGTAGATACGCTCCTCTTCCATGACGCGCTTTCCACCCTTCACACGAATCTTCTTTTCAGTTGGAACCACCACTGCAAAAATCTTGTCGTTCATGTTGAGCGAGTCGATTCGTTGCTTGAGGTTACGCGCTACCGCGTTCTCGTAGCCAGAGTAGGTGTGGATGGCGTACCAATTCCGTTCGCCAGTGCCTTGTTGTTTTGCCATATGATATGAAGCTAAGGTTAGAACGTACTGATAACAGCGTTGATCACTTGCGAGAACACGTAGTCAAACGCGCCAACGTAGAGTGCAACAACGGCTGAAATCACAATCACGAGGATGGTGTAGAACGTAGCCTGTGTCTGAGTTGGCCACTTGACCTGCTTGAATTCACGAGCAGTATCACGGAAGTATTTGATGAGTGCGGTCATGGTAATGGGAATAATAAGTAATAATCTAAAAAAAGCGCCTCTCGGGCGGTTTCGTGTCAATCATACGCCTGATTCTAGAATTGTCAAAAAAAGGGTGGCTGGAGAGCCACCCTGTAGGGTACTTAGTCATACAATTTGACGTTGTACTCATTGAGCACCAACCGTCCGTCCGTTCCCTGATCTTCTTTGCACTCATAGTGAGTAATACCGCAATTGAACGGTTTGGCGTTCTCGTCAACATCGATGAACTGTTCTGGGGTCCACCGCTCTAGATTTGCACGAATCGACAAGGTGGTAAGGTGGTGTGATATCAAGAGCACATTCTGTCCTGCATGCTCGCGCACGAGGGTCTGAAAGAACAGCCGTAGCCGGTCGCGGACCATCGAGACTGACTCCCCTTGCGGGTACATGTACCAGTACGGGCCCTGCATGGCATGAAGCTCATGTTGCTCAGGATGCAGCGCGTGGAATACACGCCAGTCACTATAGAGCAGTGAAAGACCATGTTCCTGCTCGCGAATGCGGTCTTCGTAAATGACCCGCGCAGCACCGGCAGAAAATCCGCCGGCGACAATCTGCTCGTATGTTTGTCTCGTCCGTAGGTAGGGCGAGATGTATACAACGTCAGGTGTCGGTATCACCTCGTGGAGTCGTGCACCCGTAGCATTTGCTTGCGCAAAACCTTTTTCGGACAGCGGCGTATCATAGTCGCTCATCGTCAGTGCGAAACGTGACTTTACGTGACGAGCCAAGGCTATAGTTTCGTCACTGTGCGGATTCAGGTTAAATGAGGTAAGAAATTCTTGGTACAGTTCATCCACATTTTTCTGCGCTCGAAGCGCGTTGTATGCAGACTGTCCGTGCCGAATAACGGCGAGGTGTTTTGGCCACTTCAATGTACTACTCCTTCTCGTTACAACTAGCGTCACAGTATATAAATCGGCAGAATAAGTCAAAGGCGGGACGACCGAATGGTCGCCCCGCTTTTGTACCGCACCACCGTGTATTAGCGGTGCTTTGATTTGATTTCGTAAGTTACGATTACTTCAACCGTAGTTGTCTCTTCACCCATTGGTAGTTCGGGTGCGGCATTCATCGCCATATCTCCACCCATCCCCATTTCACGTGCGTAGTATGGATCAGAGTAGTACGGTGTGTTTTCGTAGAAACTCACCAAACGATCGAGTTTTACGCCAAGGTTCTTGGCCAACTCTTCAGCTTGCACTTTGGCATCTGCAATTGCCTCGGCTCGAGCTTGATCACGGAGCGCATCCATATCGTCAACCGTAAAGGTGAGGCCACTGATATCGGTGGCGCCGCGCTCACCAACACCCTGAATGAGCGCTGGCGCTTTATCAGTCGCTCGAATCTTCACAGTCACTGTCTGACTGACTTCGAAACCATTTTGGACACTTTCACCACCTGGGCAGTACATACCGAATGGACATGGTTGTTCAACCCAATCCCACCGTGGGTATAGGTTGTAGTACTGTGTCTTAATATCCTTATCTTCAACACCTTGCTCACGGATGAAAGCGAGGATGTCGTTTATTTTTGTAGCAGATTCATCTTGTGCTGCCGCTGCAGTATCGCCCTCGGCTCGCACTGAAAAACTGAATTGACCAATGTCTGGAACGGCTACCACTTCAGCCTTCCCATTCACTGAAATGGTTGCTGGGTAGTCATGGTCCGCTTTATCACGCTGCTCGAGCGTCACGAGTGTGTACGCACCAAGTGCAATCACAATCATAATGAGCACGAGCGAAAATAGTGTCTGGACGTGCTTTTTCATAAATAGTTCGTTCATAAATAGGTATGGTTAGAAGGCGTGTAAAACAGCGCGGATACTGCGACGAAGTGAATGGTCCCACTCACTCCCCGTGCCACAAACCGCTGTATAGGCGACCAAATCACTTGGTGCCAACATAGGAGCAGATTCGGTATCCTCAAGTAAATAGTACATTACTGCCTCAGCATCATCAATATGGTCGATACCGAGCGCGTGTCCTAACTCATGCACGAGAACTGTCCGAAGTTCGTTTCGATTCGAGAATTCGTAGATATTTATTTTGTCTCCCTGGTAATCTCCTTGGGTAAATTCATGGGCGTGACCGAATTGTTCGTTGTAGGTATTCACAGCACGATTGTAGATTTCGACTTCTCGGTTACCCCGCTCGGCGAGCTCGTTGAGCCTCGTACCAAGCGTGTTGAGTTCATCGGCATCGGCGTTCAGCCGAGTAAGTTCGCGATTGAGCGCTACCCGCTCATCTTCAAGTTCAGCAAAAGTACTTTCCGGTGCTCCACCTTGATCATTGTACTGACGCACCTCATCGTTGTACTCAGTCAGTCTGGCTTCATAGGTAGCCACTTCGTTACGGTATGACGCGCCGAGTGCTTCATAATCGCGCTGGAGCGATTCTATAGTCACAAATAGCTTGTCATTCTGATCGCGTTTTTCATCAAGTGCGCGACGCTGCGCTCGCTCACCATCTGACTCTTGTTGCCGTTCATCAAAAATAAAGTTTACGGTGAATGTCGCATCGTCGGAGTACGTAAACAGTTCACGGCCAGTCGCGTCCTCCCATAGTCTTTCGGCCAACGTGATTTCTGCGATTGCTTCGTCACGAGAAATAGCAAATGAATCATCAAAATCACCGAAACGGTACGCCAGTGGTGCAGGGCAAATGTACGCGGTTGACTGGTACCAGTAGCCAACTCCAATAATAATGAAGAAGACCAGCGCGATGAAAAATGGGAATCGCATCATAGGTGTAGACATATCAGAAAATCACAATTTGTCACAAAACACAAACGGCGCAGAGCGGGGACTGCGTAGTCGCGATACGTAGTCCCTGGTCTGCGCCGTCATTGAGCTTTGCTCAATATTCAAACATGTTTGCACAAGTTTTCTTGTACCCCTTAACTATACCCCACATCACCACCTCACTCTACTAAGATTTCAACACCCACAAAAAATCCAACTTTATCGTTGGATTTTTTGTATTTCTACATCTCCTTCCCTTCCTTCGCTGCAAGCTTCTTGCGAACCATGGCTTGTGCGGCGTTGGCGCTGTGCTGGTAGTAGAGCGCCTTCACGCCACTCTTCCACGCTTGAATATAGAGATTGTTAATCTCTTTCACTGGAGTTTCTGGCAAGACCATGACGTTGAGTGATTGCCCTTGGTCGATGTACTGCTGGCGAGCAGCGGCCTGTTCTATAATCTTTGATTGATCGATTTCAGCAAATGTTCGAAACACCGCTTTCTCATCATCCGAGAGGCAGTCGAGGTGCTGGACTGAGCCATCGCTATCACGAATACTATCCCACGTTACTTTGTCATCCTTACCCTTCTCAGCGAGGAGTGCTTGGAGGCTTGGATTCTTGATAGTCACCTTCATTTTGGCGACGTCTTTGACGTAGCAGTTACTCCAGATAGGTTCAATACCTTGTGATACCTGACCGAGAATGAAGGCGGATGAAGTGGTCGGAGCGATTGCAATGAGGGTGGTGTTACGACGACCGTAGCCCTTGAGGACCTCTGGTTCACCGAGCGATTTGCCGAGCTCTTTTGTTGCAGCGTCTGCTTTGTCACGCATGAGTGAAAATACTTCTTCATTGAGTTTGGCCGCTTCTGGACCTTCAAATGGAAGTTTGCGTGATTGGAGGAGCGAGTGGTACCCGAGCACACCGAGACCGAGCGCGCGGTTCGCCTTGGCGAAGTTGTAGGCGCGTTCCATAAACATGAAAGCGCGGCGCTTCTCGTCGTTCTCGTGGTCGCGGAGTCGTTCGAGTTTTACAATAAAATCTTCCATGACGGCGTCGAGGAACGCAACCATCGTTTCGACGAGGTCAGTACCCTTCCACGCTTCAAAGTGGAGGAGATTGATGGATGAGAGACAGCACACGAATGACCAGTCTGGTCGACTTGGGAGCATAATCTCGCTACACATGTTACTCGCGTAGATGGTGAGGTTCTTGTCTTTGTAGGCATCCACCGTGTGCTTGTTCGCCGTGTCGTTGAACATGATGTACGGGTAGCCCATTTCTCCACGGCGCTGAATGATGCGTGCCCAGATTTTTCGCTTGGCTTCATCACCATCAATCATTGACTGCATCCACTCGTCACCAACCGTGACGCCGTGGGTGAGCTTCTGTATTGGGTTCCCTTCCGTACCGATATCAAGGAATTCCATGATGTCGTCGTGCTCGGCCGGGAGGTACGGCGAGAAGTGTCCGCGACGGACTGAGCCCTGACTCACGACATCCACGAGCGTTTCAAACAACTGCATGAAGTGTACCGAACCAGACGAGTGGCCGTTGCCACCGCCGATTTCAGCGCCGCGGGCGCGGAGCGCACCGAAGTAGCCAGAACAACCGCCGCCGTACTTACTCATCATACCCACCTCAGCATTGGTGTAGAGAATGTTCCCCATGTTGTCGTCGACGTATGAGCCGAAACAGCTAATCGGGAGTCCTTTATCAATACCAAAGTTTGACCAAACTGGTGAGGCCAGCGAAATCCATCCGTACGACATGTACTCGATGAATTTCTTGGCAAAGCCAGGTTGCTTGAGGTACGCCTCAGCGGCGTTGGCGATTACTTCGATTCGATCTTCTGCGGTTTGACCTTCTGAGAGGTAGCCTCGGGCGAGGAACGCGCGACTATTTTCGTTCAGCCAGTACCAGGGTTCCATATGAATGCGGTGCGGTTATGCGTGGGTAAATCAGCCGGAATAGTTTTGATTCTAGGTGGAGCTAGAAGAGGTCGTCACTCGTGACGCTCGATGAGCGTTTGTTGTAATTGATAGATCGTTTGTGGAAGAAGTCCACGTGCTTGGTCGCAATAACTTCGTTATCAAACCAATCGGTTTCTTCAAGGAGTGCGTCTGACACTTCAAAGTGACGTGGCACACCAATCGCAGCAAGTGAATTATTGAAGCGGTGCTTGATGAACTCTTTCACGTTTTGAGATGGCATGAATGGTAGTTCGCCAGCTTCATAAATCCAGTCAACAATGGCGCTTTCGGCGGCGTACGCTTCCTCACAGGCAGTAATGATGCCAGCACGACACTCATCATCAAACCACTCTGGATGTTCTTCTTTGATGGTGTTGATAACATCAATACCGAAGAGGCCGTGGAGATTTTCTTCTTTTGAGGTGGCTTCAACCGCATTACTAATCCCCTTGAAGAGATTTTTATGCTTATTGAAGCTCATCATAATGAGGAACTGTGAAAAGAGTGACACGTGCTCCACAAATAGTGAGAAGAGCATGACTGACTTGAAGTAGTCACGGTTTTCTTGCGTCCGCGAGAGATCAATCACCTTCTCGAGGTACGTCATGCGCGCTTGGATGACTGGAATGTCCTTGATGCGCTTGAACTCATCGTTGAGACCAAGAATCTCAAGTAAGTGTGCGTACGCATCGGCGTGTCGTACTTCCGACTCGGCGAAGGTTGCACCCACAGCGCCGATTTCTGGCTTCGGCATCTTTTTGTAGATGTCACCCCAGAATGACTTCACCGCGACTTCAATCTGTGCGATGGCGAGCATCGAGTTTCGAATCGCACTTCGCTCCACATCGTTTACGTTTACATGAAAATCCTGAACGTCTGAAGTGAAGTTGAATTCGGTGTGCACCCAGTAGGAGTGCCTTACTGCGCTCGTGTACTCGTAGAGTTCTGGATACTCGTACGGCTTGAAGTTGCTGCGCTTGGTGAAGATGTCTCGCTCGCGGAGCTTTTTGCGTTCATTACGGTAAATAATGTACGCCTTGGCAGTGGTATAAAAATCCATCTCCATCAAGGCTTGCTCGACGAGGTCTTGGATTTCTTCTACGGCTGGACTGCCATCAACACACTTCTTGGCAATCGGACTATCTGGCGCTGCGGTTCCGGCTTGCACGCACATGGCTACCACTTTCTGGTGCGCGAGCTCGGCGACCTTCGTTGCCATTTCTCGATTCCCCTCTCCGCTTTCAGCAAACGCCTTGGCGACAGCGCTCACGATTTTGGAAATATCAAAATCTTGAACGGAACCGTCTCGCTTGCGAATGGTTTGGATCTTCATGGTAATTACAGATAGCTCTAAATGAATAACAACTCGACAATCACATACGAACGTCATGGGTGGTAGAAAGGAACCAGCGTGAGCTGGCTCGCAATGACGTTCACCTGCGATTTGTTGGTCGCGACTAAGACACCACCAGCTGCCTGGCTTATACTTTCTTTCGCTAAAATGTAGTGAAGAAAGGTGTGTCTTACCTCCGACACACGAACCCTCGTGTGATATCCAAAATATACCACGTCTTGGAGCCGAGTGGTTGGCTCAGGGGTTGTGTAAAGCCGTCTAAATCTGTGGATAACTAGATACGAAATTATTTTGGCATTTTGGCTAGTCTTTCAAGAGCGTTGGATATGTTGTGGGGTATAGAAAACCGCCGTGATGCAGTACATCACGGCGGTTTTCTCTCACTTCCCTACCGGCGGAGGTTGTCGCGGATTTCTCGCAAGAGCTTCACTTCTTCAGATGGCTCCTTTGGCGCTGCTGCCTCGGCTGCTTCCTGCTTCTTTTCCATCGCTTTCTGGGCCTTACTAATTCCCTTCACCGCCAAGAAGATAGCGAATGCAACGATAATGAAATCGATAATGGATTGGATGAACACACCGTACGTGATAACTGCAGCCCCTACCGTGTAAGTCAGACCACTGAAATCAACGCCACCCATCAGAAGTCCAATCAGTGGAGTGACAATATCCGCCACCAGTGACGAAACAATCTTCCCAAAGGCGGTTCCAATAATGACCGCTACGGCCAAATCAATCACATTCCCTTTCATTGCGAACGCTTTGAACTCTTCAATAAATCCTTTCATACCCTGCCAAATTATTATTAGTTTCTATAAATACCGTTTACGTCACTAAGTATATACCTCTTAGTGATGGTGATGGTGGGCATGCGATGGATGGTCATGACCGTCAACATCGAGGATGGTTCGCTTGTCGAAATACCACGCCGCGGCGAGCGTCGTCAGCGGCACAGCCAAAATAAGTCCAATACTACCGACGATAATACGAATAAGTTCAGCGGCAATTACCTCTTGATTCAAACTCATCCACCAGTTCTCGGACGTTTTTGCGTAGAGCAGTATGAGCGGAAGTGAGACACCGACGTAGGCCAGAGCCAGAGTATTCACCAGTGACCCGATGTGGTCGCGCCCAACTCGAATCGCTCTCGTGTACAGCTCGCGAAAACGCAACGCCGGGTTAGCTCGCTTAATTTCTTGCACCACGGACGCTTGGGTAATTGAAACGTCGTCGAGAATACCAAGAATACCAATGATGATACCGCCAAGGAGTAGGCCCGCGAGATCGAGCTGACCGTTGGTCGCAAAGTTTAGATAGACTGAGGCGTCAGCACTAAAGCCAGTGAGACGCATCAGGTCAACCGATACGTACGCTATGAGTCCAGTAACCACAACCGCCGCGTAAGTACCACCAAAAGCAATGTACGTCCTTGGATTGAACCCGTGGGTTCCAAAAAGTACGAAGGCGAGTACGAAGGCAGCTACTAGAACGCTCACCAGCGCTGGGTTGTACCCAGCCAAGAGGAGCGGGACCAAGACAAAGAAAATAGCGGCGATACTTCCACCAAGTGAGACCAGTGCTCGCACCGCCTGCCAGCGCGAAAAGAACAGCAGTAACGCCACAAATAGTAAGACCACAACCACCAAGACGGGACGGCGTTCAAAGTCCATGAAGGCAATGTACTCATTACCATTTATATCAATCAGTCGATTGACGTAAATGTTGTCGCCAACCGATAGCTCGACTACTTCGCTCACCAAATCGACAATCTCCCCCGCCCGCTCACCCTCATTGAGCTCAATCCGTAGTTCTTGTACCGTCGTGGTTGCGCCGGTGCCAAGTACAGGCCGATCATATTCCTTCGTAATTGCGAGCACCGTGGCCGAGACGCGTTCGGTAAAGTCTTGGTGCGCCTCCTGTGCGATACCAATGGCTGGTACGCAGAGTAGTATGAAAGCACTAAAAAATAATCCGAGCCGCATAAAAGCCAAGGCTAATGCCGATAATGAACGTGAAGATGATGAGGATGAGCATCGAATTGTTATCCATATAGTGTCTATAGTACCTGAAAATAAGCGGGCTGGCTCTTTTGTTCTACTTGAGTAGAAATATACCAACAATAATCAGTGCAACCCCGCCAAGCTTTATCGCGGTGAGTGTCGTTCCTAAAAAACAGCAATGAGTAGCCAAATGACAGAAGCGCGCCAAGGGCGATTGAGATTGGTAGTGCATTCTCTGTCACTATAAATCCGTATTAGATGCCGATGGCGTAGAGTACATTTGAGACCAGAATGAGTCCGAGTACCGGAAACGAAAAGAGACTACGTACACTTTGGAGCGCCGACGACGCTTCCCCACCGGTAAAACGTCCAATCAGTGAGATACATATATACATGACCGCTGTCATGGTGATGAACGCAATCCAATACAACATACTCGCTATCATACTCGACTTTTTGCCAAAAAGCCGTTATAAATATGCCACTCCATATTGAATACGGGGTATATCTGGCGGCTATGGTGTAACGGTTAACACTGGAGCTTGTGGAGCTCTCAATTCGGGTTCGATTCCCGATAGCCGCCCCAAGATAGAATCAGCTCAGCATATTGAGCATTACGTGAAGCTATATCAAGGTTTTTGTCCAGTTCGAGCCGTTTAAATTCGGCTTCTAAGGCTGGATAGGCTTTTTCTATGGGTACAAACCATTCATTGGCTTCAATACTCACTATTTTGTCTTTCAGAACGTAGTTCTGACCAAGTGCAGAGAATATCTCTCTTTTCTGTCTAATGTCCCCTTTAGCAAACTCGTGACGTGCGTGTCGAGAAAAGTTATGTCTGTAAAAAGAAAGCCCGGCACTTGTGACAGTGCCGGGTGAATGAAGTGAATTAAGGATTTCTAACAATTCGATCGCCAACCCACTTCAGAAAGTGCTGTTCGAGAGCAAAATTATCACTATTCCACATCTCTCTAATTTCCCGATTGAGCAAGGATCCAAACATGACTTTGCGCCCCAGATCAACATCCTCAGTTGCAAATTGCCCATTTGGCAAAATGAGACTGTAAAAACGGGACATTGGTTTTGAAACTCTGTCTGAATACCTTATTGACATGTCGGGGAACATTGAACGCGCAGTATTCAAGCCTTCCAAGATAACCTCGGAGTCGGGTTTCAACTCCTGAAATATAAACCTTGCTCGGCCAGCTGAAACTGTCCAGGACAAGCCCCAGTCACGCACACCTTCATCGTACAAACGTTGGGCAATCTGCACGATCTCGGTTTGATTTTGTCGATTTAAAGCAGTGAGTACACGCAAATTTACTCTAGCGTCTAAACATAGCTTAATCGCACCCATCGTTTCCAACCAAGCATTTCCACTACTAGTCCTACCTGGTCTGATGGCATTGTTAGTTTTTTCAGTTGCACCATCAAGACTGATTTCTACTCTTGTGCAATCAACCAGGGAAGAAACGTTTTGGTTCGTAATATACGTTCCATTCGTACCCAAAACAACACTAATGTCTGCATGCAACAAATGCTGAATGATATCAAAAATATCATCCCGCAATAGTGGTTCTCCGCCAGAAATAACAACACGCATAACCTCTGCGTCAGCTAGTCGCTGACAGATTTCAAAACACTGACGTGTTGAAAGCATCTCTCTCGGTAGTTCCTCCTGATTACCGTAGCAGTGGATACACTGGAGATTACAGCCTCCTATGATAATCCAAGACACAGCAATTGGAGTTCTTGGTAAGAACTGGCTAACTTTGTCACACTCGGCCGAAAATATGTCCGTGGCATGATCGTAGTGAATTCTTCCAAAATCTTCATTACGAACTTTAACTCCACGCTTGTTCATGTAATGTACTCCTTTCTTTGACTGACCAGAGTATACAAAACGTAACTCTAAACACAAGCATTACGAAAGATATATTTGGTTCGCCGCAATTGTTTCCAATATCTTTTTATGTGGAGCAAAGATATTTTCTGGTAGCTGATTTACAGGAAACCATCTCCATTCCTCACAAGAATCAGGCTCACATATAGGTGGCACCATCTGTTTTTCTGGATCAAAACCAACCAGTTGTACCCTATATGTAATATGAATATAGTGTATGTCATTCTCAGGTTGTAAATCATCTGTGAGCGCTAGCAAAGAAAAAGTACTTGGATCAAGTGTTACACCCATTTCTTCTTGCAGTTCCCGTGCCAAACATTGGTCTGCTCGTTCCATAAATTCTAAATGCCCTCCTACCAATGCCCAGGTACCTGCACCATATACGTTAGCTCTCTTACCTAAAAGAAGCATGTCATTTTGTAAAATATATGCCTCACAGCCTATTCGGACGTTTTTCATATTAATACAGTATATCAAAAAAGAAACTAGCGAGAGCTAGTTTCTTTGGAGCGAGATTTAACCAATAACATCCACAACATGGTTAAACGTTTCAAGTTGTGACATGGGAGGTACTAATCTTATAAAGTCTATAGTCTGAGCCAGATCATCCCAGGCACCACACTCAGTCAATCGACGAGAGATATCTTTTTGACTGTCACCCCGTAATCGCATTCTCTCACTCAAAACTTCTGCAGTGGGAGACAACAAGTGAATAGCAATATGCTGAATGCCTTGTACTGCACAGAAATTATTTAATTGCAGCACGCAATCTACACTCATTACTATTAATGCTCCCCTTCCTTGAGCAGCAGCTCTACACAATTCACTTTTTCGAGTTGCATAATGATTCCCGTGAATTTCTATAGACCAGAGTACATCAGTAAGCCTACGGAAATCCTCTACTGATAAATAGTGGTACCCACCCTTTCTATCAGTAACTCTCTCCGACCGAGTGGTGTGTGACAACACCCGAGTGTATTCACAGCACTCAATTAGTTTTTCTTGCAAAGTTGTCTTTCCTGTACCAGAGGCTCCTGATATAGAGACTACATTCATTTTGATTCTCCTTGAACAAAGAACGCTTGCTATGGCGCATATATTGAATGCAGGATTAAGTAAAGGAAAATACCAAACTACTATTTCAACACTTTTTAGCACTATGATTCAAAGCAGGTCCTCGCCTCCTCCAACCACCCTAAACATATTTCCTCAAACTGGTTCCACCCCATGGACAGTACGTGCCCAAAGAATGGACTTTGGTTACTTGACATAAAGATACCAAAGTATATACTTTGGTATATGAACACGCATACAATTCTAAATGTAAAAACTGACAAGAAACTCAAGGCTGAAGCTAAGCTAGTGGCCGAGGAATTAGGTGTACCCTTGAGTACTGTTGTCAACGCATTCTTAAAACAATTTGTACGTGATAAAGAAATTACTCTTTCTGCTAATCAGTACCGCCCTACTCCCTACCTAGAGAGTATTCTTGAGCAGGCACAAAAGGAATATGAAGCTGGTGAATTTGTCGGACCCTTCAAAACCGGAGCCGATTTTATCGACCATCTGAAATCCCTCTAATATGCAATACGTTCTTTCAAAACAATTTGAAAAGGATTTTGCAAAGCTACCAGCAGCTATCAAAAAGAAGGCCTTCGTCACCTTGAAAAAATTTATTGAAAATCCACAGAATCCTACGCTACGCAATCATAGTTTGCTTGGAAAATGGAAAGGTCATTTTAGTATCAATGTCACTGGCGATACTCGGGCTGTGTATTTCGTAATCGAAAACGATATAGTGAGATTTGTCGCTATAGGTTCGCATAGTGAACTCTACGGGTAACATTCCCCTACCGACCTAGTGGAACCATTTTTACACACTCACCGGAAACAAACCCTTGCATCGCTTAGCCAAGCAAGACAAAGCTCTCCCAGTTGGTTCCACCGGAGGTCCAGTAGCCGCCCAGCGATTTGAAGTATATTTTATAGAGGTATTCTAGATACCCTACCGAGACGTTCAAACTGGTATACTATTTTTATGAAAGAAACATTTTTTGAAAATAGTGGGCCTGAGAATATAGAAAAAATTAAACCTTCTTATACAGCTTTGTTCGTTAAAGACATACGTCACTTATACAACAATTTCCACCTAAACATTCTAAAGTGTATGGTCATCACTCAACCATTGCTTTTAGACCAACGTCACTTGATGGAATTGATATAGGTCAGGAGCAAAAAATGAAGATCATTGGTCGTGCACAGGACGAAAAAGGAGACGCTCTTATTGTAGAAAATACTAAATCTAACAACGAATACCCTCACATTACATTATCAGTCGCAGAAGGTGTTTCGCCCGTGTATTCAAACGAACTTATTAAAAACGCTTTGGAGAAACAGCTGGTGGAATATTTTGATGAACCAATTGAGATAGATGTTACTGAAGGATACTCAGATGGAGCAAACGATATTATAGAACCGCAGTAATGAATGGTTCAAATGTTGGAATATACAAAGAAGTATCACTAATTCTCTCAAACACAGTTCGAACGTCCTCTACGACGCCGCCCAGCGATTTGAAGTAGATTTTATAGAGTATTTTAGATACCCTACCTAGACACTAGAACCAAAAACACCCTGCGATATTAGGCGGGGTGTTTT